>JAABUX010000406.1_pt1 | contig 73919 bp, 58 predicted proteins | sample 5561851 | NCBI WGS metagenome assembly JAABUX01 (sample SAMN10711883, study PRJNA513361) | rock metagenome | isolation source: Antarctica rocks | place: Antarctica: Victoria Land, Richard Nunatak red sandstone | collected 2016-01-03
GCGCCTTCTCGAATGACCAACACATTCCCCCAAATCCACATAGGCCAGAGGGAATCAAAGCGTCTTCACCGCCGCAAGTAGATTGTGTGAATGCCGTAGCCCATGCCCGGCATGGAGGCGCGGGACAGGAGAGTTGACCATGCGTAAAGCAATTGCGGTTCTTTGCCTGGCGGCGGCGCTATCGGGCGCCGCCCAGGCGCAAACGCTGCGCGTCGCGCTGCGCGAGGACCCGGACATCCTGGACCCGACCCTGGCGCGCACCTACGTCGGGCGCATCGTGTTCGCCGGGCTGTGCGACAAGCTGTTCGACATCAACGAGAAGCTGGAGATCGTGCCGCAACTGGCGCTGTCCTACACCTGGACGGACCCGACGGACCTAGTCATCAAGCTGCGGCCCGGCGTGGTGTTCCATGACGGCGAGACGCTCGACGCGGCTGCGGTCAAGTATTCGCTGGAACGCCATCTCACCATGCAGGGCAGCTTCCGCCGCAGCGAGATCAACGCGATGGACCGGGTCGAGGTCGTGGACCCGCTGACGGTCCGCATCGTGCTGAAAACCGCGTCGTCGCCGTTCGTGTCGCAACTGACGGACCGCGCCGGCATGATCGTGTCGCCCAAGGCGGCAGAGGCGGCGGGCAAGGACTTCGGCCTGCACCCGGTCTGCGCCGGGCCGTTCCGCTTCGTGGAGCGGGTGCCGCAGGACCGCATCGTGCTGGAACGGTTTCCCAAGTACTGGGACGCCGAGGCGATCAAGCTGGACCGGGTGGTCTACCTGCCGATCCCGGACAGCTCGATCCGCCTGGCGAACCTGCAGGCGGGCAGCATCGAGCTGTCGGAGCAGATCCTGCCGACCGACGCGGACGCGGTGCGCGGCAACCCGCGGCTGCGGCTCGTGACCTCGGACAACTTGGGCTACTGGGGCATCACCATCAACCTGGGCAACGGGCCGCGCGCCAAGACGCCGCTCGGCAGCGACGTCCGGGTGCGGCAGGCGTTCGAGCTGTCGCTGGACAAGGCGACGATCAACCAGGTCGTTTACAATGGCATCTACACGCCGGTGTCGCAGGGCCTGTCGCCCAGCAGCCCCTATTACGACAAGGCGGTGCAGCCGCAGGAGCGCGACGTGGCGCGGGCGAAGGCCTTGCTGAAGGAAGCCGGGGCGGCGCTGCCGGTGCCGGTTGCGCTCACGGTGCCGAACAACCCGGACCAGCGGCAGGCGGGCGAGATCATCCAGGCGATGGCGGCAGAGGCCGGGTTCGAGGTGAAGATCACCGCGTCCGAGTATGCCTCGGCGCTCGCGGCCTCCAACCGGGGCGATTTCGAGGCGTTCGCAAACGGGTGGTCTGGCCGGGCCGACCCTGACGGCAACCTGTTCACGTTCATGCACAGCGGCGGCGCTCTGAATGACAGCCACTATGCAAACCCGAAAGTGGACGAGCTGCTGGACCAGGCGCGGGCCGTGCAGGACGTAGCGGCGCGGCGCGGGCTGTATGGCCAGGTCGTGGAGCAACTGAGCAAGGATCTGCCCATCGTGTACCTGAACAATCCCAAGAACGTGGTCGGCATGTCGGCGCGCGTGACCGGGTTCCGCCCGGTGCCGGACGGCTTGATCCGGCTGCAGGGCATCGGAATGGCGAAGTAGCCATGCGCAGCCATCTCGGCGGCCGGCTGCTGCAGGTCCTGCCAACCATCCTGCTGGTCAGCATCCTGGTGTTCGCGCTCCAGCAGCTCATGCCCGGCGATCCCGCGGTCGTGCTGGCGGGGGAGGAGCGAGGCGATCCCGCCGTACTCGCGCAGATCCGCAGCGAGCTATGGCTCGACCGCTCGCTGCCGGTGCAGTACTTCCACTGGATCGGCAACGTGCTGCGCGGCGACCTGGGGTTCAGTTGGCGCATCCGCCAGCCGGTGGCGTCCCTGGTGCTGACCAAGCTGCCGGTGACGCTGCAGCTCGCCGCGATGGCGTTCCTGATCGCGCTGTGCATCGGCGTGCCGGCGGGCATCCTGTCCGCGGTGAAGCGCAACACCGGCTGGGACTACGTGGCGAACCTCGTCGGGCTGGCCGGGCTGTCCACGCCGAACTTCTGGCTCGGCATCATGCTGATCCTGCTGATCTCCGTGAAGCTCGGCTGGCTGCCGCCCTCCGGCTACGTGCCGCTGACCGAGGACTGGCGGCAGTCGCTCGCCACCACCATCATGCCGGCCTTCGTGCTGGGCAACGCCATCGCCGCCATCCTGATGCGCCACACCCGCAGCGCCATGCTGACGACGCTCGACCAGGACTTCGTGCGGACGGCGCGGGCCAAGGGCCTGAACGAGTGGGTCGTCGTGCTGCGCCACGCCTTCCGCAACGCGCTGGTGCCGGTCGTGACCTTGGGGGCGCTCGAACTCGGCACGCTGCTGTCCGGCGCGGTGCTGACGGAGCAGGTGTTCAGCATCCCGGGCTTCGGCAAGCTGGTCGTGGATGCGGTGTTCAACCGGGACTATCCGGTCGTGCAGGGTGTCGTCTTGGTCACGGCGTGCCTGTATATCCTGCTGAACCTGTTGGCCGACGTGCTGTATGTCGTCATCAACCCGCGGCTGCGCGACGCATGAGGACAAGCCCGACCGCCTTGGCGTTGCGCCGGTTCCGCGGGCGGCCGGCGGCGGTGCTGGGATTCGTCGTCATCGCCGTGTTCGTCGTGGTCGCCGTCGCCGCGCCGCTGATCGCGCCGTACGACCCCGTCGCCACCAGTTGGACCGCCATCCGCAAGGCGCCGTCGATGCAGCACTGGATGGGCACGGACGAGAACGGGCGGGACGTGCTGTCCCGCGTGGTGTTCGGGGCGCGGGCGTCCTTGCTGGCCGGCGTCGTGTCCGTGCTGATCGCCGCCGGGGTGGGGGTGCCGGTGGGCCTGCTGGCCGGGTTCGCCGGCGGGCGGGTGGACGCGGTGATCGGCCGGGTGGTGGACGCGATGCTGGCGTGCCCGTTCCTGATCCTGGCGATTGCCCTCGCGGCGTTCCTCGGTCCGGCGCTGACCAACGCCATGGTCGCCATCGGCGTGACCGCCGCGCCGGTGTTCGCCCGCGTCGCCCGCAGCGCCACCATGGACACCATGACCTACGATTACGTCGAGGCCGCCCGCGCCGTCGGCAACCCGCCCTGGCGCGTGGCGCTGCGCCATGTCGCGCCGAACATCATCCCGCCCGTGCTGGTGCAGGCGACGCTGGCGATCGCGCTGGCGATCATCGCGGAGGCCAGCCTGTCCTTCCTCGGCCTCGGCCAGCAGCCGCCGGCGCCGAGTTGGGGCAGCATGCTGAACTCGGCGCAGCGTTTCCTGACCCAGGCGCCTTGGCTCGCGGTGTTCCCGGGAGCGGCCATCTTCCTGGCGGTGCTGGCGTTCAACCTGGTCGGCGACGGCTTGCGAGATGCGCTCGATCCCCGGCGGCGCTGATTCCATCCGAGGGCGCCATCGCTGCGCCTCCCGACGCCCTGCGCTGGCCGCGCGACCCGGCTTGACCACGGGACGCCGCGGGGGTCCGATGCGCAGATAAGCAAACGGGAGGCGGCGATGCGTGCATGGGCGGTGATTGAGAACGGGGCGGACCTGCAGGAGATGGAGCTGCCGACGCCGGAGCCGCAGGGCACCGAGGTCCTGATGGAGGTCACGCATTGCGGGGTGTGCCACTCCGACCTGCATATCTGGGAAGGCTACTACGACATAGGCGGCGGCAAGCGGATGTCGCTCAAGGACCGCGGCGTGGTGCTGCCGCTGGCGATGGGGCATGAGATCGTTGGGCGCGTCGCGAAGCTCGGCCCGGATGCGGCCGGCGTGGCCGTGGGCGACGTGCGGATCGTGTTCCCCTGGCTGGGCTGCGGCCAGTGCGACCGCTGCTTGGCGGAGGAGGACAACATGTGCACCGTCGCCAGCCGCAGCCTGGGCGTTTACCAGAACGGCGGCTACGGCACGCACGTCGTGGTGCCCCATCCGCGCCACCTGATCGACCCCGGCACGCTCGACCCGGCGGTTGCGGCGACCTACGCCTGCTCCGGTGTCACCGTGTACTCCGCCGTCCGCAAGGTGCTGCCGATACCGCCGACCGAGCCGATTGTGCTGGTTGGCGCCGGCGGGCTGGGCCTGAATGCCATCGAGATCTTGAAGGCCCTGGGCCACAAGGCCATCGTGGCGGTGGACCTCAGCGCGGAGAAGCTCAAGGCGGCCGCGGCCGCGGGCGCCACGGCGGTGGTGGACGCGAGCACGCCGGGCACGGCGGAACGCATCCTCGCCTCCTGCGACGGGCGGCCGGTCATGGCGGTTATCGACCTGGTGAACGGCACGGCGACGGCGGCGTTCGCGTTTCAGGTCCTGCGAAAGGGCGGCAAGCTGATCCAGGTCGGGCTGTTCGGCGGCGAGATGACGTTGCCGTTGCCGTTGATGGCGATGCGTGCGCTGACGATCCAGGGGAGCTACGTCGGCAATCCAAAGGAGCTGCGGGAGCTTGTGGCGTTGGCGCAAGACGGCGGCATCACGGCCCTGCCGATCACCCCGCTTCCACAGTCCAGCGCGAACACCGCCCTGCATCGGTTGCGCGATGGGAAGGTGACTGGTCGGATCGTTCTTACCGCAGCCTGATCAGGCCGGCCTTTCGTCCCGCATGGCGCGCGGTCGCTTCAGGCTGCTCGCCATGGTACCGGTCGGCGTGTGCGCCGCCATGCGCCGCATGAGCGGCAAGGCGTAACCCAGACGGCGTACCAGTTCTGCAGTGATCAGGATCTCTGCCCGCATCGCACCGCTGTACCAGAGCCGATAGGCGGAGCCGGTCAGGCCCAGGATGCCGCAACGTTCCTGATTGGGCAGGCCGAGAAGGCCGGCAAGGCCGTCGAGCTCGCGAACTGCCGCGGACACCTGCTCGGGCGTTTTCAATGCTTCTGACATCCTGCAACTCCCCATTTCTGGAGACACTGTAACGATGTCTTACCGAAATGGATATCATATTAACGTGTGTGTCACGAAAACTTGTGGCGCCGTTACGACATGCGCCGCGGATGCAGAGAGGACGAGTTATCAGCCAAGTCGACGTCCCTGCTGCCCAAAGGCCGCGCAATGATTCCCAAAGAATCGGCGCCTGCCAGCATGCCATTTTCGCCGGGTGGATTGGCGGACACCCCACGCGCATTGAAGGGGCCGGCGGCCGTGCGCAGCAACGCGCCGACGAATGAGCGTCCCCAGGCCAGCGCGGAGGCGTCCTGGATCGCCGCCCAGTTTTCACGCCAACGCGCCTGACGGTCCGTGAGGCTCATATTCAGCGCGGTATCCAAGGCATCTGCGACTTCATCGGCGTCATGCGGGTTGACGATCAGCGCGGAGCCAAGCTGCCGTGCGGCGCCTGCGAAGCGGGACAGGATCAGCACGCCGGGGTCCTGCGGGTCCTGGGCCGCAATATATTCTTTGGCGACCAGGTTCATCCCATCCCGCAACGGCGTCACCAGGCCAACCCGCGCTTCCCGCATGTAGCCGGCGACGGTGCTGCGGGCGCCGGCGCGGGCCACGAGGCGGAGCGGCATCCAGTCGGGTTCGCTGAACTCGCTGTTGATGCTGCCGGCCTCGCGCTCGATTGCGTTGCGCAGGTCCCGATACGCGATCACGTCCTTGCGCGATTCAGCGGCGATCTGCAGGAACGTCACCCGGCGCCGCAGTTCAGGCCGGGTTTCCAGCAAGCGCCGATACCCGGCGATCCGCTGCAGCAGGCCCTTGGTCGGGTCCATGCGGTCAACCCCGAGAACCAGGCGCTGGCCACCCAGACTGCCGCCCAAACTCCGGCGCAGCCGTTCTGTCGGCGCGGCACGCCAGGCATTCTCGGCGATGGCGGCGAAATCCTGTGCCTCGATCTCGACCGGGAACACGCCCAAGCGAACCCGCCGGCCGCCGACGTTCAGCCAGCCGTTCGGCATCCGCAACGCATTGCCGATGCGGCAGGCAACCTCGGCGAAGTTCTCGACATCATTCGCGGTCTGGAAGCCGAGCAGGTCCGCCGCGAGCAGGTCGCGAAGCAACGCGCCAGCCTCCGGCACGCTGGCCAGCATGTCTGCGGACGGAAACGGGATGTGCAGGAAGAAGCCGATAGGTGCCCTGACGCCCCGTGAGCGCAACGCCTGGGGCATGCTCATCAAATGGTAGTCATGAATCCAAATGAGGTCGTCCGCCCGCAGCATGGGCTGCAGTTCCTCCGCCAGCCGCTCGTTCACCTGGCGGTAGATCTGCGCGTTGCGCCGGTCGAACGTCATGAGTTCCGGCATCGAGTGCAGCAGCGGCCAGAGCGTGCTGTTGGAGAACTCGTTGTAGTAGCGCTCGTGCTCCTCGGCCGTGAGGTCGACGGTGGCATACTTGACGCGGCCAGACTCCGCGAGGCGCACTGGTCCTGGAGCTTCCGAGATGTTGCCGCTCCAGCCGAACCAGACGCCGCCCCGCCGCTCCATCAACGCTTCGAGCGCGACGGCGAGGCCGCCCGCCTGAGCGCCCGCTGCGGCCGGGGCGGGAACACGGTTGCTGACGACGACGAGGCGGTTCACCTCAGCTCCATCAAAGCTACTGGCAGCCGGCTCAATATTCCGGCCAGGGACAGGTGCGTTGTGCTCATGATCTCCATCTCTCCGTCTAAAATATGCACAAGCTTCCGGTCGACCAGACTGCGTGGCAATAAAACAGCAGTTTCCCGCCAATTACCAGCATGGACCAGCGGCTTGTCGGCTGACGGGTCAACGGCTATCGGCAGCCGCGTGCCGATCACGATGGCCGAGCGGCCCTCATGCACGCGGGCGAATGCCAGGGCATGGTCGGCGAAAGGACCGTCCAAGCGCAGAGGGATATAGCTGCCTTGGGTGAACAGGCCCGGCGCCCGGGCGCGCAGCGCGAGCGTGCGGGCGATGATGGCCTGCTTCACCCGGCCGTCGCGCCAGGACGGCAGCAATGAGGCTGGCGTCTCCGCTGCCTCCAGGGCGGCCTGCCGCGCCGCGAAATCGACTGGGCGGCGGTTGTCGGGGTCAACCAGGCTGAAATCCCAGAACTCGGTCCCTTGATACAGGTCCGGGATGCCTGGGCTGGTGAGCCGCAGCAGCGTCTGCGTCAGGCTGTTGATTGCGCCCGAGGGCGCAATGCGGGCGGCAAAGGTCGCGAGTTCGCCGGCCATGTTCACGCTGCGCCCGGCATCCAGCAGGCCTGCCAGGAAGCTGCGGCACGCCCCCTCGTAGTCGGCGTCCGGCACGGTCCAGCTCGTGCGGCGCTTCGCCTCGCGGAGTGCCTTTTCCTGCCAGCCGGCCACCCGGTCCTCGAACTTGGCCAGCCCCTCGGCATCGTCCGGGGCCAGGTCGAGCGGCCAGGCGGCGATCAGGGTCTGGTAAAGCATGATCTCGTCGGCGGCGTCCGGCGCCGGACCGTCGAGGTCGCGCTTGAGCGGAGCGTTGAGCCGCGTCCACCGTTGCAGCGCCGTTTCCCACTCGGCCGGAATCTCGCTGAGCACGGCCAGCCGGGCACGGGTGTCTTCGCCGCGCTTGTGGTCATGCGTGGCGGTGGCCAGCAGGGCATGGGGGAAACGCTTCTGCCGCTCCTTGTTCGCCGCATGGAACGCCGTGGGGCTGAGGCACCATTGCGACGGCTCGCTGCCGACCTCGTTGCGGGACAGCAGGCGACCGTAACGGTAGAACGTCGTATTCTCGACCGACACTGCCGCGGTCGGGGCGGAAAGCTGCTGGAACTTCACCATCGCCCGCAGCCGTTCCTGCCGCTGCGTCCCGGCCGGCACGCCGCGCAGGCCGGTGCCGGACAGCCATTCGCCCACCAACTCCAGCAAGGGCCGGTCGGCGACGCGCACCGTGCGGCGCGCGCCGGCCATGGCCCAGTCCATGACGCGCTGGTCCGTGGGCGTGATGCCGCCCGGACCGGCGTAGATGCGGTACACGTGGAAGTGCACCAGCAGCTCCGTCAGCGTGTTGCGGATCGCGGTCAGCGTGTAGTCCCGCGTCGCCAGGTTGCGCCGGGCGACGCGGTGCAGCGCCGACGCGGCGTTGAACAGCTCGCTGCTCAGGTTTTCCCGCAGGATCTGCCGGCGTGCGGGCATCGCCTCGTCGTCGAACACGCCGGGCCGCCCGGTCAGGCCGGTCCACAGCGCCGTCAGCGGCTCCTCCCCGGCCGGGTCGTGCAGGACCGCGGCGGCGTCGTTCATGAAGTCGTAGCCGGTGGTCCCGTCGGTCAGCCAGTCGCCGGCCAGGCGCTCGTGCGGCGCCAGGATCTTCTCGATCCACAGCACGACAGGCTCGTCCCGGAGTCCGGCCGGACGGGAAAGGGCCACGGTCTGCAGGCGGCGGCGCAGCTTCCGGCAGTAGTCGCGCGGACTGGCCAGGCCGTCCACGTGGTCGATGCGCACGCCGTCGATCAGGCCCTCGGCATACAGGCGGAACACGGTGCGGTGCGTCGCCTCGAAGACGTCCGGCTGCTCGACCCGCACCCCGGCCAGGCCGTTCACGTCGAAGAACCGGCGCCAGTTGATCTCGTCCGCCGCAGCCCGCCACCAGGCCAGGCGGTAGTGCTGACGTTCCAGGAGGCGGTGCAGGCGGTCCAGCCCGCCGGGGGTGTCAATCGCGTAGGACCGCAGGCATTCCTCGATCCCGGCGCGGTACACCGGCTCCAGCAACTCGTGCCGGGCGGCCTCGGCCTGCTTCCGGGTAGCGTCCCGACCGCCGGTGCCGAGGTCCGCGAAGGCCCGCGCCGCCGGTTCCAGCGGGCCGCCCTCGGTCAGCAGGACGGCGGCGTAGTCGCGCGGGCTGATCGGGAAGCGGTGGTCGTAGTAGCCGACGAACAGGCGTCCGTCGCGGTCGTCGAAGCGCAGCGCCAGTTCGCCGCGCTCCAGGCACTCGCCATAGGAGCTGCCGAGGAACGGCGCCAGCATGCGCCCGCGCAGCGACGGGTCGGGCGGGTCCCAGTCGATGTCGAAGTACTCGGCGTAGGGACTGGCCCGGCCCCATTCCAACACGTCGAGCCACCAGCCATTGTCGTTGCCGCCGACGCCCATATGGTTCGGCACGATGTCGAGGATCAGTCCCATGTCCTGCGCACGCAACGCCGCCACAAGCCGATGCAGCGCCTCTTCCCCGCCGAGTTCCGGGTTGATCGTGTTGTGGTCCACGATGTCGTAGCCGTGGGTCGATCCGGCGCGCGCCGTCAGAAGCGGGGACGCATACAGGTGGCTGATGCCGAGCCGGGCATAGTACGGCACCAGGGCCGTCGCGTGATCCAGGGTGAAGTTGCGGTGGAATTGCAGGCGGGCAGTGGCGGAGAGAGGCTTCATTTGGGCTTTCTGGCATCGGCAAGCCCGGCAAGCCGGGCAGTCACCGCAGGGGTGTCAAGCAAAGCGGCGGCCGGGCCAGGAAGGCGGCGGCGCCAATTGGGGTGTTCGTCGAGCGTACCCGGCAGATTCGGCTGCTCGGGAAGCGCGAGGGCGTCCTCGATGGGCAGCACCGCCAGGTCGCAGGCGGCGCCGCCGATATGGCGCGCGGCGGCGTCGGCGATGCGGTCCGACTGCTCCGGCGCCGGCAGGTCCGCCTGCGCCGCGCCGCTGTCGAGCATCGTGTCCCATAGTGCCGAGCGGTCGCGTGCGCGGAGGTGCTGCTCGTGCTGCTGGTTCGCCTCGTCGCCCAGCAGCCCCAGCCGGCCCCGCCATTCGAGGTCACGCCCGGCCCACCAGCCCGCGACGGTCGGCAGGTCGTGCGTGCTGGTCATCGCCACGGCGCCTTTGGTCCAGATGCGCGGCGAGTTGAAGCAGTCACGGTGCTTCTCGAACCACAGGACGCGCATGCCGAGCATGCCCGCTTGCTCAAGCCGGTTCTGGAACCCGTCCGGGATGGTGCCGAGGTCCTCCGCCAAGACGATGGCACGGTGGCGGTGCGATTCGAGCGCGATGAGCCGCAGCATGTCTTCGATGGGAAAGGAGATGTAGGCGCCCTCCGCCGCCGAACCGCCGTCCGGCACCACCCAGAGCCGGGCCAGGCCCAGCGCGTGGTCGATGCGGACGCCGCCGGCATGCCGCATCGTGCTGCGCAGCATTTCCAAGTACGCGCCGAACCCGTTCAGCACGAGGCCGCGCGGGGAGAACGCCGCCAGGCCCCAATTCTGGCCTTGCGGGCTGAGCAGGTCCGGCGGCGCCCCGACCGAAAGGCCGAGCAGGGTTTCCGCCTGCCGGCTCCAGCAATGGCTGCCGCCCGAGTCGGCGCCCACGGCGAGGTCGGCCACCAAGCCGATCGGCATGCCCGCTTCCCGCGCTGCCTGCTGCGCCGCCGCCATGCTGAGATTAGCTTGCCATTGCATGAATGCGTGGAAAGCGACTTCCGGAGCGTGGGCCTCAGCAAATTCGGCGACGGCCGGGTTGCTGGGATCGCGGTATTGTTCGGGCCAGTCCCGCCAATGCCAACGGGTTGGGTCGGCGCCAAAATGATATGCGTGCAGCGCCTCGAACCGGGCATGTGTTTCCAGCGTGTCACCCTGTTCCGCGCGGTAAGCCGCCAACTCGTCCTGCATCGCGGGAGTCGCGGCGTCAAACATGGCGCGGAGGGCGAGGAGACGCTTGCGCGCGGCGGTGGGCCAGTCAACGAAATCGGCCGTCTCCAGCCGCCGGGTCTCGGCATCCGGCGGCACGTCGAGCCGGGTGTGCAGCACGTTCAGCAGCATGCGGCTGGACGGCGAGTAGGGACTGAAGCGGTCGGGATCGGCGGAGAACTGCGCATGGACCGGGCTGATGGCGACGCCGGCGGCCCCGTGCGCGGCGGCGGGGCCGATCAGGTCCTGCAGCGCGCCGAAGTCGCCAAGCCCGGCGTCGCCGGGTCGGCGCAGGGCGTAAAGCTGCACGGCCAAGAGCCAAGGCCGAGTATCCGGTGATGCGTCTGCAACCGTGAAGCAACGCCGGGGCGCCACTGCCAGCACCGTGTCTTGGGCGCCTAGGGTTAGCCGGTGATAGCCGGGCACGTCGATGGCCGGCAGCACGGCGGCGCCGTCGCGATCCTCGGCCATGCCCTCGCGCAGGGTCCCATCCTCCAGCATCAGCCGGAAAGGGGCCGGCGCAACGCCGAGCACGACTGGTTGCCCAGCCTCCGCCGTGACCAGCGGCGGCAAAGTCGAGGAGCCTTCATCAACGGCCGCAAGGCTCGCCTCCAGGTCGGACGCCGTCGCGGACGGCAAGCCGAGCGCTGCCAACACGGCGTGCAAGGTTCCCGGCGCGACGTCGTGCCACTCGCCATGCACATCCCGCCAGCGCGGCGCGACGCCGGCGCGTTCCGCAAGCCGTAGCAGCGGGTCGTCGATCATCCCGATGTGACCTGCATGACGATGCTGCCCGGCGGCATCGCGGCGGGTTCCGTGCCGGGCGGATGGGCGAACACGGTGCCGCCGGCCGGCGCCCCGGACGACGCCGCCTCATGCCCGAGGTTCAGGGTAATCGCCAAGCGCCGGCCGGTGCCCAGCCGCCACTCGGCCTGCACGGCGCCGGTGCCCAGCACCTCCACGTTCAGGCTGCGGCAGCCCGGGATGCCCGGCACGACATGCTTCTGCCGCAGCGCGAGCAGGTCCTGCATGAAGGCGAACATGGCGGGATCGGCCTTGTCGGCCACCGAGGCGTCGAAGGTCGAGGGCGCGTTGGGGTCCGGGATCGCCGCGCGCCGCGCCTCGTCTTGGAACGCCGCGAAATGCTTGAACTCGGCCCGCCGCCCTTCCTGCACGAGCTTAGCGAGATCCTCGTTGTGGCTGGTGAAGAACAGGAACGGGTTGCGGGCGGCGTACTCCTCGCCCATGAACAGCATGGGCACGAACGGGCACAGCAGCAGCAGCGCGGTGGCGGCGCGCAGGGCCTGCGGGTCGGCCAAGGTCGTCAGCCGGCCGCCCATCGCGCGGTTGCCGATCTGGTCGTGGTTCTGCAGGCACACGACGAAGGCCGTGGTCGGCAGATGCCCGCTCGGCTCGCCGCGCGGCCGGCCAAGGTGCGGGGACATCTGGCCCTGGTAGGCGAAGCCGTTGGCCAGGCAGTCCGCCAGCAGCGAGGTCGCGTCCTGGAAATCCTCGTAGTAGCCTTCGCTTTCCCCGGTCAGCAGGACGTGCATGCAGTGATGGAAATCGTCCGCCCATTGCGCGTCGAAGCCGTCCGCCTTGGGGCCGGTGCGCAACAGGGCCGCGCGGTTGTTCTCATGCTCCAACACCAGGTGCACCTGCCGTCCCGGCTCGACCGAACCGTGGATCGTGCGGGCGAGGCCACGCAAGAAACTTTCCTCGGAAATGGCATGCACCGCGTCGAAGCGGAGGCCGTCGAAGCGGTACTCCATCAGCCAATACAGCGCGTTCTGGGTAAAATAGTCGCACACCTCCGGCCGCCGGAAGTCGATGGCGGCGCCCCAGGGCGTGCTGATGTCCTCGCGGAAGAACGGCTTGGCATAGGCGTGCAGGTAGGCGCCGTCGGGGCCGAAGTGATTGTACACCACGTCCAGCATCACCATCAGCCCGAGGCCGTGCGCATCGTCGATCAGCGCTTTCAGCTCGCCCGGCGTCCCGTAAGCAGTGTCCGGCGCGAAGGGGAGCACGCCATCGTAGCCCCAGTTGCGCCCGCCGGGGAAATCGGCGACCGGCATGATCTCGACGGCGGTGACGCCGAGCCTGCGCAGTTCCGGCAGCCGCTGCCGGATGCCGGAGAAGCCGCCCATGGCGCCGGCATGGGCCTCGTACACCACCGCCTCGTGCCAAGGCCGGCCCTGCCAGTTGGTGTTGCGCCACTCGTAGTCGCTGGGATCGACGACGACGCTGGGATCGTGCACGTCAGGCGATTGCAGCCGGGACGCCGGGTCCGGCACAGCCAGGCCGTCCGGCAGGCGATACTGGTACTGCGTGCCCGGCGGCGCCGCGAGCGTCGCCTCATGCCATCCGCCCTCCAAGGCCCGCATCAACTGCGGGGCCTGGCCGTCAATGTCCAGAGAGATCGTCTCGCTCGACGGCGCCCACAGCCGGAACCGGGTCTGGCCGTCCGGGAGCAGCGTCGCGCCGAACGGGAGGGGGTGGGTGTGGTGCATGGGTCATGCCTGCAAGATGAGCGTCGCCAAAGGCGGCAGTGTCAGGGAAAGCGAGTTCGGCAGCCCGTGCGACGGCATGGGATCAGTCTGCAACGCGCCGCCGTTGCCAACGTTCGATCCGCCATAGCCTGATGCGTCGGTATTCAGCATTTCCCGCCATGTGCCGCCATGCGGCACGCCGATGCGGTACTCGTACCGCGGCACCGGGGTGAAGTTGCAGATGACCAGCGCCGCCGGGCCGCCATCGGTCGGCAGCCGCAGGTAGGCGAACACCGAGTTGGCGCTGTCGCCCACCACGACCCATTGAAAGCCGCTGGGGTCGCAGTCGCCCTGGTGCAGCGCCGGCATGCGGCGGTAGGCCCCGTTCAGGTCGCGCAGCAACGCCTGCACCCCGGCATTCGGCGCCTGGTCCAGCAAATCCCAGTCCAGGCCAGTGTCGTGGTTCCATTCCCGGTCCTGGGCGAACTCGCCGCCCATGAACAGCAGCTTCTTGCCGGGGTAGGTCCACATGAAGGCGAAGTAGGCGCGCAGATTGGCGAACTTCTGCCAGGGGTCGCCCGGCATCTTTCGGATCAGCGAGCCTTTGCCATACACGACCTCGTCATGCGATAGCGGCAACGTGAAGCGCTCGGAAAAGGCATAGACCAGGCCGAAGGTGATCTCGTCGTGGTGGTAGCGGCGGTTGACCGGGTTCTCCTGCATGTAATGCAGCGTGTCGTGCATCCAGCCCATGTTCCACTTGAAGTCGAAGCCGAGGCCGCCCTCATCGGCCCGCCGGGTGACGCCAGGCCAGGCGGTGCTTTCTTCGGCGATCAGCAGCGCGCCGGGACAGCGCTCGCCGACGGCCTGGCTGAGTTCCTGCAGGAACGCCACGGACTCCAGGTTCTCCCGCCCGCCATACTGGTTCGGCACCCACTCGCCGGCGTTGCGGCTGTAGTCGCGATACAGCATGGAGGCGACGGCATCCACGCGCAGCCCATCCGCGTGGTAGTGCTCCAGCCAGAACAGCGCGCTGGCGATCAGGAAGCCGCGCACCTCGTTGCGGCCGAGGTTAAAGATGTAGGTGTTCCAGTCCTGGTGGAAGCCCTCGCGCGGGTCGCCGTGCTCGTAGAGCGGCGTGCCGTCGAAGCGGGCGAGGCCGTGCGCGTCCGTCGGGAAGTGCGCCGGCACCCAGTCCAGGATGATCCCGATGCCCATCAGGTGGCAGCGGTCCACGAAGCTCGCGAACGCCTCGGGCGGCCCGAGCCGGGAGCTTGGCGCGAACTGGCCGAGCGGCTGGTAGCCCCAGGAGCCGCCGAACGGGTGCTCCATGATCGGCAGCAGCTCGATATGGGTGAAGCCCATGCCGGCGCAGTAGGGTGCCAAGCGGTCGGCCAGCGCCGCCCACCCGGCGCCGCCTTCGAGCGCTGCGGGCAGCCAGGACGCGGCGTGCACCTCGTAGGTCGAGATCGGCGCGGAGGGCGACTGCGCCGCGGCCCGGCGCTGCATCCAGGCCGCGTCGGTCCAGCGCCACGCCGTCGCCGACGCGACGATCGAGCCGGTGCGAGGAGGCAGCTCGGCCGCCCAGGCGACCGGATCGGCCTTTTGCGGCAGCATCTCGCCGCCGGGGCCAAGAAGTTCGTACTTGTAGACCGTCCCGGCCCCGATGCCCGGGATGAACAGGTCCCAGACGCCGGCGCCCATATGCCGGCGCATCGGGTGGCGGCGCCCGTCCCAGAAGTTGAAGTCGCCCACCACCGAGACGCGGCTGGCATTCGGCGCCCAAACGGCGAAGCGCACGCCAGAGACGCCGTCCATCTCCGCCGGGTGCGCGCCGAGCATGTGGCCGAGTTCCCGATGCCGGCCTTCGGCCAGCAGATGCAGGTCAAGCGGGCCGAGCGTCGGGGGGAACGCATAGGCGTCGGCCGTCTTGTACGGGCCGAGCGGCGTGTCGAACCGCAGATCATAGGGCACGCGCTCGGGGATCACGCCGGCCCAGAACCCGTCGGGATGGAGCTGCTGAAGGGTGCCGAGGACCTGGCCGTTGTCGCGTCCGATCACCACGGCGCCGCTGGCGCCCGGCAGGAACGCCCGGACGCTGCACCCGTCCGCCCCGTCGTGCGGGCCGAGCACCGCGAAGGGATCGCCATGCCGGCCCTGAACGATGGCCTCGACCGCACCTGCATCCGGCATCGTCATGCTGCGGTCTCCAAGGACAGCAGCCGCTCGGCGATGCGGTACAGCCCGCCCAAAGGGATGCCGATCCAGCTCGGACGGTTCGCCGCCTCGTACTTGATCTCGTAGGCGGCCTTCTCCAGCAGGAACAGGTCGAGCAGCGACGGTTCCGCCTCCGGCGGCACCCAACTCGGCTCGGCGGCGGCGAGCACGGCGCCGTAGGCCTCTAGAAAGGACGCGGAGGCACGCTCGCGGAACTGCTGCAGGATGGCCTGACGCCGCTCCGTCGCGGTTTCCGATGCGGCCACCCGGCCCGGGGCGGCGGCGGCGGCGGCATAGTCGAAGGAACGCAGCAGCCCCGCCACGTCGCGCAGCGGGCAAGACTTGGCCCGGCGCTGCTCCATGGTGCGCGCCGGCTCCCCCTCGAAGTCGATGATGTAGGCGTCGCCCTGCACGACGAGCACCTGTCCCAAATGGAAATCGCCATGCACCCGGACGTTCAGAGCGCCCGCGCCTTGCCGGGCGAGGCGCCCGGCGGCTTGGGACAGCGCCTCCGCATGGTCCAGCAGGGTTGCGGCCTGATGAGCGGCGGCTGCGTCCGGCCACTCCTTCACGTCGCGCAGCATCCCTATCGCACTTTCGATCTGCTCGACGGCACCGGCGGCCCATTCGGAAAGAATCGCGTCATCGACCGGTTCCGGGTGGAACTCGGGCCGTTCCGTCGGTTGCGACAGGGCAGCGTGCAACTCGCCAAGCCGGGTGCCGATGTTGCGGGCGAACACCTCGTAGGCGGCGAAGATGTCGGTTGCCTCCGCCTCCGCGTCCTGCCCGCCCATCGCCGGCCCGATCAGCGCCGCCTCCTCGACCACGCGGGCGAGGTAATCGAGCGTGTAGGTCCAGCCGTCGCCCTGGTTGCGGACGAAGCCTTGGGCCAGGCCCACGGTGTGCGGCGTGCCGTCTGCATCGACGCGCACGACTTCGCCGAACAGCGGCGCCGTGTTGCCGAAGCCGCGCTCGGTCAGGTAGCCGGTCATCTCCGCCTCCGGATGCACCCCGGCCAGCACGCGGCGCACCAGCTTCAGCACCAGCGCGTCGCCGACGATCAAGGAGGAGTTGGATTGCTCCGCCGAGAGACGGCGGATCTCGGCATCGTCGGTCAGAGCGAGTTCCGCCATCATCGAAGTCGGGACGAAGCGCAGCTCCCCGTCGTCGAGCGGCACCACCGCGTGGTCCCGCAGGCCGGCGATCATGCCGCGCGTCAAGGCGTCCAAGGCGAAGGCGTCGGTCAGGTAGCCGACCCGTGCGCCACGGCGCACCCGGGTCAGGGCGAGCTGCTGCGCGAGCGCGCCCGACGTTTCGTCCTCCCAGGCGACGCCGAGCGGCAGCACGTAGCGCTCGGCGCGGCCGGGCAGGGCGGCCTCGACTTCGGCGAACATGACGCCGCCGCCGGTGCCGGGCATCGGCGCGGCGTAGGCCAGGCGCACGCCCTCCAGCCGCTCCGTCTTGGAGGCGAACCAACGGCGCTTGGGCAGGTAGGCGGGCAAAGCCTCCCGCTCCAGCACGCCGCGGCCCTGGATGTTGAGGATGTCGGCGAGGCCGGCGCGCATGACCAAGGTAGCATACTCCGGTAGCGGTTCCGGCGGGGCCGCGTGCCAGGACGGCAACTGCGCGTCGGCGGCCAAAAGGAACCAGAAAAAGCCGTAGGGCGGCAAGGTGAGCAGGTAAGTGAGCTGTCCGACCGGCGGGAACACCGAGCCGCCGACGATATCAACCGGCACCCGCCCGGCAAAGGCCGACAGGTCCAGCTCAACCGCCTGGGCGGTGCGCGACAGGTTGCTCACGCACAGGATGGTCTCGGTGTGCCCGTCTTCCGCCGTCCATTCGCGCAGGTAGGCGAGGATCTTGCGGTTGTTCGGGTAAAGGAAGCGCTGCGTGCCGCGGCCGAACGCCCGGTGCCGGCTGCGGACCGCCAGCATCCGCCGGGTCCAGTTCAGCAGCGAGTGCGGGTTGGCGGCCTGCGCCTCCACGTTCACCGCCTGGAAACCGAAGTTGGCGTCCATGATCGGCGGCAGCACGAGTTGCGCCGGGTCGGCGCGGGAGAAGCCGCCGTTGCGGTCCATCGACCACTGCATCGGCGTGCGAACCCCGTCCCGGTCGCCCAGGAAAATGTTGTCGCCCATGCCGATCTCGTCGCCGTAGTAGATCACGGGCGTGCCGGGCATGGACAGCAGCAGGCCGTTCATCAGCTCAATGCGCCGCCGGTCATGCTCCAGCAGCGGCGCCAGGCGGCGGCGGATGCCGAGGTTGATGCGGGCGCGGCGGTCGGCGGCATAGGTGTTCCAAAGGTAGTCGCGCTCTCCCGACGTGACCATCTCCAGCGTCAGCTCGTCGTGGTTGCGCAGGAACACCGCCCATTGGCAGTTGGCGGGGATTTCCGGGGTTTGCCGCATGATGTCGGTGATCGGGAAGCGGTCCTCCCGCGCGATGGCCATGTACATGCGCGGCATCAGCGGGAAGTGGAACGACATGTGGCATTCGTCGCCCTCGCCGAAGTATTGCTGGGCGTCTTCCGGCCACTGGTTCGCCTCCGCCAGCAGCATGCGGCCCGGCGCGTAGCGGTCCAGCTCGGCGCGGATCAGCTTGAGGATCGCATGGGTCTCCTGCAGGTTTTCGTTATTGGTGCCCTCGCGCTCGACCAGGTACGGCACCGCGTCGAGGCGCAGCCCGTCGATGCCGAGATCCAGCCAGAACCGCATGATGGAGAGCACGTCCTGCAGCACGGCCGGGTTGTCGAAATTGAGGTCGGGCTGGTGCGAGTAGAAACGGTGCCAGTAGTACGCACCGGCCACTGGGTCCCAGGTCCAGTTGCTGGTCTCGCTGTCGATGAAGATGATGCGGGTGCCCGCGTATTTCTCGTCGCTGTCGGACCACACGTAGCGTTCGCGTTCCGGGCTGCCCGGCGGGGCCAGCCGGGCCGCCTGGAACCAGGGGTGCTGGTCGGAGGTGTGGTTGATCACCAGCTCGGTGATCACCCGCAGGCCGCGGCTATGCGCGGCCTCGATGAACCGCCGCACGTCTTCCAGGTTGCCGTAGTCCGCGTGCACGCCCTGGTAGTCGGCGATGTCATAGCCGTCGTCGCGGCGGGGCGACGGGTAGAACGGCAGCATCCAGATCGCGGTGACGCCCAGCTCCACGACATAGTCGAGCTTCTCCAGCAATCCGCGGAAATCGCCCACGCCGTCGTTGTTGGCGTCAAAGAACGATTTCAGATGGAGCTGGTAGATGATCGCGTCTTTGTACCAGAGCTGCTCCTCGATGGCAGGCAGGGGCTGGGCAGGGTGAGCCGGAGCAAGCGGGGCTGCGGCGAGCGGGGCGTCCGGCAACAGGGATGTGCTAATGGTCGTTCTCACTCGGTTGCGTTACGAATCCGCCAGATGGCGTAGGGCCGGTCCGGCGTCAACGTGAGGCGTTGCGTACGGTCCGTCCAGCGGAACTGCCTGCCCCCGAGCAGATCGGTCACGTCATAGGCGGACGGGATGCCAAGCTCGGCATATTGCGGGAACCGCGGGTCCATGCTGATGGCGATCAGCAAGACGTTGGATCGGTCCTTCGTCGCCTTCTCGAAGAACAACACCTGGTCCGCGCTGGAGGGCAGGAAGGTGACGCCCAGGTGGGAATGCAGCGCCGGGTTGAGCCGGCGTATGGCGTTGAGCTGGGTGATCTCCGCCACGATGTTGCCGGGGCGGTCCCAATCCCAGGCGCGGAGCTGGTACTTCTCGCTGTCCAGGTATTCCTCCTTGCCCGGCATGGGCGTGCCCTCGCACAGCTCGAAGCCGTTATAGACGCCCCACAGGCCGGACAGCGTGGCGGCCAGGGCGGCGCGGATCAGGAAGCCGGGGCGGCCAGAGGTCTGCAGGAACACCGGGTTGATGTCTGGCGTGTTGACGAAGAAGTTGGGCCGGAAGAACTCCCGCGGCGGTCCCTCCGTCAGCTCGGTCAGATACTCCTGAAACTCCGCCTTGGTGTTGCGCCAGGTGAAGTAGGTGTAGGACTGCGAGAAGCCGACCTTGGCGAGGCGGTACATCACCTTGGGCCGCGTGAACGCTTCGGCCAGGAAGATCGAGTCGGGGTAGCGGGCCTGCACCTCGGCGATCATCCACTCCCAGAACGGCAGCGGCTTGGTATGCGGGTTGTCCACCCGGAACAGGCGGACGCCCTGGCCGGCCCAGTACAGCACGGCGTCGCGCAGCTCGTTCCACAAGCCGGGCACCGCGCCTGGCGCGTAGAAGTCGACGTTGACGATGTCCTCGTATTTCTTCGGCGGGTTCTCCGCGTAGCGGATCGAGCCGTCCGGCCGCCAGTTGAACCAGTCGCGGTGCTGCTTCAGCCAGTGGTGGTCGGGCGAGCACTGGATGGCGAAGTCGATGGCAAGCTCCAGCCCGTGCTCCGCGCAGGCGGCGCGCAGATGCTGGAAGTCCCCGGCCGTGCCGAGTTCAGGATGCAGCGCGTCGTGGCCGCCCTCGGACGAGCCGATGGCGTAGGGGCTGCCGGGGTCGTCCGGAGCCGGCGTCAGCGAGTTGTTGCGGCCCTTGCGGTTGGTCCGGCCAATCGGATGGATTGGCGGGAAATACAGCACGTCGAACCCCATGTCGCGGATTCGCGGCAGATGACGCTCCACGTCGGCGAAGGTGCCGTGCCGGCTGGGGTCGTCGCTCATCGAGCGCGGGAACACCTCATACCAGGCGGCAAAGCCCGCCGCGACCCGTTCGGCCTGCACGGGGATCGGGTCGAGCATGGCGGCGAGCGGGCGGTCGTCGGCGCTTGCCATCAGCGCGGCTGCTTCTGGCGACAGCAGGGTGTCCCGCTGCGCGTCCGCGTCCTGCTGACCCAGGGTCTTGACGAGCTGGGCCAGCGCCGCCTTGGCGGGGGTGGCGGCCCGCGCCTCGGCTTGCGCCACCAGCAAGGCGCCTTCCCGCACCTCAAGCGCGGTGGGCACGCCGGCCGCGTGCTTCTTGGTCAGCTCGTCGGCGAAGGTGGCGTAGGCGTCGCGCCAGGCCTGGATGGCATAATGATGTACGCCAAGCTGCCGCAACGGGAAGGCGGCCGTCCACCGGTCGTTGACGAGGGGCCGCATCGGCACTTCGTGCCAACCCTGTTCTCCGGGACCGCACCAGCGCAGCACGGCGGCCAGCTTGTCATGGCCGTCGGCGATGATGTCGGCCTCGACCTCGACGAGGTCGCCCACGGTACGCCGCGACGGAAACCGGCCGCCATCGACGCTGGGCGAGGGGGCCTCGACGGCCAAACGCGGCTGGCGGGCCGCCTGCTCGGCGCCGCTCGCCGGCTGCGGGCTGGACTGCAAGCTGGGCGGCGGCAGGGCAGGGGCGGTGAACGCCATCAGGGTGCCGGGCGGCAGCGTCAGCATCGACGCCGCGTCGAACGCCTCGCCCGACGCCTCCGACAGCCACGGTGCGAACGACCCGGCGCCCGGCAGCACCGCCGCGCCGTTGACCTGGGCCGGCGCCGTGTCCGAGTTGAGCAGGAACAACGCCGCCTGCCGGGCCTGCCGCGGGTCGGCGGCGTCCGTCCGCAGCAAGGCCGTCACCGCCTGCCCGGCGCCGGACAGCAGGCGAGCCGGCCCGGCGCCGAAACCCGGCTGCGTCCGCAGAACGTTCAAACGCTTGACCTCCACCCCGTCCTCGTCCGACAGGCGGCGCATCCAGCCATCGGCAAGCAATGCGGCCAAATGGCCGGTGTGCTCGCCCGCGGGCGCTACGACGGGGGCGATGTGTCGCAGCGTGTCGAGTTCCCGCCAAAGCCAGTCGGCCTGCCCGTCCCACCACGGCAGCGAACATGCGACGTAATCAACCACGCCCTCCGGCAGACTCGCCACGCTGTCCCAGGCCAAGCCCGGCGTCCAGGCGAACAGGACGGCATCGAGGACCAGCCCGCGCAGGCGGACGAGGAAGGGCGCTACGGCCGCCGCCGGCAAGCCGGCCAGTCCGAGCAGCCGCACGCCCGCCACGCCGACCGCTGTCAGTTCCGCAACGCGCGTCGCCCACCACTCGGCAAGCCGCTCGGCGTCGTCGGCATCGGCCACGGTTGCAATGGCGGCGTGGGCGTTCTTGGGCGACCGCCGGGGATCAACCATGGGTGCCGGGGTCACGACGAACATTGCGGGAATGTCTTCGGCGGCGGCCTCCACGGAGATTTCATCCACGTTGAGGTCGACGAGAAGAGACAAGCCTAGCGGCCTCGCTGCGGCCACCCATGCGCCCGCATCCGCCGGCTCCGCGGCCAGCAGCACGTGGTCGAATCCGAGCGAAGCCGCGCGTTCGAGGTCTGGAAACGTTGCGTCGCCATTCAACAGACAGATGCGAGGGGCGCGGGCCGGCGTCAAGGAACGACCTGCGCGCAAAAGGGTGTGCATGGCTGTCACTCCTGGGTCAGCCGAGAATTGGGGTCAGCCGGAGAATTGTCTCTGCATCGCGGCGGCAGGGACTTAGTTGCCGTGCCCGCCGGCGATTGCCGGCCGCCCGGCGCCGGGTCGGTCAATCGAGGCGCACGCCCCCGGTCACGGCCTGGTAGGTCGCGATGGCCAGGGTGAGCGGCTCGAACGGCTTGGTGATGACGTAGGCGGGTTCGAGGTCCTCCCCGGTCAGCAGGCGCTCCGGATAAGCGGTCACGAAGATGACCGGGGCGTAGTGGTGCTGCATGATGCGCGCCACCGCCGAGGTGCCGTCGCCGCCGATCCCGAGGTTGATGTCGGCGAGGATCAGGCCGGGCTTGTGCAGCTCGGCAAGCTCCACCGCCTCGGCCTCGGTGGTTGCGACGCCCACGACATTGTGTCCGCAGTTCTGCACCAGTTCCTCGATGTCCATCGCGATGATCGGCTCGTCCTCAATGATGAGCACGTCGGTCGCGGCGCCGGCGCGCAGGTGGGCGCGCGCTTCGCCCAACTGGGTTTCCGCCTCGGCCGTGGGAAGCTGCACGATGGCGGCGGCGGCCTGGATCGGCACCTCTTCCAGCGAGGTCAGCAGCAGGAGTTGGCGCTGGACCTGCGACAAGCCCCCCGTGAGGAAGTTGGTCTTGAGCGTGCTCAGGCCGTCGAACCGGCGCGTGATGGCGTGATAGAGGCTGTGCCGGGCGTCGCCGAGCGCGGCGTCGCCGGCCAGCAGGTCGCGCAGGCTGTCCGCGACCATGGAGTCGCCGCGGCTCTGGTTGCCTGTGAGCGCACGGGCGTAGCGGCGCGCATAGGGCAATGCCCGGATCAGGTCCTCGCGACATAGATTGGCCATGAGTCGTCCCTTTCATGCACAAGCGGCGTGCACTGATGCTGTGTGGACCGGATAAGCGGGATGAGGCGGGCAGTCGAGTTGATTAGCGATGCGCAGATGGACATAGCCGACGCGGCCATCCGGCACCAAATCGTGGCGTTGCTGCCCGACCTCCGCGCCTTTGCGCGGTTCCTGGTGCGGGACCGCGCCGGGGCCGACGACGTGGTGCAGGACAGCATCGTGCGCGCCCTCGGCGCCATCAGCCAGTTCCAGCCCGGCACGAACCTCAAAGCCTGGCTGTTCACCATCCTGCGCAACCAGTTCTACGAGCAGGCCCGCCGGCGCAAGCGGGAAGCGACCGCGCTGCAGGCGCAGTTCGAGGGGGCGGAGGCCGCCGACCCGCAGCAGATCGTCCAGGCGGACATCACCGACCTGCAGCAGCTCATCTGGCGCCTGCCTGCCTCGCAACGGGAGGCGCTGATCCTCGTCGGCGCCCAGGAGATGTCGCACGAAGAGGCCGCTGCCATCTGCGGCGTTCCGGTCGGCACGATGAAGGCGCGCTTGTCCCGGGCACGCAGCGGGCTGGCGACGCTGATGGAGGACGGCAGAGCCGATCCGGCCTGAGACGCTCATGATTTCGTGATCGGGAGAGTGCAACGCCCGGCGCCGCCCAGCCATTGGGATCGCACTGAGACAAAAAGGCAGATCGATGAACCCCTCTTTCCATGACCAAGTCATCTCGATCCTTCCCAAGCTGCGCATTCAAGCGCTGGCACTCACGAGGAACCGTTCGGCCGCCGAGGATCTCGTCCAGGATGCCGTCTGCAACGCCCTGTCCGCCCATGCGAGCTTCATTCCAGGCACCAATTTCCCGGCTTGGATGCACCGTATCCTGCGCAATCGGTTCATCTCGAACCTGCGCAAGCGCCGCGACACCACCGACATCGACGATGTGCCGCAATCCACGTTCGCGACCGAGGCGGCGCACGAGGATCGGCTGGCGCTCAAGGAACTGGGTCGGGCGATGACCCGCTTGCCTGCCGATCAGCGGGAAGCATTGCTGATGGTGGTGGTGCACGGCATGAGCTACGAGGCATTGGCCGAGGCGACGGGCTGCGCCGTGGGCACAGCCAAGAGCCGGGTGTTCCGGGCGCGCCGGCAACTCGAAGCCTGGCTGCTTGGCGAGGTCGACGCGAAGGGCAAGGACCGGGTTGGTGCCCGCGCAACCCGTTTGCTTGAGGTCGGCCATGTCGGCGATGAAAACCCGGGCTTTGCTGTTGCGTTGCGCTGACGCCTGAACCCGCTTTTGCAATGTTCTTCGAAACCCTTGTCAGTATCATTTGTTAGAGGTGGGTGATATCGGGTTAGACGGGCATGAACCATTGCAGAATGACCCAGCGTAAATCCAAACAGTCGCAAACATCACGAAAGCAGGTCAAGCCCGTGGTCGCCGCGTTCGACATTTGGCTGCATCAGGGCCTGCACCAACTTTATGACGCTGTTGCCCGAGAGCCGATCCCGGACGAGTTGCTCAAGCTGATCGAGGAAGACCGGGAAAAATGATGTCGCGCCGGTTTTCCGGACCGGTTAGAACATGAGGCGTTACTGGAGGTGGTGGGACACGCTTGTAATTCGCGTGTTATGCGTTTATTTGCTGGCGACGCTGCCATTGCTTGCTGTGGCTTTGTTCTCTGGATCGTTGATTGCCACATTGGCAATTTGGTTGTTGGGGACAATCGGCGTGATGACGGCAGTTGTCGTGCTAGTCTCGCGTCCCCTGTCATTGCTCCATGAGTCCGTAAGTCGATGGCGTTCTGAAACCGTGTTTCAAAAACGCTCGGACTTCTGTGGCCTGCCATCTACACGAGAATTAAGGCAACTGGCAGTCTCGTTTCAGCGAGCGACCCTTATGCTGCACCGGCAGCAGAGGCACTTGGCAGCGGCAATCGACAAGCAAGAACTCCTGATGCAGGAGATTCACCACCGGGTGAAAAATAATCTCCAGGTGGTTGCAAGTCTGTTGAATCTCCAAGCCAGCCGGATTCGCCTGCCGGAGGCGCGGGCGGAGTTCCAATCGGCGCGAGACCGCGTGCGTACTCTCGCCACCCTGCATCGCCATCTTTACGCCCATGGCGAGCTGCATACGATCAACATGCGGGAGTTTTTGATCGAGCTGTGCAGCCAGTTGTTTCAAGCGATGGGCGAGAAGGCCGGAGAGCGGTTGCGCTTGGAGATCGAGGCGCCGGAACTGAAGATGTCGAGTGACCAGGCCGTCCCGCTCGCGCTCATCGTTACAGAGGCCGTCAGCAACGCAGTGAAGTATGCCTTCCCCGGCGGGCGCCGTGGCAGCATTTCGGTCTGCTTGAAGGCCGACCGGGACCATGCCCAGCTTGAGATTTTCGATGACGGCGTCGGCATTCCCGCCGGCCGGGTCGAAACCGAGGCCGGGACCCGTGACGGCATCGGCATCCAACTGATCCGAGGCTTCGCCCGGCAACTCGGCGCCACCTTGCAGGTCGAGGAGGGCCATGGCACCCGGTACAAGATCCATTTGCCGTTGCAGCGGAAACGCCTTGATGGTCCCATGCTTGGCACGCTGGCCAGCAAGACACACGCATAGCCGCATCTTGCGCGAGTGATGGGCAGGCGGCACATCCATGGCAGGATGGAGCGTGATGAATGGATTCCAGCTTGCAGCAGGTTCTCCCGCAATGGCGCCGGCATCTGCACCAACATCCTGAGCTGTCGTTGCAGGAAAGCGAGACCGCGGCCTTCGTGTGCAGCACGCTGGCCAGCCTTGGCGTGCCGTTCACCCCTGGGGTCGGCGGTCACGGCGTTGTCGCGACCCTGACGCGCGGGTCCTCCAACCGCAGCGTCGGGCTTCGTGCCGACATGGACGCGCTGCCCATCGCCGAAACGACCGGCTTGCCCTACGCCTCCGCCGCCGCGGGCGTGATGCACGCCTGCGGCCATGACGGCCACACCGCAAGCCTGCTGGGCGCTGCGGCCCTCTTGGCGCGCGACGCCGATTGGTCGGGTACTGTGCACTTCGTGTTCCAGCCCGCCGAGGAGGGCCATGGCGGGGCGCTGAACATGCTGGCCGATGGCTTGTTCAGCCGGTTCCCGATGGAGCGCATCTTCGGCTACCATAATTGGCCCGGCCTTGAGGCCGGAACCATCGCCGTGCACGACGGCGCGGTGATGGCGGCCGGCGCGCGGCTTCAGATGACCGTGGACGGACATGCCGGCCATGCCGCGATGCCGCACCTTTCGCGCGATCCTTTGCTGGCCTCCGCGCATCTTCTGGTGGCGCTGCAATCGGTGGTGTCCCGCAACGTGGACCCGCTCGATTGCGCGGTTGTCTCGGTCTGCACCATGAACGCCGGAGCGGCGGCGAACCAGATCCCGAGCCGGTCCGTGCTATCCGGCACCTTCCGCACGCATCGCCTGGCCGTCCGCGACTTGGTCGAGGCCGGCATACGCCGCGTGGCAGCAGGTGTCGCCGCGAGTTCCGATGTGGCGATTGAAGTCGATATCCATCACGGCGTCTGCGCCACGGTGAACACGCTGGCGGAGGCGGACCTTGCCGCTGCGAGCGCCGGCGGGTTGGGTTTTCCTGTGCGAAGGGACGTGCCGCCCAGCATGGCGGGCGAGGACTTCGGCTGGTACCTGGAACAAAAGCCCGGCGCCTTCATCTGGATCGGCAACGGCCCGGCCCGGCCCGGCAGCGAGCTGCACAACCCCGGATACGACTTCAACGACGCCATCCTGCCGGTCGCCGCCGAATGGCTGGCGGCGACGGCCCGCCGGTCTCTGGCGTCGTAGCGTCGGCGGCTGGCGAAAGCGAGGGATTGCGGTGACAAGTCTGCCGAAGCCCGGCCGGGCCTGGATGGCGCGCAACATGGCGGCAGGCCGGCGGGCGGTCCGCCCCGTGGCGATGCTGGGCGCGTTGGCGACGCTGGCGGCCATTGGCCAGGCCTGGTGCGTCGCGCGGCTCCTGGCCGGCGCGATCCTCGTGATTTCACCGCAGGACGGCGCGTCTGCCGCTGTATGGCCGCTGTTGTTCGCCGCGCTGGCGGTGTTGCGGGCCATCTTGCTGGTCGTGTCGGACGATCTTTCGTTCACGGCCGGGGTGGCGGCACGGCGGCGGCTGCGCAGCGATCTGTTTGTCCGCCTGTTCAGCGCCGGGCCGGGCTTTCTGCGCGGCTCGCGGTCCGGCGAGCTGGCCGCCCTGGCGGTGGACCGCATCGAGGCGTTGGAAGGCTTGTTCGCCCGCTGGCTGCCCGCGTCGGTCCTTGCGCTGGCATCGCCTTTGCTGGTGGGGCTTGCGGTGCTGCTGGTTGATCCTTGGGGCGCGCTGATCCTGTTCTTGGCCGGGCTGCTGGTTCCGGTTGGGATGGCGTTGGCCGGACTGGGGGCGGCGGCGGCGTCGCAACGGCAATTCGTGGCGATGGGCCGGCTGCAGGCCCGCTTTCTCGACCGCGTTCGTGGTGTTGCCACCATTGTTCTTGCCGGACGGGCCGAGCAGGAAGCGCAGCATTTGCAAGCCGCAGCGGACGACCTGGGCCACCGGACGCTTCGTGTGCTGCGGGTCGCTTTCCTGTCCTCGGCGGCGCTCGACTGCGCTGCTGCGGCGTCCCTCGTGCTGCTGGCCGGACGCTATGCGGCGGCGTGGCGCAGCGGGGTCAATCCGATGACGGCGATTTTCGTGCTCGTGCTGGTGGCCGAGTTCTTCGCGCCGCTCCGGGTGTTTGCCGCCGCGTACCAGGACCGCTTGCAGGCAGCAGGGGCAGCCGAACAGTTGGCAGGCTTGCCGGAGCCGCAGGAACCTGCCAGCGCGCCGCCGGTCCGCACGGTGGCGGCCAAAGGCGTGACGGTTGCCTTCAACGATGTGAGCTACGCCTGGGACTCGTCGCGCGGCGCCGTGCTCGACGGGCTGAGCTTCCGGGTGCCCGCCGGGGAGACGATGGTGCTGGTCGGGCCGTCCGGTGCCGGCAAATCGACGATCATCGAATTGCTGCTGGGCTTCGTCCATCCGGACAGCGGGCGCATCACCCTGAACGGCGCAGACATCGGCGCGATCGTGCCCTCGGCGCTGGCACGCATGACGGCGTGGATCGGCCAGCGCCCGGTGCTGTTCGCCGGCAGCATCCGCGACAATATCCGTTTCGGGCGGGAGGACGCGGCCGACCGCGAGGTGGAGGATGCCGCCCGTGCTGCGGGTATCCAGTCCTTCGCGGCGGCTCTGCCTGACGGGTTGGACACGCTGATCGGGGAAGGCGGCTATGGCCTGTCCGGCGGCCAGGCGCAGCGCGTGGCCATCGCGCGGGCCTTTGTCCGCAACGCCCCGCTGCTGCTGCTGGATGAGCCGACGGCGCATCTCGACCCGGCGACCGAAGCTGACGTGCTGGACAGCCTGCGGCGGCTGGCGCTCGGGCGTACGGTGATCCTGGCCAGCCACTCGGCGGCAGCGCATGCCTTCGGCGGCCGGATGCTGGAATTGTCGGACGGCCGGGCACGGCCGGTTCAGGGCGTCGCATGACGCGGCCTGGCTTGGTGCGACAGGGCTTGGGCGCGTTGCTGCCCATCCTGGCGCTTTGGCGCGGCTATGCCGGGTGGCTGCTGGCCGGGTTGCTGGCGTCGTTGCTGACGGTCGCCGCCGGCGTGGCTCTGGCGACCGCGGCCGGCGGGATGGCGTTGCGGCCCGTGACGGGGGCCGTGATGGGGACTGGGGCCGCCGGGTTGGCGGCGCTGCTGCTTCTGCCCGGCGTCGTGCGCGGGCTGGGCGTGGCCCGGGTCGTGCTGCGCTACGGCGAGCGCATGCTGACCCATGCCGCCACGTTCCGGGCCTTGGCGGGGTTGCGCGTTTGGCTGTTCCGCGGCCTGGCGCGGCAGTCGTCGGGCGGGCTTGGCTTCATGCGGTCGGGCGATGCGCTCGGCCGGGTGGTCGGCGATGTCGAGGCGTTGGACGGCCTTTACCTGCGGATCATCGTGCCGGGCGTCGCGGCGGTGCTGCTGCTGCCGGTGCTCGTCGGCATCTTGGTTCTAGGACATGGCGGTACGGCGCTGCTGGTCGGCGGCTTGTTCCTGCTTTCGGCGCTCGTCCTGCCCTGGATGGCGGCGCGGCTGACGATCGAGACAGGCGGGCGGCTGGCGGAGGCCTCGGCCGGGTTGCGGTCCGCGGCTCTGGACACCATCGACGGCATCCGGGAGGTCCGGGCCTACGGCGCTGAAGGCCGCATGTTGGCGATGGTCCAGGCGCGGGAAGCCGCGTTGTTCCAAGCCCAGCGCCAGGTCAGCCATCGCGCATCTTGGGCGCAGGCCGCGGCATTCCTCTGCGGCCAGGCGGCGCTGCTGGCCGTGCTGCTGTCGCCCAGCGTCGCGCCTGGCATGATGGTTGCCGGGCTGTTCCTGACCCTGGCCGCGTTCGAGGTCGTGGGCGGCATGCCGCGCGCCGGGGCCTTGGCCGGCTATGCCGCGGCGGCAGCGGGCCGCATCACCGCGGCGGCAACCGGGTCCGACGCAGGCGAGCCGGCTGACCCGGCGCCGCTGCCTGGCGGCACCTCGCTGCGGTTCGAAGGCGTCGGTTTCCGTTGGCGCCCGGACCGCCCGGCTGTGATGGACGGCCTCACGCTCGACATTCCGGCCGGCAGCCGCGTGGCGATCCTGGGGCCGTCCGGCTCCGGCAAATCGACCTTGGCCGCGTTGGCGCTCAAAGTGGCCGCGCCGCAGGCCGGGCGCGTGCTGCTGGGCGGAGTCGATGTCGCACGTCTCCGCGCGGAGGACGTGCGGTCGCGCATCGCTTGGCTGAGCCAGGACACCCATCTGTTCAGCGACACGGTGCGCGCCAACCTGGCGTTGGCCCGCGACGGCGCGACCGATGCCGAGCTTTGGGCCGCGCTGGACCAGGCCGGGATTGCCGACACGGTGCGCGGCTTCCCGGAAGGGCTTAACAGTTGGATCGGCGAGGGGGGCCTTCAGGTTTCTGGCGGGCAGGGACGGCGGCTGGCGCTGGCCCGGGCGTTGCTGTCGCAAGCGCCGATCCTGATCTTGGACGAGCCGGCGACAGGGCTGGATTTCGCGACGGAGCGTGCGTTTCTTCTGACGCTCAATGACGTGGCCGCTGGACGGACGGTGATCCTGATCGTCCATCGCCTGATCGGGGTGGAGCGTCTGGACCGCATCTTCCGGCTTTCGGCCGGGCGTGCGGTGGCGGCTGCGGCATGAGCGGTTGACGGTTGCGGCTCCGGGCAGGCACGAAGGACAGGCGTTGAACGTCGCAAAGGACTTGGCTGTGATTCTTTCCGTAGCAGCATCGTGCCTGCCACCCCCCCGCCGTTTTGCCGTGCTCGGATGTCTGCTGGCGGGACTTGCCGCATGCACGGCGGCGCCGGCCGAACACTTGGGGCCAACCTATGTCATTTTTTTCACGCCCTTCTCGGCGGATCTTGACGATGCGGCTTTGGGCGTGGTCGCTGATGCAGGCCGTGCTGCGCAAGCGGCGCCGAGCCATCGAATCGTAGTGGCGGGCTATGCCGACCGCCTTGGGTCGACTGCTGCCAACCAGACCCTGTCGAAGCTGCGGGCGCAGGTCGTGGCGGACAGGCTGGCGGCGGACGACGTGGACCGCGGCCGTATCGCGCTGCGGCCCAAGGGGTCGGTCGGCGGCGACCCGGGCGTCGAGAGCCGCCGGGTTGAGATCGACATCTACTAGGGCCACGATGCCAGCACAGGATATTGTTGAGGGCCGGGTCGCGCCGCGCGACGTGCTGCGCCGCGTGTTCGGCTTTCCGGCGTTCCGCGGTTTGCAAGAAGCGGCCATCGAGCGGGTGATGGCCGGGGGCGACGCATTGGTGCTGATGCCGACCGGCGGCGGCAAGAGCCTGTGCTACCAGGTGCCGGCGCTGTGCCGGCCCGGCATGGCCATCGTCGTGTCGCCGCTCATCGCGTTGATGGATGATCAGGTCGCGGCTCTCCGCCAGCTTGGCGTCGCGGCCGGGGCGCTGCATTCGGAAGTCGAGATCGACGTTGCGCGGGCGATTGCCAACGATCTCGATTCGGGCCGGTTGGACCTGCTGTATGTGTCGCCGGAGCGGCTGTCGATGCCGGGCACGCTTGATCGCCTGGCTCGGCAGCGCATCGCCCTGATCGCCATCGACGAGGCGCATTGCGTGTCGGCCTGGGGGCACGAGTTCCGCCCGGAGTACCGCGGCCTCGCCCGGGTCGCGCAGCGTTTCCCCGGCGTGCCGCGCATCGCGCTCACCGCGACGGCCGACCCGCGCACGCGCGTCGATATCCTGCACGCGTTGGGCATGGACGACGCGGAGATGTTCACCGCGAGCTTCCACCGCTCCAACCTGCACATCGCGACGCAGGCGAAGGAGAGCGAGGCCAAGCAGTTGTCGGCGTTCCTGGGCCGCCACAAGGGCCAGGCCGGCATCGTGTATTGCGGCAGCCGCAACAAGACCGAGCGGACCGCGCTCCGGCTCAAGGCGGACGGGTTCACGGCGCTGCCGTTCCACGCCGGGCTGTCGGCGATGGAGAAGCGGGTGGCGTTGACGCGGTTCCGCAGCGGCGAGGCGGTCGTCATGGTGGCGACCATTGCCTTCGGCATGGGGATCGACCGTCCGGACGTGCGCTTCGTGGTGCATCTGGACATGCCGGACAGCCCGGAAGCGTTCTACCAGCAGATCGGCCGCGCCGGGCGCGACGGGGACCGGGCCGACACGCTGCTGCTGTATGGCGGGGAGGACATCGCCCGCGCCCGGCATTGGCTGGCGCAATCCGCCGCGCCCGAGGCGCAGCAGCGCATCCAGCGCGAGCGGCTGGAGGCGATGATCTCGCTGACCGAGACGACCGCCTGCCGCACCGGGTCGCTGCTGGCCTGTTTCGGAGAGGTGCTGCCCGGCCCGTGCGGGCATTGCGATGCCTGCACCTCCCCCGTCGCGCTGTTCGACGGCACGGTGGCGGCGCAAAAGGTGCTCTCGGCGATCTATCGCACGGGGCAGCGGTTCGGCGCGATGCACATCGTTTCCGTGCTGCGTGGGCAGGAGACGCCGATGATCCTGAAGCACGGGCACCAGGAGCTGCCGACCTACGGGATCGGGTCGGACCGGCCGCCGGGCTTCTGGCGTGGGGTGATCCGGCAATTGATCGCCCGCGGCGCGCTGCGGACCGACAGCGGCGAGTATGCCACGCTGTCGCTGGTGCCCGACCAGGCGCGGCCGATCCTGCGCAGCGAGACGACCCTTATGCTGCGGGACGAGCCGGAGCCGATGCGGACCGCCGCGCCGCGCCGCCGTGACCGGGTGCCGCTCCCGTCCGGCAACGGGGAAGGAGCGCCAGACGCAGGCGCCGCCGGGCTGTTCGACGCCTTGCGGCAATGGCGGGCGACCGAAGCGAAAGCGCAATCCGTGCCGCCCTACGTGATCTTCCACGACAGCGTGCTGCGGGAAATCTCCAGTTCTCCGCCGATTGATTTGGGCGACCTCGGCGAAATCAAGGGCGTCGGCGCGTCGAAGCTGCAGCGTTACGGCGCGGCCGTGCTGGAGATCACTCGGCGGCACGCCTCGTAAGCGGTTCCAGGGTTCCGGGCTGGCCCGACGGACGGCGGAACACCTGGGCTGCGTCATGCAGGGCGGCGACAGCCGGGCGATGGGCGATCGAGATGATCGTGGTGTCCGGAAGCTGCTGGCGAAGCTTGGCGTAAAGCTCGCTTTCGGCCTCGGGGTCGAGGTTCGCGGTCGCCTCGTCCATGAACAGCCAGTCCGGGCGAAGCAGCAGCGCCCGGGCAATGGCGAGCCGCTGCTGCTCCCCGCCGGACAGGCGCTGTGCCCATGGCTGGTTGTCGTCGAGGTGCGGGGCCAGCGGCGCCAGTCCGGCGTCGGCCAGCGCCTGGCGCACGGCATCATCGCCGAAGCTGCTGCTGTCTGCGCTGGGATAGGTCAAAGCGTGGCGCAGCGTGCCCAGCGGGATGTACGGCCGCTGCGGCAGGAACAGGTAGCGGCCCGGCGGCCGTTCGACGTTGCCGCTGCCATAAGGCCAAATGCCGGCGATGGCGCGGAACAGCGTGGACTTGCCGCTGCCGGACCGGCCGGAGATGGCGGTGGACTGGCCCTTGGGGAATAACACGCCGGAATGGACGAGAAGCGGCGTGCCGTCCGGCAGCGCGAGGGCCAGGTTGACCGCCGCGATGCCGTCGCCCGTGCCGGGCTGGATGCGGGCGCCTTGGTCGGCCAAGCCACGGGCGACGACAATGGCCCGCTGGAAATTGGCCAGGCGAGCCACCGTTGCGCGCCATGACGCCAGGTCCGGGTAGAAGTTGATGAACCATGAAAGCGAACCTTGGACGCGGGCAAAGGCGCCTGCGATGCGCATCAGTCCACCAAGTTGGATCACGCCGGAAAAATAGCGTGGAGCGGCGACTACAATCGGGAAAATCGACGCTGCCTGTTCGTAGCCGGCCGTGAGGGCATTGAGCAGCTTCTGCCGCTGCATGATGGCCCGCCAATTCAGGAAAACCGCAGCGAAGCGGTCGATGAGGCCGACCTTCTCCGCCTGTTCCCCACCGTAAAGCGCCACGCCCTCCGTATTCTCCCGCAAACGCACCAGGGAAAAGCGGAAATCCGCTTCCACTCTCTCTTGCTGGAACGACAACATGGCGAGTGGCCGGCCGACGTAGTGCGTCAGCACGCTGCCGATGGCGGCGTAAAGGATTGCAGCCCAGAGCATATAGCCGGGGATGGTGATGCCCAGCAGCGTTACGGCGCCGGACAGCGTCCACAGGATCAGCGCAAAGTTGAACAAGCTGACGACGTTCGACAGCAGCCCCAAGCCGAGCCGCAGCGTGTCTTCCACGAACTTGCGCAGGTCGTCGGAGATGCGTTGGTCCGGGTTGTCCGTGCCCAGGCCAGCCGGATCGGCGGTCAGGCTGATGGTGTAGTAGGCACGGTCGGCCAGCCAGTCGGTCAGAAGATGGTCGGTCAGCCAGCGCCGCCAGCGGATCTGGAGCAACTGATTGAGCCAGGTGCGGTAGATCGCGATGGGAATATAGATCACCACGATTGGCACGAAGCCAGGCATGAAGCCGGCCTCTCCGGTGCGGTAGCTGAACAGGAGCTGCATGAACAGCGCCCAGTCCTTGTTTTGCAAGCTGTCGTAGAACGCGCCATTCCAGTAGTTCAGCACGACGCTCACGCCGACTGAAACCAGGTTCAACGTGATGATCAACACCAGCAGCCCGCATGCCGTCCATTTCTCTTCGGACCGGAAATAAGGCAGCGCGAGCCGCCAGGCGTCGCCCAAAACGGGTCCGAGCGCCCTCATCAGCGGTTTCCTTGAGATGGCTGCGCCGCGCGAAGCCGGATCACGCCCTTTACGCCGGTGGGCGCGACCACGTGGCCCTTGCGCAGGATGTCGATCTGTCCGGCGGCAGCGAGCCGGCATGCGGCCCGGCGCACTTCACCCAGCAACGGCTGCCAATCGGGCCGGAGCGCGCGTGCAACCTCGCTTGGGCAGATGGACTTGGCCGGGCCACGCTGGGCGGTCAGGGTCAGGATCGTCGCCTCGATATCAGCAACAGGAAGGGCAGCGTGCGTATTCATGGGAGGACGCTGGCGCAGGGCATGCCAAGCCGCAAGCCACGGGGATTGCAATCACCGCGCCCTTTCGGCCGATTGGCAATTGCAGCGCGCAACAGGGCGCGCTTCGGATTACTTGATCTTGGCTTCCTTGAACGGCACGTGCTTGCGCGCCACCGGGTCGTATTTCTTGAGTTCAAGCTTGCCGGTGGTGGTGCGGGCGTTCTTCTTCGTAACGTAGAAATAGCCGGTGTCCGCAGTGGATACGAGCTTGATCTGAACCGTGTTGTTCTTGGCCACAGCCTGCTTCCTAAACGAGGTGCGCCCCCAAAGGGCGGCATTGAGCGCGGAACATGCTCATGTGGGCCTGCCGGGTCAAGCCTGGCGATGTCCGGAAAGGCGATGGCTCAGGGTTTCAGCGCGCCGAACTGCGGCCGCGTCCGACGCGCGGCGGCGTAGGCGGCGGGATGGTCCAGCAGGTGGCGGGCCACCGTCACGTCGGCCTCTCGCCCTTCGGCGGCAGGGCAGGCGTTGCGCAAGCTGGCGATCTCGGACCCGGCAAGCGGGGCGCGGGCGGCATCGTGCCGGGCCAGGGCGTCTGCCGAAGGCAGGCGGCCCCGGTTGAGGCTGGCCAGTTGCTGCATCGTCGCCTCGAGTCCCTGGCTGGTGCAGATCTGCGGCAAGACGCCCAGGCCCTGGATGGGCCAGCCCAGCGGGGCCAGCACGCGGCTCCAGGTCACGAAAAGCTCGCCGCCGTCCGGCAGCGTGGCGATGGTCTGCACCAGTCCCTTGCCGAGCGTCGAACTGCCCACCACCACGGCGCGGCCTTGGTCGGTCAAGGCGGCCGCCATGACCTCCGCAGCGCTTGCCGAACGGCCATCGACCAGCACCACGATGGGCACGCCGTCCGTCGCGTCATGGGCGACAGCCTGCCACTCATGGGTAGCGCCCGGGTTGCGCCCGGCGGTGGCCGCCACCAGCCCGTTCTCGAGCATCAGGCTGGTCGCGGCCACAGCCTGGCGCAACAGGCCGCCGCGGTTGCCCCGCAAGTCGAGCACCACGCCGCGCGGACGCCGCGATGCCGGCGCCTTAGCAAGGAAGCGTTCGAACTCCTGGCCGAGGCGCCGGTCCGTGTCGCTGCTGAAGCCGGCGATGCGGACCAGGAGCATCGTGCCGACCTGCTCGGCAAACACCGTCTCCGGCGGCAGGACCGCGCGCTCCAGGTCGATGACCTGCGTGCTGCCGTCGCGCCGGCGCACGGTGATGCCGATTTCGGTGCCGTCGGTCCCGGCGATCCAGGACAAGACGGTGGCCAGGTCCGCGCCGAGCGTTGGCTGGCCGTCCACGGCCAGAATGCTGTCGCCCTTGATGATCCCGGCCTCGGCGCCCGGCCCGTCGGCGTTCACGCTCTGCACGATGAACGTCTTGCCGACCTGCGCGAGCACCAGCCCGATCCCAGCCGCCCCGGACCGATGTGCCCGGTCGAGGTCGGCGGCGCCGGGCGGCACGTAGCGGGAATAAGCGTCGAGGTGGTTGAACATCTCGTCGAAGAAGCTGGTGATCAACGCTTGGGAGCCGGCTCCCCGCACGGTTTCGGACACTTCCCAGGCCGCGGACATGAGTTCCGCCCCGGCCTGTCCCCATGCGGCGGCGGTCGCCTCGGGCGGGATCGCGCATTGACGGATGCTGCGGTCGGCTTGCCGGAGATCAAGAACGGAGCCGCGGTCCTCTATGGTCAGGCCGGCGTCGATGGACGTGACGCCGCGCAGCCCCCACAGCGCCAGTTGCCGCACCGGCACTGGCTCCAGGGTGCGCGGCTCCAGGAACTCGAAGGACGCGGTCAGCACGGAGGCGGCAAGCCCGCTTGGGAACTTCGCGCTGGCCGAGCCGCCGGGCTGTCCCCAGGCCGGGATCGCCAGAAGCAGAAGCAGGGCGAGCGCCCGTCTCATCCGCGTCGGGACCGGCGCTCCCCGGAGGCGCCGCGCAGCGGGGAGTGCGGGTCCGGGCGGGCCGCGCCGGTGGGCGACATCATCTGGAACAGCAGCCCGCCCGTTACCGGACTCGCCTCCGACAGGCGCACCTCGACGTCCTGGGCCAGGTGGTAGGTCATGCGGGTGCGGCGTCCGGACAGCGACTGGGTGGCCTCATCGTACAGCCAATAGTCGTCGGGCAGCGCCGCCATGGGGATCAGCCCGCTCGCCCCGGACTCCGCCAGGGTGACGAACAGGCCGAAACGCTGCACGCCGGAGATGCGGGCTGCGAACACGGCACCCACCTTGTCCGCCATGAAAGCGGCGAGGTAACGGTCGATGGCCTCGCGCTCCGCGAGAGCGGCGCGGCGTTCGGTGGCGCTGATATGCTCGGCGGTGTCGGGGAAGCGCGCCGCCTCGTCCGGGGCGAGGCTGCCCAGCCCGAGCTTCAACCCGCTGACTAGCGCCCGGTGCACCAAGAGGTCGGCGTAGCGCCGGATCGGGCTGGTGAAATGGGCGTAGCGGGGCAGGCTGAGGCCGAAATGGCCGATGTTGTCGGGGCTGTAGGCCGCCTGCGACTGGCTGCGGAGGATGACCTCGTTCACCAAGGGCGCCTGCTCGGTGCCGGCTACCTTCTGCAGCACGCGGTCGAGGTCGCGCGGGTGCAGGTCGTTGCCGGGCGCCAGGCTGATGCCCATGCCGTGCAGGAAGAAGCGCAGCGCCTCCAGCTTCTCGTCGGACGGCGGCGCGTGCACGCGGTACATGCAGGGCAAGTGCCGGCCCTCCAACTCCTCGGCGGCTGCGACGTTGGCGAGCACCATGAACTCCTCGATCAGCCGATGGCTGTCGAGCCGCGGGCGCGGCGCCACCGACACCACCTGGCCCTCCTCCAGCACCACCTTGCGTTCCGGCAGGTCGAGATCGAGCGTGCCGCGGGCCTGCCGGGCGCCGAGCAGGGCGCGGAAGGCGGCGTAGAGCGGCGGGATGACGCCGGGCAGATCCAGGTCCTGCCCGGCGTCGTGCGCGTTTTGCACCTGCGTGTAGGTCAGCCGGGCGGCGCTGCGCATCAGGCCGCGGCCGAAACGGTGCGCCGTCTTGCGCCCGGCAGCGTCGATCCGCATCTCGGCGAACAGGCAGCCGCGGTCCTCCTGGGGGCGCAGGCTGCACCAGCCATTCGACAGCGTCTCCGGCAGCATGGGCACGACGCGGTCGGGAAAATACACGCTGTTGCCGCGGGTCCAGGCGGCCCGGTCCAACGGCGCGCCCGGGCGCACATAGTGGGCAACATCGGCAATGGCGACGATCAGGCGGAAGCCGTCGCCGTCCGGCTCGGCGAACACCGCGTCGTCGAAGTCCCGCGCGTCCTCCCCGTCGATGGTGACGAGCGGCACCGCACGCAGGTCCTCCCGCTTGCCGAGCGGCACGGCGCGGGCGCGGGCGGCGTCGTGCAGCGCGTCCTCCGGGAAGTCCTGCGGGATGTCGTGGCCGTGAATGCAGATCAGGCTGACGGCGCGGGCGTCGCCCATGCGGCCCAGGCGTTCGATGATGCGCGCGGGCTTGAGGCCCAGGCCGGCGTGGGGCAGGGGGCTGGCGGCGACGATCTCGCCCGGCTCGGCGCCGCCGGTTTCGCCGGGCGGGATCAGCCACTCGCCCTTAGCCCGGCGGTCGGTCGGCACCAGGCGGTTGGGCGCGCGGAACACGCCCAGGATACGGCCCGGCTCGTCCGACAGGCGTTTCAGGGTGCGGCCCTCGTACTTGCCGGGGCCGATGGGATTAAGCCGGGCCAACACCCGTTCGCCGGGCGCCAGCGCCGGGTTGCCGCGGCGTTCCGGCGCCATCAAGACCATGGGCGGCGGGCCGTCCCCGGTCCAATCGACCGGACGCGCCACCGCGTCGCCGTCCCGGTCGGTGCCGGTGACGCGCACCACCATCTGGTCCGGCAAGCGGCCCGGCGGGCTGAAACGGCGGTGTCCGGCTGGTGCTATGGCGCCCTCCTTGGCGAGATCCCGCAATAAAGCGCGCAAGGGCGCACGCAGTTCGGGGCCGATGCCGAACTCCCGGGACACCTCCCGCTTGCCGACCCGGCCGCCGGCGGCACGGATGAATTGGCGGACGGCCTCCCGCGACGGCAGCGTGCCGTCCTCCGCCACGGTCCGCGTCCGCCGCGCCATGCTAACCAGCCGTGCGGGTGATCCCCGTCCGTGATGGCGCGGCGCCGGGCCGCTTGGCTGCCGGTTTCTTGGCGGCGGCCTTCTTGCCGGTGGCCTTGGACGCGGACCGCTTGGCCGCCGGCCTCGCCGCTGCCCTTGTTTTCGTTCCATCCGCTGCCGCGGGCTTGGCGGTCTTGGCCTTCGCCTTGCGGCCGGGCTTCGCCTTGAGCACCTTGCCCTTCTCAGCCAGCAGGGCAACCGCGTCATCCAGCGTCAGGTCGTCCATCGCCACGTCGCGCGGCAGGTTGGCCACGCGCAGCCCATGTTGGGCGTAGGGGCCGAACCGCCCCTTGCGCACCATCACCGGCTCCTTGTCGGCGGGGTGCGGACCCAGCGACCGCACGCTGTCCAGCTTCTTCACCATCACGTCCACGGCGCGGTTCAGCCCGACCGACAGCACGTCGTCGTCCTTGTCGAGCGAGGCGTAGATGCTGCCCATGCGGATGTAGGGGCCGAAGCGGCCAATGCCGGCCTCCAGCGGCTCCTGCCGGTCGGGATGGATGCCGACCAGGCGTGGCAGCGACAGCAGGCCCAACCCCTGTTCCAGCGTCAATTGGTCGCCCTCGACGCCTTTCGGCAACGACGTGCGGCGCGGCTTGCTCTTTTTGTCTTCCGGGTTCGCCTCGCCCTGCTGCACGTACAGGCCGTATGGACCGCGCCGGACCGTCACCGTTTCGCCGGTTTCGGGATGGTGGCCGAGCTCGCGCATACCCTCTTTCAGGGTCTCGCCAGCCTCCTCGCCACCGTCAATCGCCAGCCGCCTTGTGTATTGGCAGCCCGGGTAGTTGGAGCAGCCGATGAAGCTGCCGTGCCGACCGAGCTTCAATCCCAGCCGCCCGGCGTGGCAGGCCGGGCACAGCCGCGGGTCCACGCCGTCGCTGCGGGCCGGGAAGAAGTGCTGGCCCAGGTCCTGGTCCAGCGCGTCGATCACGTCGCTGATCTTGAGGTCGCGGGTCTGCTCGACGGCGTGGGAGAAATGCTCCCAGAACGCCTGCATCACCGCGCGCCACTCCGCCCGGCCGCCGGAGATGTCGTCCAACTGCTCCTCGAGCGACGCGGTGAAGTTGCTGTCCACGTAGCGCTCGAAGAAGCTGGTCAGGAAGGCGGTGACGAGCCGCCCGCGGTCCTCCGGCACGAAGCGCTTGTTTTCCAGGCGCACGTAGTTGCGGTCGCGCAGCACGGTCAGGATGGAGGCGTACGTGGACGGGCGGCCGATGCCCAACTCCTCCATCTTCTTGACCAGGCTGGCTTCCGAGTAGCGCGGCGGCGGCTGGGTGAAGTGCTGGTCGGCGTTCACATCGCCGCGGGTCAGCGGATCGCGTTCCCCCATCGGCGGCAGCATCCGGCTTTCGTCGGCGGCGTGGCCCTCCGGCGCGTCGTCCACGTCCTCCCGATACAGCTTCAAGAAGCCGTCGAAAGCGATGATGGAGCCGGTGGCGCGCAGCCGGGTGCGCGGACCCGCGACATCGACCGCGACCTGATCCAGCTCCGCCGACTGCATCTGCGACGCGACGGCACGCTTCCAGACAAGCTCATACAGCCGGTGCTGCTCTGCGTTCAGGTGGCGCACGACGCTGGACGGCGTGCGGGACACGTCGGTGGGGCGCACCGCCTCGTGCGCTTCCTGGGCGTTCTTCGCCTTGCTGGTATACTCGCGGGCGGTCGCGGGCACGTAGTCTGCGCCGTAGGTTTCGCCGACGTGCTCGCGAATCGCCATGGTGGCTTCGCGGGCCATCTGCACGCCGTCGGTCCGCATGTAGGTGATCAGGCCGACCGTCTCGCCGCCGAGGTCGACGCCCTCGTAAAGCTGCTGCGCGCAGCGCATGGTGGCCTGCGCGCCCATGCCGAGCTTGCGGCTGGCCTCCTGCTGCAGGGTGGAGGTGGTGAACGGCGCGGGCGGGTGCCGCTTGACCCGCCTGCGCTCGACGCTCGCAACGGTGAAGGAGTCCGCCTCGACCGCGCCCTTGGCGGCGTGGGCCAACGCCTCCGTGTTGAGGTCGAACTGGTCCAGCCGCTTGCCGTCCAGGTGGGTCAGCCGCGCGGTGAACGGGGCGCCGGACGGGGTGAGGAAATGCGCCTCGACCGTCCAATATTCCTGTGGCCGGAACGACTCGATGGCGGCTTCGCGCTCGCACACCATGCGGAGCGCCACCGACTGCACCCGCCCGGCGCTGCGGCTGCCGGGCAGCTTGCGCCACAGGACAGGGGACAGGGTGAAGCCGACGAGGTAGTCGAGCGCGCGCCGGGCCAGGTAGGCCTCGATCAACGGCTGGTCCAGCTCGCGCGGGTGCTCGATGGCGAACTGGATGGCGGACCGGGTGATCTCGTTGAAGGTGATGCGCCGCACGTTGACGCCGCGCAGCGCCTTCTTGTCCTCCAGCATCGCGCGGACGTGCCAACTGATCGCCTCGCCCTCACGGTCCGGGTCGGTGGCGAGATACAGGGTATGTGCGCCTTTCAGCGCCTTGGCGATGGCCGCGACCTGGCGGTTGCCGCGCTCGTCGGCCGCCCAGTCCATCGCGAAGTCCTGCTCCGGCCGCACGCTGCCATCCTTGGGCGGCAGGTCGCGGACGTGGCCGAAGCTCGCGAGCACGGTGTAGCCGCCGCCGAGGTACTTGTTGATGGTCTTGGCCTTGGCGGGCGATTCGACGACGACAACGTCAGTCATGGCATCCTTTACAAAGACTTAGGACACGAATATGAAGCAAAAGGCGAAGCTTAACTGGTGAGCACGGCCTGATTGCCCGGCAGCATTTCGACTCGCCCGGCCAGCTCCAGTTCAAGCAGCGCCGCCAGCACGGCCGAAGCGGAGAACTGGCAGCGCCGCACCAGATCGTCAACTGCCGTGGGCGAATGACTTAATAACTCCATCACCTGGCGGCGTACTGTTTCCGGGTCTGGAACGTCGCCGAAACCGTCCGGAGGCGGCTCCGCCATGCCGGGCGGCTGACCGCGGGCGAACATGGGCGACCGCGCCAGGCCTTGCCGGGTCGGGTGGTCCGGCAGGTTGGCCAGCACGTCCGCAGCGCTCTCCGTCAGGTAGGCGCCGGAGCGGATCAGGTCGTTGGAACCGCGGCACCGCGGGTCGAGCGGCGAGCCGGGCACCGCGAACACCTCCCGGCCCTCGTCCTGGGCGATGCGCGCGGTGATCAGGCTGCCGGACTGCGGCGCCGCCTCCACCACCACGACGCCGAGCGACAGCCCGGCGATCACCCGGTTGCGCCGGGGGAAGTGCCGGGCCTGCGGGGCGGTGCCGAACGGCGCTTCCGCCACCACCGCGCCGCCCTCCGCCACGCGCTGCTGCAGCGCCTTGTTCTCGGCCGGGTAGGCGACGTCGATGCCGCTGGCGATGGCGGCCACGGTGCGGCCGGTGCTGAGCGCGCCGCCATGCGCTGCCGCATCGATGCCCCGCGCCATGCCGGACACCACGACCAGCCCGGCCGAGGCGAGATCGGCCGCCAGGATCTCCGCCACTCGTTGGCCGTTGGCGGAGGCGTTGCGCGCCCCTACCATGGCCACCGCCCGCGCGTCGAGCGCCGCCACGTCGCCCAGCACGGTGATCGCGGGCGGCGCCGAGTCCATCAGCGCCAGAAGCGGCGGGTAGTCTGGCCCGCCCAGCACCAGGATGCGCCCGCCGAGCTTGCCGACGCTGTCCATCTCCCGGCGTATGGCGCCGAGCGCCGGGATCGCGGGCGCCGCAGTCCGGCCGCCGGCGCTGGCAAGGCCCGGCAATGCATCCAGCGCCTCCGCCGCCGCAGCGAAGCGTTGCAGCAGGCGGCGGTAGGTTGCCGGCCCGACCCCATCCGTGCGGGCCAGGCGCAAGCGGTTGAGCATCTCGGCTTCGGTCATGGTTGACCCAGTGATCGCGCCGGTCATCGGCCTTGGCCGATCCGCGGCTCGGTGCCGGCCAGCAGGCGGCGTATGTTGCTGGAATGGCGCCAGAACACGACGGCGCTCACGGCGGCAACCGCGATGCCGGCCGTGGGACCCCGCCAAAGCAGCATCAGCGCCGGCGCTACCAAGAAAGCGGCGAGCGCCCCGGCGGAGGACAGCCGGCTGAGCCGTGCCGTCGCCAGCCAGACAGCGCAGCACGCGACGCAGACCGGCCAGGCGACCGCCAGGATAACTCCAAGGCCGGTCGCGACACCTTTGCCGCCCTGGCCGCGCATCCAAACCGACGTGCAATGGCCGATGACCGCCGCGACCCCGGCGAGCAGCGCCCAGCCCGGGCCGGCCCATCGCACCGCCGCCAGCACGGCAACTGCCCCCTTGGCCGCGTCCAGTGCCAAGGTCAGCGCCGCGATGTCGCGCCGCCCGGTGCGCAGCACATTGGTTGCCCCGATGCTGCCGGAACCGATGGCCCGGATGTCCCCAAGCCCGGCCGCTCGCGACAAAAGCCAGCCGAACGGGATAGACCCGACCAGGTAGGCCAACACCGCGACGGCAACCGCCATAAGGGCTTCGTTCATCCGAACACCCGCCGTCCGGCTTTCCAGGTGCCGACCACCCGGCCCTCCAGCGCGCGGCCGTCGAACGGCGTGTTCGGCGCCTTGCCGGGCAGCAGCCCGGCCTCGACCTTCCAGATGCGTTCGAGGTCGAACAGGCATAGGTCGGCCGGCAAGCCCTTGGCAAGACGGCCGGCCTCGATGCCCAGCACCCGTGCGGGCCGGGCGGTGAGCAGGTCGAGCGCCCGCAGCAGCGGCAGCCCGTTGCCGTGCACCTGGGCCAGCGTTACGCCCAGCAGGGTTGCCAGGCCGGCACCGCCGGGCGAGGCCAGCGCGAAGGGCAGGCGCTTGTCATCGGCGTCCCGCGGCTGATGGTCGGAGGCAACGGCGTCGACCGTGCCGTCCGCGAGCGCCGCACAGACCGCCACCCGGTCCGCCTCCGGCCGCAGCGGCGGGGACAGCTTCGCATAGGTACGGAAGTCGCCGATGGCCGTCTCGTTCAGGTCGAAGTAGGGCGGCGCGGTGTCGCAAGTCACGTCGATGCCGTCCTGCTTTGCCCGGCGGATCAGCATCAGCGCCTCCGCCGTGGACACATGGGCGAAGTGCAGCGCGCCGCCGGTGAGCTGGGCAAGCCGGATGTCGCGGGCGACCAGAATGGCCTCAGCCGCGGCGGGAATGCCCGGCAGGCCGAGGCGCGTCGCGAGTTCGCCCTCCGTCGCCGCACCGCCGTCGGCCAGCGCCGGGTCTTCCGGATGCTGCACGATGCGGGCACCGAAGCCGCGGGCATAGGACAGGGCAAGCCGCATCATCCGGGCGTCGCCGACGGCGCGGCGACCGTCGGTGAAGGCGACAGCGCCGGCTTCCCGCAGCAAGCCAATCTCTGCCATCTCCTTGCCGTGGCAGCCGCGGGTCACAGCGCCGTAAGGTAGGATAGAAAGGCTGCCGGTTTCCTCGCCGCGGGCACGCAACAGGCGGACCAGTGCCGGGTCGTCCATGGCGGGCAGGCTGTCAGGAAGGGCGGCGAGGGTGGTGATGCCGCTCGATGCTGCTGCTACGGCGGCCGAGGCGACGGTTTCGCGGTATTCGTAACCCGGCTCGCCTAACGCGGCGCGCATGTCCACGAGGCCCGGGCACAGGATCGCGCCGTCGCCGTCGAGCGTCGGCACATCGGGCCGGCCAAGGTTTGGCCCGAAATCGGCGATCAGGCCGCCCTGCACCAGAAGCTCGCCGGGCTGGTCGAGGCCGCTCGGGGGGTCGATCAGGCGGACGTTGGTGAACAGCAGGTCAGCCATTGCGGAGGCCGCCCCGGGACAGGACATCCAGCACGGCCATGCGGACGGCGACGCCCATTTCCACCTGCTCGCCGATGACGCTGTGCACGGGGTCGTCGGCGACGGCGCTGTCGATCTCGACGCCGCGGTTCATCGGGCCGGGATGCATCACCAGCACGTCGGGCTTGGCCCAGGCGAGCTTCGCGGCGTCCAGACCGAAGAAGCGGAAATACTCGCGGGCGCTGGGCACCAAGCTGCGCACCATGCGCTCGCGTTGCAGTCGGAGCATCATCACGACATCAACGCCTTGCAGTCCGGCCTGCATGTCGTGGAACACCTCGACGCCCAAAGCCGCGGCAGCGGCGGGGATCAGGGTCGGGGGGCCGACCACGCGCACCCGGCAACCCATGGTGCCGAGCAGGTGGATGTTAGACCGGGCGACCCGGCTGTGCAGCACGTCGCCGCAGATCGCCACCAGCAGGTCCTCCAGCGTGCCCCGGCGGCGGCGCAGCGTCAGCGCGTCCAACAGCGCCTGCGTCGGGTGCTCGTGCGTGCCGTCGCCCGCGTTGATCACGGCGGAGGACACCTTCTGCGCCAGGAGGTTCGGCGCCCCGGACTGGTCATGTCGGACCACCAGCAGGTCGCAGCGCATGGCATTGAGCGTAGCCGCGGTGTCGAGCAGGGTTTCACCCTTGTTCACGCTGCTAGTGGACACCGGCATGTTGATCACATCCGCCCCCAGCCGCTTGCCCGCGAGTTCAAAGCTCGTGCGCGTGCGGGTGCTGTCCTCGAAGAACAGATTGATCAGCGTGCGGCCCCGCAACAGGTCGCGCTGCGTCTTGCCGGAGCGGTTCAGCAACACGTAGCTCTCGGCCAGGTCGAGCAGCCCGGCGATTTCGGGCGGGTGCAGCCCCTCGATGGCCAGCAAATGACGGTGCGGGTAGCGCATCAGGCGGCGGCGAGCGCGATGCGGGCCAGCGCCTCCTCGCGCCCGAGGGCGGCGAGCGTCTCGTCGATGCCGGGACTCATGGTGCTGCCGGTCAGCGCGGCGCGGAGCGGCTGCGCCACCTGGCCGAGCTTGCGGCCGGCCTGCTCGGCGAACTGCCGAAGCGCCGCGTCCAGCGCCGGCGGGGTGAAGTCGGTGGCGTCGAGGATTGGGGCGACCTGCCGGAGCGTCGCCTTGCTTTCAGGGGTCAGCAGAGCGAGCGCCTTCGGCTCGAACTGCAACGGGGTGGGCCGCAGCAGGAAGGCAGCACTTTCAGTAAGATCGGCCAGCGTCTTGGCACGCTCTTTCAACCCCGGCATCAATGTCCGGATGCGGGCCATCCCAGTTGCGTCGGCATGCAGGCCGTGCGCCGCGGCAAGCCGCTGGACGACCTCCCGCGTCAGCCGGTCGTCATCGGCCCGGCGCAGCCAAACGCCGTTGATGTGCTGCAGCTTCGAGAAATCCATACGGGCTGCTGCCTTGCCGACGCCGTCCAGGTCGAACAAGCGGATCGCCTCCTCGCGGTCCAGCACCTCGGCATCACCGTGGCCCCAGCCGAGGCGGAGCAGGTAGTTGCACAGCGCCTCCGGCAGGAAACCCTGCTCGCGGTATTCCAGCACGCTGACGGCGCCGTGCCGCTTCGACAGCTTGGCGCCGTCCGGGCCGTGGATCATGGGCAGGTGGGCGAAGCGGGGCAGGTCCCAGCCCATGCCCTGATAGATCTGGATCTGGCGGAACGTGTTGGTCATGTGGTCGTCGCCGCGGATCACGTGGGTGATCGCCATGTCGTGGTCGTCCACCACGACGGCGTGCAGGTAGGTCGGCGTGCCGTCGCTGCGCAGGATGATCATGTCGTCCAGCTCGCTGTTGGCGACGCGGACGCTGCCCTGCACCAGGTCGTCGACCACCGTTTCGCCCACCTGCGGCGCGCGCAGCCGGATGACGGGCTTGACGCCCGGCGGCGCCTCGGCCGGGTCGCGGTCCCGCCAGCGGCCGTCGTAGCGGGGTGGGCAGCCCTCGGCCGCCGCGCGCTCCCGCATCTCCCGCAGCTCCTCCGGACTGCAAAAGCACAGATAGGCGTGGCCGCTGGCCAGCATCTGCTGCGCGACCTCGGCGTGACGGACTTGCCGGGTGGATTGGAACACCGGGGGCTGGTCGGGCGACAGGCCGAGCCAGTCCAGCGCGTCCAGGATGACCTGCGTGTTCGCCGCCGTGCTGCGCTCCCGGTCGGTGTCTTCGATCCGCAGCAGGTATTCGCCGCCGTGATGACGGCTGAACAGAAAATTGAACAGCGCCGTGCGGGCGCCGCCGATGTGGAGCTGGCCGGTGGGGCTGGGGGCGAAACGGGTGCGGACGGTCATGGGCGCTGTCTAACACGCCGGAAGGTGGCGTCGAGAGCAGCAGATCGCTACGATAGCGCAAGGAGGGGCTGTGCAACAGGCAATCGCGACGCTCGACGCTCAGACGGCATGGCTGCAGGCCCGGTGGCAGGGCTGGGTCGAGGCGGAGCGGGGGCGCTTCGTGCCCTGGCTTTCGGTCTGCATGGGCGCCGGGGTGGTCGCCTACTTCGACATGCGGGCGGAGCCGAACGCTTGGGCCGGGGCGGCGGCCGTCCTGAGCGCCCTTTTGGCTTGCGTCGCCGGCTGGCGCTTGCCGGTGGCGCGGGCCTTGGGGTTGGCGGGCCTGTTTGCGGCGCTAGGCTTCCTGTCGGGCCAGGCGGCGACCTGGCGCGCATTGCCGGTGGAATCCTTGCCGACGCGGGCTGTGGTCCTGACCGGCACGGTGCGCGGCGTGGACCTGCTGCCGGAAGGGCGCCGGGTCACGCTGTCCGACGTGCGGCTGGAATCGGATGCGCCGCCTTTGGCGCGGCTGGTGCGGGTCCGCCTGCATCGGCTGGACACGGCGGCGATGGGCACGGGGGACCGGGTACGAGTGCGGGCGCTGGTTCGGCTGTCCTCCTCGCCGGCGTTCCCCGGTGCTTGGGATTTGCAGCGGGATGCCTTCTTCTCGGGGCTGGGCGGGTCCGGCTACGCGCTGAACCCGTCCGAGGTGCTGGAACGGGCACCGCCCCGCGGCGGCGCGGCCACCCTGCAAGGCGTGCGGGACTGGATCGCCGGTCGGGCGATGGCAGGGCTGCCGGGTCCAGCCGGCGCGGTCGCGGCGACCTTGCTGACCGGCACCACGACGGCGATCCCGCCGCGGGACCGCGAGGCGTTCCGCGACTCCGGCCTGGCGCACCTGCTGGCCGTGGCCGGGCTGCATATCGGCATCGTCATGGGCGTGGCCATGGGGACGACCCGGCTGCTGCTCGCATTGTCCGAACATGCCGCGCTGCATTGGCCGACCAAGGCGATTGCCGCCGGGGCGGCGCTGGTCGTCGGGGGCGCTTACCTGCTGCTGACCGGGGCGCATTTGCCGATCATGCGCAGCTTTGCCATGGCGTGCCTGGTGACGCTGGGACTCGTGCTTGGCCGCCGGGCGCTGTCGCTGCGCGGGCTGGCGCTGGCCGCGGCGGCGCTGATGCTGCTCTCGCCGAACGAGGTGGTGGGCGCGAGCTTCGGCATGAGCTTTTCCGCCGTTTTGGCGCTGATCGCCGGCTACGAGGCGCTGCGCCCGTTGCTGGCCCGGCTGTACGGCGGGGGGTGGGGGCGGCGCATCGTCTCGCATGGCGTGGCGCTCGTGCTCACCAGCTTGCTGGCGGGGACCGCCTCGGCCCCGTTCGGCGCCTACCACTTCGGGCATTTCCAGCTTTACTTCATCGTCGCCAACGTGGCCGCCGTGCCGCTGACGGCGTTCTGGGTGATGCCGCTCGGCCTACTGGCGCTGCTGCTGATGCCGCTTGGCCTCGAACGGCTGGCGCTGGCGCCGATGGGGTGGGGGATCGACGGCATCCTGTGGATCGGCCGCACCGTGTCCGCCTGGCCGTCGGCCACCTTGCCGGTCCCCCATATGCCGGCCTGGGGGCTGTGCGTGTTCAGCCTGGGCCTGGCCTGGCTTGGGCTGTGGCGGTCGCGACCGCGGCTTGCGGGGGTGCCGGTCATGCTGGCGGGGCTGCTGTCGCCCCTCGCGGCGCCGGCACCCGACATCCTGGTCTCGTCCGAAGCGCGGCTGATCGCCATCCGGGCCGACGGGTACTACCTGATGTCGCAAACCGGCGCGTCCAAGTTCGTGCGGGACGCTTGGCAGAACCAGCTTGCGGCCGGGCCGCTCTTGCCGGTGCAAATCGGGCAGCCTGCGTCGTGCGATATCGACGCCTGCCGTGTCCAGCACGGCGGGCATCAGGCCCTGGTCCTGCGCAGCCGCGCACGCCCCGATTGCGCCGGCATCGATTTGCTGGTGTCCGCCGAGCCGGCACGAGGCGAATGTCCGGCCGGCATCCCTTATGTGGACCGGTTCAGCGTGTGGCGGGACGGTGCCGTGGCAATCTGGCTGACCGGCGCCGCGCCACGCATCCTGTCCGACCGCGCCAATCGTGGCGACCGGCCGTGGGTGCCGGGGCCACCGACGCCGCGCCGCTCTGTACCCAACCTGCCGATGGCGACGCCCGACGAGTTGCCGCCCGCCGCTGCGGAGTGATCAGTAGCGCCGCAGCAACGCGACCAGGCTGCCCTGCACCTTGACCCGGTCAGCCGGGAAGATGCGGATCTCGTGCCGTTGGTTGGCCGGCTCCAGTGCGACCGAGTTGCCACGCCGGCGCAGCCGCTTCAGCGTGACCTCCGCATCGTCGATCAGCGCCACGATGATCTGGCCGTTCTCCGCCACATCGCCCTTGCGGATCACCACCGTGTCGCCGTCGAGGATTCCCGCCTCCACCATGGAGTCGCCAGCGACCTCAAGCGCGTAATGCTCGCCGTTGCCCAGCAAGGCGAGGGGCACCTCGATTTGCGCGCCCTGGTCCCGCAGCGCCTCAATCGGCAGCCCGGCGGCGATGCGGCCATAGAGCGGCAGGTGCACCGCCGCAGCCTCGTTCGCCGCGCGCACGGCCGGGAAACGGCCCGAGAAATCCCCACGGATGACGTTGGGCGCGAACGGTGCTGGCGCCGCCACGACAAGCTCCCGCCCGGTCTGGTTCGGCAGCCGCATGACTTCGAGCGCCCGGGCGCGGTGGTGATGCCGACGCAGGAAGCCCCGTTCCTCCAAAGCCGAGATCAGACGGTGAATCCCAGATTTCGATCGGAGCTGCAAAGCTTCCTTCATCTCCTCGAAACTGGGGGAGAAGCCGGTCGCCTTGAGATGGGCGTCGATGAACGTCAGCAACTCGTGCTGCTTGCGCGTCAGCATGGCAAAGCTCTTTCGTGCCCAAGGGAACAGCCTGGCAAAAATAAAACACATGAAGAACAAAAAAGCAACCCTATTCGTTCTATATTGGTTCGCCAGGCGCTGTCAATGTTTCCTGTCGCCTGCGGCACGCGGTAGGCGTTACAGGCCGCTTACGTCCAGCCGCAACACAGGAACGGTGGCGCCGGCCTGCAATGCCGGCGCATGCGGCGCGCGGAGGATGAGGCACCCCGCATTTGCCAGCAGTTGCAGCAACGACGAGTCCTGCCGATCAAACGGAGTCGCGACCAGCGCGCCTGCCGGGTCGGTCGAGAGGGCCGCCCGCAGGTGATCCGCCCGATGGTCATTCGCAGCGACGGGCGCGGCCAGCCGCGCCTCGACGGGCCGCAACGCATCGTCTGCGAGGCCATTGAGCCGGTTGAGCGCAGGCAATAGGAACAGGAAAGCACAAACGAAAGCCGAGACCGGGTTGCCGGGCAATCCGAGCACAGGCACATCGCCGAGCCGCCCGAACAGCAACGGCTTGCCCGGCCGCATCGCGATGCGCCAGAAATCAAGGGCGAAGCCGCGGGTTGCGAGGCTGGCCTGCACCAAGTCATGCTCGCCGACGCTGGCGCCGCCCGTGGTCAGCAGGAGGTCGATGCCGGACAGGCGGTCCGCGACGGAGGCAATGGCCGCCGGGTCATCCGGCGCGATGGGCAGCACCGACGGGATGCCGCCGCCGGCACGGACCAGCCCCGCCAAGGCGTGCGCGTTGGAACTGACGATGCCGCCCGCCGCCAAAGGCTCGCCCGGCAGCACGATCTCGTCGCCGGTCGCCAGGATCGCGATGCGCGGCTGCCGATGCACAGCGACCCACGGGTGGTTCGCCGCCGCGATCAGCCCGATGACTCGTGCGCCCAGACGGGTGCCAGCCGGCACCAGGATGTCGCCCTGGCGGAAATCCTGGCCGGCACGGCGGATGTGGCGTCCGGCCCGCGCCGCCTCCCGTACTGTGATCCAGTCGTTGTCCCGGTCCACGTCTTCCTGCGGCAGCACGCAATCGGCGCCGCCGGGCACGACGCTCCCAGTGAATAGCCGGACGGCCTCACCACCTGCGACTTGGCCGGTGAACGGCCGGCCCGCGGGAGCGTGGCCGACCACCGCGATCCGAGCGCCAACCCGTCCGTCCACCGCGCGCAGCGCGTAGCCGTCCATGGCCGAAACGTCGGCGGGCGGCTGGGTCAGCCGGGCGTGCAGAGGGCTGGCGAGCACCCGGCCCCAGGCCTCCGGCAAGGCGACGATTTCGGCCGGGGTGGGGCGGAGCGGCCCGACGATGCGGGTGCGGGCTTCCTCGATCGACAGCATCGCCTCACCCTTGCCGGAAATCGCCGGACTTGCCGCCCGCCTTGTGCACGACGCGAAGCCCGTCGATCCGCATACCCCGGTCAATCGCCTTGCACATGTCATAAACCGTCAGCGCCGCGACGCTTGCGGCGGTCAGCGCCTCCATCTCCACCCCGGTGCGGCCCGTAGTGCGGACGGTGGCGGCGATGTCGATGCCGCCGCCGGACGGCGATGGCCGGAGGTCGAGCGTGACCGCCGAGATCGGCAGCGGATGGCAAAGCGGGATGAGGTCCGCCGTGCGCTTCGCCGCCATGATGCCGGCCAGCCGCGCCACGCCTAGCACGTCGCCTTTCTTGGCCTCGCCGGCCAGGATCACCCGCAGCGTTTCCGGCAGCATCGCCACGCTGACCCGCGCGGTGGCCGTCCGGTCGGTTTCGGCCTTGGCGGACACGTCGACCATGACGGCCCGGCCCTCGGCATCGAAGTGCGTCAGCCCCGGCATTATGACGGGGCACCCAGCAACGCGCGGGTGGCCGCGCCGACATCGGGCTGGCGCAACAGGCTCTCTCCCACCAGGAAGCAGGACGCTCCAGCTTCCGCCAGGCGGCGGACATCCTCATGGGTGCGGATGCCGCTCTCGGCGATCAGGAACCGATCCGAGGGCACGTGGGGCGCAAGCTCAGTGGTGGTTTGCAGGTCGGTTTGCAACGTCCTTAAATCTCGATTGTTGATCCCGATCAATGACGTTTGCAGCCCCAGGGCACGGTCCAGCTCGGCACGGTTATGCACCTCGACCAGAACATCCATGTCCAGCGCCCGCGCCAACTCCTCAAGCTCCCGCGCCTGCTGATCGGAGAGCGCCGCCATGATCAGCAGGATGCAGTCGGCGCCCATCAGCCGACTCTCATAGACCTGCCACGAGTCCAGGATGAAATCCTTGCGCAGCACCGGCAGCGGGACCGTGGCCCGTGCGACTTTCAGATGGTCGGGCGAGCCTTGGAAATACGGGGCATCTGTCAGCACGGACAGGCAGGTGGCGCCCGCGTCGGCATAGGTCCGGGCCAGCAGCGAGGGATGGAAGTCGGGGCGGATGACCCCGGCAGATGGCGACGCCCGCTTGATCTCGGCAATCAGGCCGTAACCGCCCCGGGCCACAGCCTCCTTCAAAGCATGGCCGAAGCCACGGGTCGGGTTGCGCCGCAGGTGCAGCCGGCTCGCGAGCGCCGTGGCCGGCGTCTCGGCCCGACGGCGCTCCACCTCGCTCAGCGTTTCCGCGCAAATCTGGGCTAATGCATCGGGAAGTGCGACGTCCATTCCAATCACTCCACAGACATCAAGCCGTTGCGCGCCGCAGCTTATCGAGTGCAGCAGCCGCGGAACCATTGTCAATCGCTTCTGCCGCCCGCACCGCGCCCGACCGCAGATCCTGCACCACCCCGGCGACGATCAGCCCGGCCGCCGCGTTCAGCAGCACGGTGTCGCGGTAAGGCCCAGGCTCTCCGTGCAGCAACGCGCGCAGGGCGCCGGCGTTCGTTGCGGCATCGCCGCCGCGGATGGCTTCAACTGGCGAGCGGCTCAGCCCGGCGTCCTCCGGCGTCACGCTGAACTCCCGGTAAGCGCCGTCGTGCAGCGCAACAACTTGGCTCGGCCCGCCCAGGGTCAGCTCGTCCAGCCCTTGGCCGTGCACCAGCCAGGCGCGCTCGGTGCCGAGCGCGTGCAGGGTTTCGGCCATCGGACGCAGCCAGGCGGGGTCATGGACGCCGGTCAACTGCCGGCGCACCCCGGCCGGGTTGGCAAGCGGGCCGAGCAGGTTGAAGATCGTGCGCGTGCCAAGCTCCACCCGCGGTCCGGCCGCGTGGCGCAGCGCCGCGTGGTGCCGGGGCGCGAACAGGAACACGCATCCAGCCGCTGCCAGCACGTCCGGCAGGCGGTCCAGCGCTACGTCCACGTTCACGCCAAGCGCGGCCAGCACATCGGCGCCGCCCGTTTGCGACGACAGGGCGCGGTTGCCGTGCTTGGCGACCGGCACGCCGCAACCGGCCAGCACGAACGTCACCGCCGTGGACACGTTAAGGGTGCCGGCATTGTCGCCGCCCGTGCCGCACACGTCCACCGCGTCCGGCGGCGCCGTCATCGCCGCCATGCGGGACCGCATGGCGCGGACTGCCCCGGTCAGCTCCGCCACCGTCTCCCGCCGCACCCGCATCGCCATCAGCAGGCCGGCGATCTGCGCGGGCGTCGCCTCGCCGGACATGATGGTGCCGAATGCCGCCTCGGCTTCATCGGCCGACAAGGTGGCGCCGGAGGCGAGCTGGGCAAGAACTGGTTTGAGGCTGGCCATGCCGCGCGGCGGTCAGGCGGCGCAGGCGGGCGCCGGCCGGCGCACCAGGGCGAGGAAGTTCGCCAGGATCTTGTGCCCGTGCTCGGACGCGATGCTTTCCGGGTGGAACTGCACGCCGTAGATCGGCAGGTCGCGGTGGCGCAGGCCCATGATGACCCCGTCCGCGGTCCAGGCCGTCGGCACAAGCGGCGGGGGCAGGGTCTCTGGCTCGACGACGAGGCTGTGGTAGCGCGTGGCCTCGAACGGGCTGGGCAGCTCCGCGAACACGTCGGTTCCGTCGTGGCGGATCGGGCTGAGCTTGCCGTGCATGGGACGGTGTGCCCGCACCACCTGGCCGCCGAATGCCTGGCCGATGGCCTGGTGTCCGAGGCAGACGCCCAGCACCGGGACGCGCCCGGCCGCCGCGGCGATCAGGTCAAGGCAGATGCCCGCCTCGTTCGGCGTGCACGGGCCGGGCGAGAGCACGATGGCCTCGGGCGCCAAGGCCAGCGCATCGGCGGCCGAGATGTCGTCGTTGCGCCGCACGGTGCAGGACACGCCGAGGTCGCCCAGGAAATGCACCAAGTTGAAGGTGAAGCTGTCGTAGTTGTCGATCAGCAGGAGCATTGGGTCAGGCTTTCAGGGCGGCGAAGCGGACCGCCTCCTCGGCGGCGCGGAACAGGGCGCGGGACTTGTGCCGGGTTTCCTCGTACTCGCCGAGGGCCGTGCTGTCCGCCACCACGCCGCCGCCGGCCTGCACATGCATGGTGCCGTCCTTCACCACGGCGGTGCGCAGCCCGATGCAGGTGTCCATGGTGCCGTTGGCGGCGAAGTAGCCGATGCACCCGGCGTAGATGCCGCGCCGGGTCGGCTCCAGCTCTTCGATGATCTGCATGGCACGGATCTTCGGGGCGCCCGTCAGCGTGCCCGCGGGGAAGCCGGCGATCAGCGCGTCGAGCGCCTCCAATTCCGGCTTGAGCCGGCCCTCCACGGTGGAGGAGATGTGCATGACGTGGCTGAACCGCTCGATGCGGAAGCTTTCGACGACCCGCACGCTGCCCAGCTCGGCGACGCGGCCCACGTCGTTGCGGCCGAGGTCGAGCAGCATCAGGTGCTCCGCCCGCTCCTTGGGGTCGGCCAGCAGCTCGGCTTCCAGCCGCTCGTCCTCCGCGCGGGTGGCGCCGCGGGGCCGGGTGCCGGCGAGGGGGCGGATGGTGACGACCCCGTCGCGGAGCCGCACCAGCACCTCGGGGCTGCTGCCCACCACGGCGAAGCCGCCGAAATCGAGGAAGAACAGGAACGGCGCCGGGTTGATGCGGCGGAGCGCGCGGTAGAGGGAGAACGGCGGCAAGGCGAATGGCACGGAGAAGCGTTGGCTCGGCACGATCTGGAACGCATCGCCAGCGACGATGTATTCCTTCATGCGCTCGACGATGCCCATGAACTCGGCTTGCGTCATGTTGGACCCAGGCTCCGGCTGCGGCGGCAGCGCCACGGGCGGGGCGGCGTGGGGCAGGGGGCGCATGAGCGCCGCGTCCGCCTGGGCCAGCGCCGACTGCGCCATGTCCCATGCCTGCTGGGCGGACACGCCGGGTTGCGGGTAGATGGGCGCGGCCAGGGTGAGCTCGTCTTTTACGTTGTCGAACACGGCGAACAGCGTTGGGCGGAGCAGGATGGCGTCCGGCAGGCCGAGCGCGTCCGCGTTCTTGTCCGGCAGGCGCTCCATCAGGCGCACCATGTCGTAGCCGAGATAGCCGACCAGGCCGCCCAGCATCGGCGGCAGGTGCTCCGGCAGGTCGAGCTGCGTCTCGGCGATCAGCGCCCGCAGGCTGTCGAGCGGCGCGCGTTCGTCGGCGGCGAAGGCGTGCGGGGCCGAACGGGCGTGCCGGTTGACCTCGGCCCGGCCGCCCCGGCAGCGCCAAACGAGGTCCGGCTCCATGCCGATGATCGAGTAGCGGCTGCGGGCGGAGCCGCCCTCGATACTTTCCAGCAGGAACGTGTTCGCGCGCCCAGCGGCGAGCTTCAGGTAGGCCGCGACCGGCGTTTCCAGGTCGGCGACCCCGGTGGTCCAGATCAGCGTGCCGCGCCCGGCGTCGTATGCGGTGCGGAAAGCGGCCTGGGATGGGGAAGCGGAAGCGTTCATGCGTCGGTGCTCAAAGGATCAATGCTCAAGGTGGGAGCTCAAGGTTGCGCCATGCTGTCCAGCACGGTCCGATTCACCAGAGGCTTGGCCTGCGTCCGTAGGGCGGCGGCGACCGTCAGCTCGATATCCTGGCCGATGGCCTGGGTGAGCGCCGTGCGGATCTGCGCTGTGCTGGCCGGGTCGGCGGCGGGGTCAGGCGCGGTGATCTCGGCCAGCGACGCGACGTAGAAGGCGTCGGGCGCCTCGATCATCGTTGTCTCGCCCTGCTTCAGGTTGAACAGCGGCTCGGTCATTTCCGTGGGCACGCCGGGAGTGGGCTGGGCGCGTGCCACCGGGGGCGTGCGCTCCAGGCGCAGCCCGGCAATGGTCGCGGCATCGTCCAGGCTCGATCCGGCCTGGGCCGCGGTCAACAGCTTCGCCGCCACCCTTTCTTGCTCCTTGCGTCGCGCGTCGCGCTCCCAGTCGTCGCGCGCCTGCGCCTCGACCTCAGCGAACGGCTTGCGGGCGGCCGGGGTGATGTCCTCGACGGCCACGGCGAAGTAGGACTGGTCGGGTCCTTCGGTCATCCGCGCCGGCTCGTTCTTGCCAAGCGCGAAAGCCGCCGTCACCAGCGCCTGTTTCAGGGCCGGGGAGCCGGGGATCGGGGCGGGCTGGCCGGCGGGCGTGTTGCCCTGGGCGTCCAAGGTGCCGGTCACGGCGGCCACGCCGAGGTCGCCCGGCAGGTCGTCGAGGCTGCCGCTGGCGGACAGCGCGTCCTCAAGCTTGTTGGCGCGGGTATAGACCTGGTCCACCGCGCGCTCCCGGGCGAGCCTCGTGCGGATCTCGTCGGCGGCCTGCGCCAGGGGGCGCTCGCTGCCGGGCGTCACCTTGGTCACGCGGAACACCTGCCAGCCGAGCGCCGACTGGATCGGGCCGCTTACCGTTTCAGCCGGCGCGGCGAACACGGCCTGGCCAAGCTCGGGGGCCGGGAACTCGGCCGGGGTCGCGTCGTCCAGCGACGCCGCCGATGCGCCGGCGGCGGCAGCGGCCTTCTGCACCGCGTCCCAATCGGCGCCGGCGATCCAGGTGGCCGCGATCTCCTTGGCGTGCGCCTCGTCCTGGGCGACGACCACCTCGACGGAGCGTTTTTCCGGGGACACGTACTCGGCCTTGTGCTGCTCGTAGTAGGCGCTGACGTCGGCGTCCGGCACCTCGATGCCGCGGGCGACGGTGTCGGGGGACAGGATCACCGCCTTGATGCGGCGGAACTCGGGCGCGGTGTATCGGTCGCCGTTGTTGTCGTAGGCGCGCTGCAGGTCGGCGTCCGTCGGCGCGGGCGGCTCGGCCGCGGCGGCGAAGGGCAGCTCGACGTATTGGGCGATCCGGGTTTCGCGCTGGAAGGCGAACACCTGCGCGGTCAGAACCTCCGGCGGCGCGGCGCCGACCTGCACGGCCTCCATCAACTGCCGCTGGCCGAGGTCGGAGCGCATGAGGTCGAGGAAACGCGGCTCGTTCAGGTTGTTGCTGCGCAGCACCGCCTCGAAGCGCGTGCGGTCGAAGGCGCCGCTGGCGCCGCGGAAGGCCGGGATGTCGAACACCGCGGCCCGCAGCGCCTCGTCCGGCACCGTCAGGCCCAGGCGGGCGACTTCGTTCTGGATGGCAGCCTGCACGACGAGCCGGTCCAGCACCTGCCCGGCGACGGCCTGACGGATTGCGGGCGTCGGTTCGGTCTTGCCGCCCAGCATGCGGCTGACCTGGGCGAGCTGGGTCCGCATCGCCTCCTGGAACTCGGGCGCTTCGATTTTGCGGCCGCCGACGGTGGCGATGGCGTCGTTCCGCCCGACGTTGCGCACGACATCGGCAATGCCCCACAACCCGAACGAGGCGATCAGCACGAGGAAGAAGGCCCGCGCGGCCCAGGTGCTGAGGAAACGGCGAAATAAGGAGAGCATGCGGTGCGTATCCAGTGTACGAGCTGGCACCATACGGAGGCTGATCGAGTTTTGCCAGACAGGGGCGCCGGCTTGCGCCGAGGACAGCAAAAGGGAGACGCGCGTTGCGCCAATTGATCGCCGGGAACTGGAAGATGAATGGCTTGCGGGCCGATGCTGTCGCGCTTGCGGCGGCGCTGGCAGCGGGGCTGGAGCGGCCTGCCGGATGCGACGTGCTGGTCTGCCCGCCGGCCACCGTGCTGGCCGCGGTGGCCGACGCGCTGGCGGGCAGCAGCGTGATGGTGGGCGGGCAGGACTGCCATCCCGAGCCGTCCGGCGCGCGCACGGGAGATGTGTCGGCGCCAATGCTGCGCGACGCGGGCGCCGGGTGGGTGATCCTTGGGCACTCGGAGCGCCGGCTGGGCTACAGCGAGTCGAACGCCCTGGTGCGGGAGAAGGCGGGCGCTGCGATGGCCGCCGGGCTGACGCCCATCGTATGCGTGGGGGAAACGGAGCAGCAGCGCCTGTCCGGCATCGCCGAAACCGTGGTGGCGGCGCAGATCGACGGCAGCGTGCCGCCGGGCTTCGCGGGAGTGCTTGCCTATGAGCCGATTTGGGCCATCGGTACCGGGCGGACCGCGTCCGAGGACGACATCGTGGCGATGCACCGCTGCATCCGCAGCCAGTTGACGGAAACGCTGGAAGAGGCCGGGGAAAGCCTGCGCATTCTGTATGGCGGGTCGGTGAAGCCGGCCGGTGCCGGCGCCTTGCTGGCGCTGCCCGGGGTGGGCGGCGCGTTGGTGGGCGGCGCGAGCCTGGTGGCGGCGGACTTCCTGGGCATCGTGCGGGCAGCCGGCTGAGGTTGGGCACGTCCTATCTTTGCAATTCCGGCGCGCATCGCTAGAACGCGCGGCATGACAACCGTCCTTTTGATCGTCCATCTGTTCGTCACCCTGGCCCTGATCGGCGTCGTGCTGATCCAGCGGAGCGAGGGGGGCGGCTTGGGCATCGGCACGACGCAGGGCATGGGCGGCTTCATGTCCGGGCGCGGCACCACCAACCTGCTGACCCGCACGACGGCGATCCTGGGCACGGCGTTCTTCGCGCTGTCGCTGACGTTGGCGCTGCTGAACCGCGGCACGGTCGGCGGCGGGCGGTCGCTGCTGGACACCCCGCCGGCGACGGCCCCGGCGCCGGGCAGCGCGCCGGCGCCTGCCCCGGCGCCCGCGCCCAAGGGTCCGGCGGTGCCGACGAACTGACCTGCGTGTAAAGGGGTTCACGGCCGGCCCGCTTCCACTGTATCAAGGCCTCCCATGACGCGGTTCGTATTCATCACCGGCGGCGTGGTTTCCTCTCTCGGCAAGGGTGTCGCCTCCGCGGCGCTCGGCACCTTGCTGCAGGCGCGCGGCTACTCCGTGCGGCTGCGGAAGCTCGACCCTTACCTGAACGTCGACCCCGGGACGATGAGTCCCTACCAGCACGGGGAGGTGTTCGTCACCGACGACGGCGCGGAGACCGACCTCGACCTTGGCCACTACGAGCGGTTCACCGGGGTGCATGCGGCACGGACAGACAACGCGACGACGGGGCGCATCTATTCCGACGTGATCGCCAGGGAGCGCCGGGGCGACTACCTGGGCGCCACGGTGCAGGTGATCCCGCACATCACCGACGCGATAAAGGAGGCGATCACTCGGGACATTGAGGGCCTCGATTTCGCGCTGATCGAGATCGGCGGCACGGTGGGCGACATCGAGGGCTTGCCGTTCCTGGAGGCGATCCGGCAGCTCGGCAACGACCTCGGTCCCGAGCGGACCATGTTCGTGCACCTGACGCTGGTGCCCTACATCCCGTCCGCGGGCGAGTTGAAGACGAAGCCGACGCAGCACTCGGTGAAGGAGCTGCAGAACGTCGGAATCCAGCCGCAGATGCTGCTGTGCCGCTGCGACCGACCGATCCCGCAGGGCGAGCGGCGCAAAATCGCGAGCTTCTGCAACGTGCGGCCGGAGGCGGTGGTCGCGGCGCTCGATGTCGATACGATCTATGCCGTGCCGATCAGCTACCACGCCGAGGGCATGGACCGCGAGGTGCTGCGGCACTTCGGCCTGCCGTTCGAGACGGAGCCTGACCTGTCGGCCTGGCAGCGCATCGTCGATATCGTGCGCGGGCCGGACGGCGAGGTGCGGATCGCCGTTGTCGGCAAGTACACCAACCTGCTTGACAGCTACAAAAGCCTGGGCGAGGCCCTGACCCACGGCGGGATCAGGAACCGGGTGCGCGTCCAGCTCGACTGGGTGGACAGCGAGATCTTCGAGCAGCCCCATGCCGTTGCCCGGCTGGACGGCGTGCACGGCATCCTGGTGCCCGGCGGCTTCGGGGAGCGCGGGACGGAGGGCAAGATCGCGGCCGTACGCTTTGCCCGGGAGCGCCGGGTGCCGTTCCTCGGCATCTGCTTCGGCATGCAGATGGCGGTGATCGAGTGCGCGCGGCACATGGCCGGGCTGCCCGATGCGTCCTCGACCGAGTTCGGGCCGTGCGGCAGCCCAGTGGTCGGCCTATTGACCGAATGGGCGCGGGGCAACGAGATCGAGCGCCGGGCGGAAGGGGGCGATCTGGGCGGCACCATGCGGCTCGGCGCCTACCCGGCGCAGCTCGGCGCTGGGTCGCTGGTCCGGCGAGTCTATGGGGACGCCGCGACCATCCAGGAGCGGCACCGGCACCGTTGGGAGGTGAACGTGCACTACCGGTCGCAGCTTGAAGCGGCGGGATTGCGCTTCTCCGGCATGTCGCCCGACGGCATCCTGCCGGAGATCGTAGAGCTGCCCGCGCACCCCTGGTTCATCGGGGTGCAGTTCCACCCGGAGCTGAAATCGAAGCCGCTCGACCCGCACCCGCTGTTTTCCAGCTTCATCGCCGCCGCCGTGAAGCAGGCCCGCCTTGTCTGAGGCGATGCTCCCTCCGCCCGAGACGCGCATTGTCCGGGTGCTCGACATCGAGATCGGCAACACCCTGCCGTTCGTGCTGATCGCCGGGCCGTGCCAGATCGAGTCGGAGGCGCACGCGTTCGAGACGGCGGAGGCGCTGCGCGACATGGCGCGGGCGGCGGGGGTGCCGCTGATCTACAAGTCGAGCTTCGACAAGGCCAACCGCACCAGCGCCAGCGCCGCCCGCGGTGTCGGCATTGTCCGGGGCCTGACGATCCTGGCCGGGGTGCGGGAGCGGTTCCGCATCCCCGTGCTGACCGACGTGCACGCCCCCGACCAATGCGACCCGGCGGCCGAGGCGGTCGATATCCTGCAGATTCCCGCCTTCCTGTGCCGGCAGACCGATCTGCTGGTCGCCGCAGGCGAAACCGGGCGCGCGGTGAACGTGAAGAAGGGGCAGTTTCTGGCGCCCTGGGACATGGCGCACGTGGCCAGCAAGATCGCGGAGACCGGCAACGAGAGCATCCTGTTGACGGAGCGCGGCGCGAGTTTCGGCTACAACACGCTTGTCACCGACTTCCGCGGCCTGCCGGTGCTGGCGCGGACCGGCTACCCCGTGGTGTTCGACGCGACGCACAGCGTGCAGCAGCCCGGCGGGCAGGGCGGGTCGTCCGGCGGGCAGCGCGAGTTCGCTCCGGTGCTGGCCCGCGCGGCGCTGGCGGTCGGCGTGGCCGCGCTGTTCATCGAGACGCACCCCGATCCCGACGCGGCGCCGAGCGACGGGCCGAACATGATCCCGCTGCATGCGATGCCGGCGCTGATGGCGCGGTTGAAGGCGCTGGACGATTTCTGCAAAGCTGCCACCCTCAACGACCGGATGGAACCGCCATGAGCGCCATTGCAGACATCGTCGCCCGCGAAGTCCTGGACAGCCGAGGCAATCCGACCGTCGAGGTCGATGTCGTGCTGGACAGCGGCATTTTCGGCCGGGCGATAGTGCCATCCGGCGCCAGCACCGGCGCACACGAGGCGGTGGAGCTGCGCGACGGCGACAAGGCGCGTTACGGCGGCAAGGGCGTGCATACCGCCTGCGCCAGCGTCGAGGGGGAACTCTTCGACGCGCTGAGCGGCATGGACCCGACCGATCAGATACGCCTCGACGAGATCATGATCGACCTGGACGGCACGCCCAACAAGTCGCGGCTGGGCGCCAACGCGATCCTGGCGGTGTCGCTCGCGGTGGCGAAGGCGGCGGCGGCCGAGTTGAAGCTGCCGCTCTACCGCTACGTCGGCGGGGTGTTCGCCCGCACGCTGCCGGTGCCGATGATGAACATCGTGAACGGCGGCAAGCACGCGGACAACCCGATCGACATCCAGGAGTTCATGGTGCAGCCGGTGGGCGCGCCGACCTTCGCCGACGCGGTCCGGGTCGGCTCCGAGATCTTCCAGGCCTTGAAATCGAAATTGCACGCCGCCGGGCACAACACCAACGTGGGCGACGAGGGCGGCTTTGCCCCTGGCCTCAAGTCGGCCGACGAGGCGCTGACCTTCATCACCCAGGCCTGCGAGCAGGCGGGCTACCGGCCCGGCGAGGACGTGACCTTCGCGCTCGATTGCGCCAGCACCGAGTTCTTCCAAGACGGCGAGTACCGCCTGGATGGCGAGGGCAAGCGGTTCGACGCCGCCGGCATGGTGGCTTACCTGGCCGAGCTGGTGGGCCGCTACCCCATCGTCTCCATCGAGGATGGCTGTGCCGAAGACGATTGGGCGGGCTGGAAGCATCTGACGGAGGTGCTGGGCGACCGGGTGCAGTTGGTGGGCGATGACCTGTTCGTGACCAACAGCGAGCGGCTGCGGCGCGGGATCGAGAGCGGGACGGCCAACTCGATCCTGGTCAAGGTGAACCAGATCGGCACCTTGTCCGAGACGCTGGAAGCCATGGAGCTGGCGCAGCGGGCCGGGTTCAGCGCGGTGATGAGCCACCGGTCCGGGGAGACGGAGGACACGACGATCTCCGACCTCGCGGTGGCGACCAATTGCGGGCAGATCAAGACCGGCAGCCTGGCCCGGAGCGACCGGACGGCGAAGTACAACCAGTTGATCCGCATCGAAGCGGAGCTGGGATCGGCGGCACGCTATGCCGGGCGTACGATCCTGCGTCGCACGTGAGATGTCGCATCTGTTTCCGAAACGAAGTAACAGGTCGGGGAAGCAGGTCAGGAGCGCGTCATGAGCTGGAGCGGGGCATTGCGGCGGCAGGCGAAGGCGGTGGTCGCGCCGGCCGTGTTCCTGGGTTTGGCTGGGTATTTCGGCTGGAATGCCACGCAGGGCGCGCGGGGTTCGCAGGCGTATGCCATGCGCCAGGAGCAGTTGAGGACGGTGGAGACCGAGCTGCTCCGCACGACGACAGAGCGCGACACATGGGAGCGCCGGGTCGCTGGGCTGCGGACCCAGCGGCTTGATCCTGATACGTTGGACGAGCGTGCGCGCGCCATGCTCAACGTCGCCGATCCGTCCGACATCGTGATGCCGTATGGCGTGGGCAAGCGCCTGTTCTGACCGGGATCGGCGTGGAGACGTTTTGTCGGGCCGCCGGTGAGCGATGGCCTCTATTGCATTGCACAATAAGAGTTCTTGGGTCAGCGGACTTGTCGTGATCGAACACGGTCGCTAGGTGTTGGAGACATACCCTATGTCCGACAGGAGCGACGCGCATGGCGCAGGCAGCCGAGACACGGAAGCGCGGCAAGGACGCTGAGTTCCCAAGTCCCAACACCTCCCAACCTCCCGCCACCAACCAGGCCATGAGCCGGGAGCAGCTTGTCAAAGCCTATGGCGACATGCTGCTGATCCGCCGGTTCGAGGAAAAAGCCGGGCAGCTTTACGGCATGGGCTTGATCGGCGGTTTCTGCCATCTGTACATCGGGCAGGAAGCCGTGGTCGTCGGCATCCAGACGGCGCTGTCCGACGGCGACCAGGTGATCACGTCGTATCGCGACCACGGCCACATGCTGGCGACCGGCATGGAGCCGCGCGGGGTGATGGCGGAGCTGACCGGGCGCAGCGGCGGCTATTCCAAGGGCAAGGGCGGCTCCATGCACATGTTCAGCAAGGAGAAGCGCTTCTTTGGCGGCCACGGCATCGTGGGCGCGCAGGTGAGCTTGGGCACCGGACTTGCGATGGCGAACTGGTACCGCGGCAGCGACCGGGTGTGCGCCACGTATTTCGGCGACGGCGCGTCGAGCCAGGGCCAGGTGTACGAAAGCTTCAACCTGGCGGCCCTGATGAAGCTGCCCTGCGTCTATGTCATCGAGAACAACAAGTATGGCATGGGCACCAGCCTGGAGCGCGCCTCGGCGTCGCATGACCTGTCGGTGAACGGGGCGCCTTGGGGCATCCCAGGCGCCAAGGTGGACGGCATGGACGTGACGGCGGTCAAAGCGGCGGCGGACGTGGCCGTGTCGCATTGCCGGTCCGGCGCCGGGCCGTATTTGATGGAGGTCCAGACCTACCGCTACCGCGGCCACTCCATGTCGGACCCGGCCAAGTACCGCACCCGCGACGAGGTGCAGAAGATGCGCACCGAGCGCGACTGCATCGAGGGCGCGCGGCACCTGCTGGAAGCGGCCGGCATGGGCGACGACGAGTTCAAGGCGATTGACGCCGCCGTGAAGGCCCGTGTCCAAGAGGCCGCCGACTTCGCGCAAAGCAGCCCCGAGCCGGACGAGCGCGAGCTATGGACCGACGTATTGGTCGAGGGCTGAGGGCGTGAGCACACAGATTTTGATGCCGGCGCTGTCGCCGACCATGACGGAGGGCAAGCTGGCCCGCTGGCTGAAGAAGGTGGGCGAGGACGTGCGCGCCGGCGACGTGATCGCGGAGATCGAGACGGACAAGGCGACCATGGAGGTCGAAGCCGTGGATGAGGGCAAGCTGTCCCAAATCCTGGTGCAGGAGGGCACCGACGGCGTCGCGGTGAACACGCCGATTGCGACCTTGTCGGCCGATGGCGAGGCGGGGGGCGAAGCGGCAGCCAAGCCCGATGCACCCACGGCGGCGAAGCAGCCCGTGCCGGAGCCGTTGGAGGATCACAAGGTCGTCGCGGACAAGGCCGTGGCGGCGCAGGCCACGCCGGCCTCGACCGCGGCGGCACCGGAGCGTGATTGGGGTCCGACGAAGCCCATGACGGTGCGCGAAGCGTTGCGCGACGCCATGGCCGCCGAGATGCGCGCCGATGACCGCGTGTTCCTGATCGGCGAGGAGGTCGCGCAGTATCAGGGCGCCTACAAGATCAGCCAGGGCCTGCTCGACGAGTTCGGCCCGCGGCGCATCATCGACACGCCGATCACCGAGCACGGCTTCACCGGCATGGCGGTGGGTGCCGCGATGGATGGGTTGCGGCCCATCGTCGAGTTCATGACCTTCAACTTCGCCATGCAGGCCATCGACCAGATCATCAACTCGGCCGCCAAGACACTGTACATGTCGGGCGGCCAGATGGGCTGCCCCATCGTGTTCCGCGGGCCGAACGGCGCGGCGTCCCGGGTGGCGGCGCAGCATAGCCAGGATTATGCGTCGTGGTACGCGCACTGCCCGGGCCTCAAGGTGGTGGCGCCGTGGTCGGCGGCCGACGCCCGCGGCCTGCTGCGGACGGCGATCCGCGACCCGAACCCGGTGATCGTGCTGGAGAACGAGATCCTGTATGGGCAGACGTTCGAATGCCCGACCGACGAGGATTTCACCGTGCCCATCGGCAAGGCCAAGATCGAGCGGACCGGCCAGCACGTCACCATTGTCGCCTACAGCATCATGGTGGGCGTGGCGATGAAGGCGGCGGAAACGCTGGCGGAGCAGGGGATCGAGGCCGAGGTGATCAACCTGCGCAGCCTGCGCCCGCTGGACACCGCGACCATCGTGGAGAGCGTGAAGAAGACGAACCGGATGGTGACGGTCGAGGAGGGCTGGCCCTATGCCGGCATCGGCGCGGAGATCGCGATGCAGGTGATCGAGCAGTGCTTCGACTGGCTCGATGCGCCGCCGGTGCGAGTGCATGGGCTGGACATCCCGCTGCCCTATGCCGCGAACTTGGAGAAGCTGGCACTGCCGCAGCCGCCCTGGGTGGTCGATGCCGTGAAGAAGATCGTCTGAGGGAGCGCAGCATGGCAACGAACATCCTGATGCCGGCGCTGTCGCCGACGATGACCGAGGGCACGCTGGCCCGGTGGCTGAAAAAAGAGGGCGACGACGTGCGCGCCGGCGACGTGATCGCGGAGATCGAGACGGACAAGGCCACCATGGAGGTGGAGGCCGTGGACGAGGGCGTGCTGAGCAAGATCCTTGTGCCGGACGGCACCGCCGGGGTGAAGGTGAACGAGCCGATTGCCGTGCTGGCTGGGGAAGGGGAGGATGCGGCTGCCCCGGCACCGCAAGCGCCGCCGGCCCAGGCTCCGGCAGCGCAAGCCCCAGTCGCCGCGCCGGCACCTGCCGCCGCCGCTACGCCCGCGCCAAAGGCCAATGGCCATGACCCTGCGTTTGGTCATGAGAACGAGCGGATCTTTGCCTCGCCGTTGGCCCGGCGTATGGCCAAGCAGGCCAACATCGACCTGTCGTCCATCAAAGGTTCCGGCCCGAACGGCCGCATTATCCGCGCCGACATCGAGGCGCGGCAGGCGCCGGGCACGTCGCACCCAGCATCCGTCGAGGCACAGGCAGGCGCAAGGGAGGCCGAGGCCGCCCCGCCGCCAGTGCAACAGGCCAAGCCGGAGGCAAAGCCCGCGCCGAAGCCTGCGGCGCCGCAGGTCACGGCGCCGCACCAGCTTGTGCCGAACTCGACGATGCGGAAGGTCATCGCGCGGCGCTTGCTGGAAAGCCATCAGCTTGTGCCAAACTTCTATGTCACAATGGACATGGAGATCGACGCGCTGCTGAAGCTGCGCGCCGACCTGAACGGGCGGGCGCCGAAGGACGGACCCGGCGCGTTCAAGCTCTCGGTCAACGACTTGGTTATCAAGGCGGCGGCTGCCGCGCTCCGCCGGGTGCCGAAGGTGAACGCGACGTACACCGAGGATGCGATGGTGGTTTACGACGACATCGACATCAGCGTCGCCGTGTCGATGCCGGATGGGCTGATCACGCCGATTGTGCGGAAAGCCGACCAGAAGGGCTTGGCGGCGATCAGCAACGAGATGAAAGACCTCGGCGCTCGCGCTAAATCCGGCAAGCTGAAACCGGAGGAGTTCCAAGGGGGCAGCTTCTCGATCTCCAACCTCGGCATGTTCGGCGTGAAGCAGTTCACCGCGATCATCAACCCGCCCCAGGCGGCGATCCTTGCGGTGGGCGCAGGCGAGAAGCGGCCGGTGGTGAAGGACGGGGCGCTTGCGGTCGCGACCGTGATGACGTGCACGCTGAGCGTGGATCACCGGGTGGCGGACGGGGCGCTCGGCGCCGAATGGATGTCGGTGTTCAAGGGCATCATCGAGGACCCGCTCAGCCTGATGCTTTAAGCCCATGCTTTAGGATCATTTCATGGAAAGCAAATTCGATGTCGTCGTCGTCGGCGGCGGCCCCGGCGGCTACGTCGCGGCGATCCGCGCCGCGCAGCTCGGCATGAAGGCCGCGGTGGTGGAACGCGAGAATTTGGGCGGCATCTGCCTGAACTGGGGCTGCATCCCGACCAAGGCGCTGCTGCGCTCGTCCGAGATCAACCACCTGCTGCACAACCTCGGCGAGTTCGGCTTCAGCGCCGACAACGTGCAATTCGACTTGCCGAAAATCGTGACGCGGTCGCGCAAGGTTGCCAAGCAGTTGGCGGGCGGCGTCGGGCACCTGCTGAAGAAGAACAAGGTCACGGTGTTCGACGGGTTGGCAAAGCTTGCGGGCAAGCACACGCTGGCCGTGACCAAGGACGGCAAGGAAATCGCGACCCTCACCGCGCCGCATATCATCCTGGCAACCGGCGCGCGGGCGCGGCAACTGCCGGGGATGGAGGGCGACGGCAAGCTGATCTGGACCTACCGCGAGGCCATGGTGCCGCCGAGCATGCCGAAGTCGCTGCTGGTGGTCGGCTCCGGCGCCATCGGCATCGAGTTCGCGAGCTTCTACCGCAACATGGGCGCCGAGGTGACGGTCGTGGAGATGCTCGACCGCATTCTGCCGGTCGAGGACGAAGAGATCAGCGCCTTCGCCCGCAAGTCGTTCGAGAAGCAGGGGATCAAGATCCTGACCTCGGCCAAGACGACCAAGGTGCAGAAGAACGGGGACAGCGTGACGGCCACGGTCGAGGCCGGGGGCAAGACGCAGGACATCACCGTGGACCGGGTGATCTCCGCCGTGGGCATCGTCGGCAACGTCGAGGATCTGGGGCTGGAAGGCACCGGCGTCAAAGTGGAACGCGGCCACATCGTCATCGACGAATACTGCCGCACCGAGGAAGCCGGCATCTACGCCATCGGCGACGTGACGGGCGCTCCGTGGCTGGCGCACAAGGCAAGCCATGAGGGCGTAATCTGCGTCGAGAGCATTGCCCGGCAGAACGACGTGAGGCCGCTGAACGTCGGCAACATTCCCGGCTGCACCTACAGCCGCCCGCAGATCGCCTCCGTCGGCATGACGGAAACCCGCGCCAAGGCGGCCGGGCACGAGGTCCGCGTGGGGCGCTTCCCGTTCATCGGCAACGGCAAGGCCATCGCGATGGGCGAGCCGGAGGGCATGGTGAAGGTCGTGTTCGACAGCAAGTCCGGCGAGCTGCTCGGCGCCCACATGATCGGCGCGGAGGTGACGGAGATGATCCAGGGCTATGCGGTCGCGCGCACCCTGGAGACGACCGAAGTCGAGCTGATGCACACCGTCTTCCCGCACCCGACGGTCAGCGAGACCATGCACGAGGCGGTGCTGGACGCCTACGGTCGGGCGATCCACTTCTGATCCCTCGCTTGACGGGCGGCCCGGTCCCATCCACTTGAACGTCTCTATTTTTGTGCCGGGAGGCCGCATGGCGTCGCGTATCGTAGTCGATCACCGCCAGGCCATGCCGAGCGTGGGCACGGTTCGGCATCCGGAGAAGGCAAACCGTCCGGACAACCCGATCCAGCGCAAGCCGGATTGGATACGGGTCAAGGCGCCCAACCATCCGGTTTATCACGAGACTCGGGCGTTGATGCGCGAGAACCGATTGGTGACGGTTTGCGAGGAGGCAGCCTGCCCCAATATCGGCGAGTGCTGGTCGCAGCGTCACGCGACGATGATGATCATGGGCGACACCTGCACCCGCGCTTGCAGCTTCTGCAATGTGCGAACCGGCCAGCCGGAGGCGCTCGACCCGGACGAGCCGCGGCGGGTGGCGGATGCGGTGGCGAAGCTCGGGTTGCGGCATGTGGTCATCACGTCGGTAGACCGGGACGACCTGCGCGACGGGGGCGCCGCTCACTTCGCCGCGGTGATCCGGGCCGTGCGCGCCGCGACGCCAGGCACGACGGTCGAGGTGCTGACGCCTGATTTCCTGCGCAAGCCCGGCGGGCTGGAGGTAGTGGCGGAAGCGCGGCCTGACGTGTTCAACCATAACTTGGAGACTGTGCCGCGGCTCTACACGACCATTCGGCCCGGCGCGCGCTACTACCAGTCGCTCCGGCTGCTGGACCGGGTGAAGATGGTGGACCCGACGATCTTCACCAAGTCTGGGCTGATGCTGGGGCTCGGGGAGCAGCGCGCCGAGGTCATGCAGGTGATGGACGACCTGCGGGTGGCCGATGTCGATTTCTTGACTTTGGGCCAATATTTGCAGCCCACGGTGAAACATGCGGCGGTGGAATGCTTTGTGCCGCCTAACGAGTTCGCGGACTACGCCGCAATGGCCCGCGCGAAGGGGTTCCTGATGGTGAGCGCCACGCCGCTGACGCGCAGTTCTTACCATGCGGATGCGGATTTCGCGCAATTGCGCGACGCTCGCGCGAAGCAGCTTGCTTTGGTGACTGCCTAACCATGCCAACTCACGCCGAGCACAAGGTGCTGCCACACAGCCCGGAGCAGATGTTCGACCTTGTGGCGGATGTCGGCAAATACCCGGCTTTCCTGCCCTGGTGCGCAGGCGCACGGGTGAAATCCCATACCGAAACCCAGCTTGTGGCGGATCTGACCATCGGATTTGGGCCATTCCGCGAAAGCTTCACCAGCCGGGTCGAGCTTGATCGGCCGCATCAGATCCAAGTCAAGTATGAGAACGGCCCGTTCCGTTACTTGAACAACCAATGGACGTTCGAGCCGAATCCCAAAGGTTGCAACGTCAAGTTCTACGTTGATTTCGAGTTCAGGAGCCGCATGCTGCAGGCCGCCATCGGGGTCGTGTTCAACAATGCCGTGCGGCTGATGGTCAACGCTTTTTTGAAGCGTGCGCGAGAAGTCTATGGCGCACCGACTGCGACGATTGCCGTGACCCCGGCCGCTGTGACGGCAAAATCCTGAAACGGAACCCATTGCCATGACTTATGCGCCGCCGCGGTTCGACAACACGGTTCCGGTACGGGTCAACCTGTATTCAGACACCCAGACGAAGCCGAGCCTGGCGATGAAGCAGGCGATGATGGAGGCCGAGGTCGGGGACGAGCAGCATGGCGCCGATCCGACAGTATGGGCGTTGTGCGACCGCATGGCGGCGTTGCTCGGCAAAGAGGCGGCGATGTTCCTGCCGTCTGGGACGATGTGCAACGAGGTCGCCATTCTGGTCCAGTGCCGGGCGGGTGACGAAATCCTGGCGCACCACACCGCGCACATCGCGACTTCGGAGGGCGGTGCCCCTTGGGCGCTGGCCGGCGTGCAGGTTTCGCCGCTTGATGGGAACCATGGCGTGTTCTCCGCGGATGCGTTGGCCGCTGCCGTCCGCCCAACGTCCCGCTACTCGCCGACGCAGCGCATGGTGGAGGTCGAGCAGACCGCGAACCTCGGTGGCGGCGCGATATGGCCGCTGGCGACCTTGAACGAGGTGGCGGCGATGGCCCATGCGCACGGGATGGTCACGCATATGGATGGCGCGCGGCTGATGAACGCCGTGGTGGCGGCCGGGGTTCCTGCGGCGGAGATGACGGCCGGCTACGATACGGTGTGGCTTGATTTCACCAAAGGCCTCGGGGCGCCGTTGGGGGCGGTACTGGCCGGCTCGGCCGAGTTCATCGACGCGGCCTGGCGCTGGAAGCAGCGGCTGGGCGGCTCGTTGCGGCAGGGCGGGATCTGCGCGGCGGCGTGCTTATACGCCTTGGACCACAACGTGGACCGGCTGGCGGACGATCATGAGAACGCCCGGGTGCTGGCGCGCAGCCTGGCGCAAATCCAAGGTCTGGCCGTCGAGCTGCCGGAAACCAACCTGGTGTTCTTCGACACGCGGGGCGCGGGACTGACAGCGCAGGAGCTTGCGGCGCGGGTGCGGGCGGCGGGCGTGCTGATCTCTGTCATGGGTCGGTATCGGGCGCGCGCCTGCACGCATCTTGACGTGACGACACCGCAGGTCATAGAGGCCGTGTCGGCGATTCGGGACGTGGTGTTGGGCTAGGTCTGCCGGCCTTTCACCGCCGCATCGAGCATGGCTAGGGCATGCTCCACCGTTGCCCGGCGCACGGCGGTTCGGTCGCCTGGGAACACTAGGCGCTCCGTCAGGGTAGGGGCACCACGGCTAGCGATGCCGAACCAGACGGTTCCCACGGGCTTGCTTTCGCTGCCGCCGCCGGGTCCCGCGACGCCCGTGACTGCGACCGTCAGCGCAGCCTGCGAACGCAGGAGGGCGCCGGTTGCCATGCTGGCGGCGACCGGGCCGCTTACCGCGCCGTTCGCCTCTAGCAGTTCAGGCGGGACGCCGAGCATGTCCGATTTGGCGGCATTCGAGTAGGTGACGAAGCCGCGGTCCAAGACGTCCGACGAACCCGCGATTTCGGTCAGCACGCCGGCGATCAAACCGCCGGTGCAGCTTTCCGCTGTTGCAAGCATCAACCCGCGGGCACTGCATTCGGCGAGCAGGGCCGTCGCGGCCCGGATCAAAGTTGGATCGAACATGGGCGACGTCCTTTCATTCAGAAAATAGTGAATTGCCGGGCGGCATAGAGCGCCAATGCGACGCCGGCGCCAGCGAGGATATCGTCCGCCATGATGCCGAACGCCCCCGGCTGGCGGTCCGCCCAGCCAACAGGTCCCGGCTTCCAGATATCGAGTACGCGGAAACCCAGGAACGCCGCAGCCAATCCGGTTGCCGAAATCCCGGCAAGCCCCAGCATGGCGACCCACTGGCCGGCGACCTCGTCGATCACGACCCAGCCCGGGTCCGCGTTGGGGTCGGTCACGGCGCGCGGGATGGCGAGGAAACCGGCCACGGCCGCGAGCGCCGCGCCGAGTGGCAGCAGCCAAGGCGGTCCCAACATCAGCGCAGCACCGATCAGCAGCGCCACTGCCGACCCTGCCGTCCCCGGCGCTACCGGAAAGAAGCCGACGCCGAAGAAGCTGGCTACCAGGCGGCTCACCCGGCGGGCCGTGCGAGCGGGTGCGGTGCTGCGGTACCGCGCCGGGCCGCGTAGATGACCGCGTTTTCAATCACGCGCTGCACGTAGTTGCGGGTTTCGTTGAACGGGATCAGCTCGACCCAATCCATCATGTCGATGGCGCCGGTCCGCGGATCTCCATAGCCGGCGATCCAGTCCAGCACCCGGTTTGGCCCGGCGTTGTAGCCGGCCATTGCCAAAGGCAAAGTGCCGCCGAACTGGTCCAGCAATGTTTGGAAGTAGGCCGTGCCGAGCCGCATGTTGTAGGCAGGATCGCCCGTCAGCGCGGGCAGGCTCACGGCCTCGTTCAGGCGTCGCGCGACGCCCGCGGCAGTGGCTGGCATGAGCTGCATCAAACCCTGTGCGCCGGCCGGGCTTCCGGCCTGGGTGTCGAAGCTGCTTTCCTGCCGTATGAGGCCGAGCGTCACCGCAGGCTCGACCATGGCGTCCGGCGGCTCCACCGCGAGGGGCCAGCCGGCTTCCGGCAGCATCAGCCCGTCCCGCCCGGCCCGGCGCGCGATGGCCACCGCCTGGTCCGGCTGGCCGAGGCCCAGGGCCATGCGGGCCGCCATCGCACGGTCGGCCGCATCCGCCGTCGTCTCGGCCAGACGCAGGAGGAACGACTTGGCCCGGCGCGGCTCCCCCCAGGCCACCAGCAGCGCCGCCGCCCGCGCCAGATCCTGGCCGATGAGGGAAGTGGCCTGCTCGATGCTCCACGCCGGGTCGTGCGCGGCGCGGATGCGCGCAGCGAGCGCCGCGTCGTCGTCGCCCAGGGCGCGGACGGCGAGCTGGCCGTAAAACGTGGTTGGCCAGGCGGCGGCTTGGGCATAGGCGGCTTGCGCGCCCGTGGCGTCGCCCTGTGCCGCCGCGGTCCGACCGATCCAGTAATAAGCGCGGCCCTGCGTGATCGCTGCATGGGACAGGGCGGCAAGCGCCCGAAAGTGCCGGGCCGCCACGTCCGGCTGCTGCAGTCGGCGCAGCGCGATCCAGCCGGACAGGAACTCGGCGTCGATTGCGGCCTCGCCGGTTTGGCGATGGTTGCTGGTCAGAAGATAAGCGGCGGCGGGGTTGCCCGCGCGCAGCATTCGCCGGGCCAGCAGGTTGCGCTCGTCCCAGAACGCCGGCCGGCGGTCGTCTGCGGCGGCGGCCTCGGCGGGACTGCCCTCCTTGAGCCAGATGACCAACGCGGCACGGTCTTGGTTTGCGCGGCGGTACCATTTGGCGAGATCGAGGACGAGGCCCGGGTCGGCGCGCGCCGGAGCGGGGAGAGCCGCAACCAGCGCGGGGGCGGACGGGTCGTCGCGCTGCAGCGCTAGCCGGGCCTCCGCGGCAGGGCGGCTGGCTGGGTGGACACGGATTGTTTGACGCGCTGCGGGACCGCCCGGCAAGCCGGAGTCGGTCCAGGCCAAGCGGTCGAAGCGCCGCCACTGGTCATCGGCGGTCAGCGCATAGCCCCAGGTGCGGATGAAGCCGAACTCGCCGGCTGGATCTACACCCTTGATCCAAGCTGCGCGGGCGTCTTGCTCGGCCTCGGCTTGACGGCCGGCCCGGCCCATGGCGTCGGCGCAGCGCAGCAGGGTGGTAGCCGGTTGGGCGGCAGCGGGTGTCTGCTGGCAACGCCCGATGACGGCCAAGTCGTCGCTCTCTGCGGCGAACGCCTCCTGCAAGCGGCGGCCGAGCAGCGCCTGCTGCGGCCAAGCCGGGTTGTCCGAAATGAACGCCGCGAGTTCGGCCGTGCGGGCGGCGCCGGGGGTGAGCAGGCGGAAAAACAACGCGAGCTTGCGGGCCAGCGGGTCGGGCGAGGCGTTGGCGAGGGCGTCGGCCTCCGCCCAATGCTCAAGCCTGACCGCGGCCATGAGGTCCTGCGCAGCGGCGTGGGCCGGCAGGGACAGGCCCAGCACGAAAAGGAGCACGGCGCGGCGCATGAAGGCTTCTAGCGCAAGGCAGCCTTGCGGCGCATCCCCCACGTGCTTAGGTTCGCGATCCCCATTTGTCCCCGAGGCCCGCCATGTCCAACCCTTTGTTCAAGGGATCGTATGTCGCCCTGATCACGCCCATGCGCCCCGATGGAGCGGTGGATGAGGCCGCGTTCGGCGCCTTCGTCGATTGGCAGATCCAGCAGGGCACCCAGGGCGTCGTCCCGGTGGGCACGACCGGGGAAAGCCCGACGCTCAGCCATGACGAGCATCGCCGCGTGGTTGAGATCACGGTGGAGGTTGCGGCCGGGCGGGTGCCGGTGGTGGCCGGCGCCGGGTCGAACAGCACGGCCGAGGCGATCGAGCTGACCCGGCACGCCAAGGCGGCGGGGGCCGACGCCGCCCTGGTCGTCACACCGTATTACAACAAGCCGACGCAGCAAGGCATGATCATGCATTTCACCGCCATCGCCGACGCGGTCGATCTGCCGATCATTATCTACAACATCCCGTCGCGCAGCGTGGTGGACATGGGCGTCGAGACGATGGCGCACCTGGCGCGGCATCGGAACATTGTGGGCGTCAAGGACTCGACCGCCAACCTGGCGCGGCCGCTGCACACTCGC
>JAABUX010000408.1_pt1 | contig 73855 bp, 82 predicted proteins | sample 5561851 | NCBI WGS metagenome assembly JAABUX01 (sample SAMN10711883, study PRJNA513361) | rock metagenome | isolation source: Antarctica rocks | place: Antarctica: Victoria Land, Richard Nunatak red sandstone | collected 2016-01-03
TCGATCAAACGAAACGCGGACGATCGACTTCGCACGATTTTCTCGAGCTTCCGGCGTTCGGGCTCACTAAGGGTAATAGCGTCTGCAATGCGCATGGGACAAGTATACATCAATCCAGCATACATTAAGCTGCTTGACGTACTACACTAGGGACACTGCGCACCCCGCGGCTTCTAGTGAAGAGCCACGCCCGCGTTCGACGGCACGTCGGGCAATCCCGCGCCGGCGATGCACGACTGCCGCTCGCGATAACGACGCGCGAACCATACGCGGCATGCGCTTCGGAGGCAAGAGAATGCCGGATATCACGTTCTTGTCAGGATGCCGACGTCGGGATGCTCTGCGTCGTGCGCTCGGAGACCGGCTCCGAGGTCGATCCCGAGCGAGCGCGGGACGAGACGCCGAGAGACTCGCCGCCACCGCTACGAGCGTCGTCGTGAGGAGGCGTCATCTGCAATTCAAACGCCCGTGAAAACGCTCGACGACATCTCCGCATGAGGCTGCCGGCGGGCGCCGCATGAGACTCCCCGCGACTTCGCGAACCGGTGACGCGTGCCCGATGTTTCGCAGGTCGTCTTCCACTTGGCGCTGTGCCGCGCGGCCGTCTCGGCAAGCGCCAACGCCTCGACCGTACCGATGCATGTCGTCGTCCGCTACGATGCCGGTCTACCGTTCATCGACAAGGTTCTTCAAGCGCCCCTCGGTTCGAACGGCGATGCAACCGTCGAGCTCGGTCTTCCCCGTGGACATGAATTTGTTAGCATCTCGCAGCCGGCGTCCGGCTGCGGCGCGCGCGACCTCGTGACGATCTTGCCGGATCACGGCCGCCGGATCGAAGAGACCTTGACCGCAGGCAACGACGCGAAGCCGTTGCCGGCGTTCGAGATGAGCGGCACGGCATCGCTCTCGTTTCTCGCGACGACGAAGCCGACGCTCGTCGCCTTTCCTACCGGACTCGCCTGCGATGCGGCCGCTCCGCCCGTGCTGCCGATCGACGTCAACGTGACGTACGACGGCGGCGCATACTATCTCTCGATGCTGGACGACCGCGCCTTGACGACGGATCAGCCGGTGCTCGCCTTGAGCTTGCACACGCCGTCGGGGAGACCGCACTATGTCCGCTTGCCGGCGACGCTCGCTACGCGCGGGCACGGGATCGTGTCCATCACGATGAATGTGACGGACGATATGGTCGACGGCATGGCGACCGAGCCGCAGAACGTGTTGCTCTGCCCGAAGATCTGGGAGACGTCGGTCCGCTGATCGAACGACGGGGCGCGCCATCGGGGAACGATTTCGTGGCCCCGCCGGTGAGAGACTCCGGATCGCGGCAGCCGGGCCGGCTCCGGATGTGCGAGAGCGGGAACGACGGCCAGCGCCGACGGCTTCGAGTCGATTCGGTGAAGTGAAGTACGTTTTTCTCAGCAGATCTTTCCGTCTGACGGCGTCGTCGTGATGGATCGTCCGAATCACTTTCGCATTCGGAGGCACGTCCATGATCGGCAACATCTCGGCGGAGCGCGCGTCGCGCGCGGTCGAATTCGGCATGTATCGCGACGGCGATAACAACCTCGACAGCATTCAAGCTGCGGTCATCGACCAGGCGAAGCGCTCGAGTGCGAAGGATCCCGCGCTCGAGTTCACGGTGGAAGATACGACGCGCCGCAACGGCTTCGCCGGCGAAGGCATGCTGCGCACCGAGCAATACACGATCGCGGACGGCGACGTGAGTTCGAACGTGAAGATGACGCCGGCTCACGACATGTCCTCGCGAAGCGACCTTGCGAAGTTCGTCGCGACGACGCTCGACAACGCGGGCGCCGCGAACGCCAAGCAAACGTGGATCGACCTGATCGACCACGGCGGCGGCGACGCGGGCGGCCTGCAGTCCGATCACGGCACGCACCACATCATGCGCGAAGACGACATGGCGGGCGCGATCGCGGACGGCATCGCGATGCACGCGAAAGCCCATCCGGAGGACGCGGCCCGCGGGGTGGACGGCGTTGTCGCAAATCAATGTCTCATGGCGACGCTCGGCTTCGCCGATGCCCTCTCGAAGGTCGGCGTGAAGTATCTTGCGGCCTCGCCCGAGACGATGCTCGCCCCGGGCGTACCGACCTCCGTGGCGGACGATATCGCAAAGCACATCGACGATGCGAGCGCGATGGCGAAGGCGGTCGTCAACACGACGATGTCCACGCACTACAACGCCGGTCCCGGCATGCGCTTCGGCCCGGCCGCCGCCTTCGACGTGCTCGATCTCGATCCGAAGAAGATCGGCGCGATGGAGGCGAGCGTCTCGACCTTGAACGCCGCGCTCACGAACGCCGCCGGTCACGCGACGCAGCTCGCCGCGATCAAGAGCGACGCGAAGCACGTCGACGGCATGGTCCGCTTTCCCGACGGCAAGGGCATGCCATGGCAGGCCGATCGTCCCGCGATCGCCCTCTACGGCACGCTCGCCGCGGACGCTCGACTCGATGCGAGCGTGCGAAGCGCGGCCGCCCAAGCGAAGAACGACGTCGCGTCGCTCGTCATGGCGCACCGCGAGAGCGGCAGCTTCGCGCCGTTCGACGGCGCCGATTATCGCGATGCCGTGGGACCGACGGTGCATTTCCCGATCGCGCCGAAGCAGGTCGATCCATGGGCCGCGGGCGGCATCAGCGAGACCGATAACAACTTCTACAAGACGGTCGGCGAAGGCGACGTCACTCGCGTCTTCGCGTAGCCCCGCTGCTCGGCGTCGCCGGCACGTCATGAATTCTTCGCTCACGCAATACCCGTGCCTGATCGGCTCAGGCCGATTCGGCCATCTCTCGGAGCGATCGCAGCCACTCTTCATGGGCGGCATGCAAGTCGCGTGTCACCGGTCCACGAAGGAGTCGTAGGAACGCGCCTTTCTGCGTCTCCTCCGTGACGACGCGAGAGCCGCCCGGCGTCGGCTCGATAGACCATGCGTGCGCGCCGCTCGTGCCGGCGACCTTTCGCGGACCACACGAGCATTCGATAGGGCTCGAACGTTTGCGACCAATGGCCATACCGTCTCGGGGCGCGCCGCAATGTCGACCATGTTCTGCGCGAAGACGACGGCCGATTCGGGCCGGTGGCCTTTTGGCCACGCGATGCGCCGGTCCGGCGTCAGGGATCGTCGCTTCATCATGACTCCCAGACGAAAGGGGCGCTTCGAACGAGGACGAGCCTTCTTCAGAGTAACGAGAGCGTCTTGGTCGCCGGCTCCTGATCGCGAACGGCTTGCGTACCGGCGAAGGCCCGCTCGGCCCACATCGCCGCGAGCTGGTCCTCGATCGCCGCGATGACAAAATCCGGAATGCCGCCCTTGGCGCCACGGACCCGCGCCGTCGCGCCCGCAACGGCCGTGACGCTCGCCGCGACGAGGGCGGCTGCGACGAGCGGAACCCACTGCGGCTCCTTGCGCGTTGCGAGCGCGGCCGCACTCGCCGAGGCCGTGATCGCCCGGAAGATCAGACCTCGCGCGGAGAGCCGGGACGGAACGTCCGGCATCTTGTCATAGATCAACTCGGTGCGCGCGAGCGATGCGAAGAGCGGCGCCCAGGCGTTGTCCTTCGCGCGCAGAGCCGCTGCCGGGACCGTGAAGGTCCGCAGCCCCGCGCTCGCACCGGCGTAGAACGCACGGGTCAGGCGCCGGCGCCGGGCCACGACCGCGGGGTCGGTACTCGAGACGACGCCGTTCTCGCTCGAATGCGATTCGTTTGATGAATTCATGATGTCTTTCCGAAGCTACGGCGTCGCAGCGAACGTTGCAATCGCTCGGGCCGCATGCGGAGGCAGCCGACCCGACACTCGTTCCTACGGGCCCCGGCGCCGCAGGCCTCCTCGCAAACGCGGTGCAGGCACGGAGGCGCACGTCGGACAAGCCGGACGCATGGCGCAACTCGCTACCGTTCGCGGACCGATCGATACGGCCGATCTCGGCACGACGCTGATGCACGAGCACGTCTTCGTCCTGAGCGAGGAGATCCGCCAGAACTTTCCCACGTACTGGGATGAGGAGCGTCGCGTCGCCGACGCCGCAGCGAAACTGCGGGATCTCACCACGCGCGGCGTCGCGACGATCGTCGATCCGACCGTCATCGGACTCGGCCGCTATCTGCCGCGGATCGTCGCGGTCAACGCGCTCGTCGACCTCCATATCGTCGCGGCGACGGGGCTGTACACGCTCAACGACGTGCCGTTCTTCTTCCACTACCACGGCCCGGGCACCATGCTCGGCGGCGAGGAGCCGATGGTCGCGATGTTCACGCGCGACCTGACGGAGGGCATCGCGGAGACCGGCGTGCGGGCCGCGTTCCTCAAGTGCGCGATCGACGCTCACGGCCTCACGCCGGGCGTCGAGCGCGTCATGCGCGCCGTTGCGAAGACACACGCTGCGACCGGTGCCCCGATCACGGTTCACACGGACGTCCACAACCAGTCCGGGCTCGTCGCGCAGCGGGTGTTCCGCGAAGAGGGCGTCGATCTCGCGAAAGTCGTGATCGGCCACAGCGGAGACTCGAGCGACCTCGACTACCTCGAGCGGCTGCTCGAAGCCGGCTCCATCCTCGGCATGGACCGTTTCGGAATTAACACGATATTGCCATTCGAAGAGCGCGTTGCATCGGTCGTCGAACTCTGTCGCCGCGGCTATGCCGAGCAGCTCGTGCTCTCCCAAGACGCGTCGTGCTTCATCGATTGGTTCGCGGAAGGCGAACTCGAGGCCGGCGCGCCGTTCTGGAACTTCACGCACCTTCACGACGACGTGCTGCCCGCGCTTCGCAGCGCCGGCGTGACGGAGACACAGATCGAGACGATGCTCGTCGCGAATCCCCGGCGATACTTCGAACTCGCTCGCTGAGTCGGCCGCGTGTGAGCGACGACAACCGTTATTCGGAAGCGGCATTCAAAACGCTCGAGTACCGTCGAAAATACTCCGATCGATTCGGCTCGCTTCGGGACGGTCGCGCCTTTTTTGGCGAGTTCTACCCTTGGTACAACTTCGAATACCGGCACAGCGGCATCACCATGCTCACGCCGGCGACGGATCACGAAGGTCCGGCTGACGCCGTGCTCGATGCGCGCCACGCAACGATGCGGGCCGCCTTTGCGGCAAATCCCCGGGTCCTGTTTTCACCATGGCGAGTCAAGGAGAAACAGTGACTTTTTCTAGTAACGCTTTAGTCGAAATTATCGATCGCGGTGCGCTCTTATCACCTATTTTCTTCTATCTCGTTTTCCGCTTGCGCGGATATAAGAACGAAAGGCTTAATGACATATCGCGAACGCTGCCGTCCTTTTTATTAGATCCCGTGCGTCGTCAGATTCAAAGCCGGGGCGTGAAGGTCTTCGTGAATAGTCAGTCCGGCCGCTTTTCGAGTTTTCCTAATGCGCGAACAGAGTTGAGACCCTCTCTTACCAGAATAGTTCTTAGCGACACTCTGGAGGTCTCAATGATCACCAATTACTTACTTGCACACGAACTAGGTCACGTTGTGTCGGCAGACACGTTTAAGCGGCCTATACTTATGAGTGTCTTTCTTTCGCTCGGTGTTCCAACGATCATCTTTTTTGATCCACCTGACAAGGGTCATCTTGTAAATTATCTGGGAGTTTTTTTAGTCTCACTCCTAGCGGTCCTTCTAATTAGCCTAGCAATATGTCACCTTATGTGGAAGCAGGAGGAGTACCGGGCTGATCGACACGCCATCAAGCTGCTCGGTATCGAATATGTCTTAGATGCATTCGCGCTCTGGAAAGCAGTCATCCAGGGGACCACCAGCGCTGGCAACTCAGATGAACGGCAGCTTGTAATCCAGCAGATCAATGCACGTGAAGAGGCGATTAACAAATTTCGTCGCCTCTAACCATTGAGCCCGCATTAAATCCAGAGTCGAACCCAACATTTTGCCGCGAATAGAATACCATGCGTTCGACACGGCCAGTCCAGCGAATGCGCCGGCCACGAAACGAGTGGGCGACGCTGATGCGTTGCGGTGGCATCAAACACCGCTAACAAGCACTTAGCATCACGCCTTCTATTATAAGTGCGTTTGGAGGACGGCCAGTACAAACTGCCCTTAGCAGTCTCTTGCAAGGGGCCTCGCTCGCGATATTGGTTTGATCAGGCGTTTCAGCTCGGAGCTCCGGCTCGTCACGGATTTGGCGGATGCAAAGTATACGATTTCTCGGCGGCTGATCAATCCGGGCGGAGCAGGGGAACGCCGTCCGGGTAGATCGGGCGATTGACGATGGCTTCGAGATCGATCGCGTTCGCTTTGAGTGCGAGTTCGCAGAACCGTTCGAACGTGTCGCGTTCGGCTTGTCCCTCCGCAAAGCGCGTCGTCTGCGTGAGGTCGACCCTCTTCGGTGACGCCAGGAAGCGGACGAATCGGCCGTCGTCGTCGACGCCGACGCGCACGAGCCCGCCCTCTTCGAAGATCCGTACCGCCGTCGCGACGGTCGAGCCCTCGACCATATCGAGTTCCAGCGTCCGCGCGATCTCCTCGAACCCGAGCCGGACGACGTCCTCCGAGGCGATGCCGCGCACGCCGCGATAGATCTCGCGCAACAGGGCGACCGACGGCGCATTCTTGCCAATGATGAAATCGTTGATCCGGCGATCCGCCTCACCGTAGAGCAGATGGATGCGCGCTACGTCGCCGTCGCGTCCGGCACGTCCGGCCTGTTGATTGAATTCGGTAAAATCGAAGTTCAGATGGTACAAGACGACGTCGCGCACGTCGGGCAGATCGATGCCTTCGCCGAAGGCCGATGTCGCGACGATCGTCTCGAGTTCGCCGCGCCGAAACAGATCTTCGACCATCGCGCGCTCGAGCGCCGGAACGCCGGCATGGTAGAACGCAACCGCGGAGGAGAACTCGCCACGAAGCTTTTCCGCGACCTTGGTCGCCTCGGCACGAGAGTTGCAGTAGACGATCGTCTTGCCCGGCATGACCGCGACCGCACGGACGTACGCATATTTGTCCGTCGTATTGCGCGCGTCGACGAGATGCAAGTTTTCGCGAACGGTCGGATCGACGACCCACGCGTCGATGTCGAGCGCGCGCCGGATCTCGCGAAACGCATCGGCCCGCGCGGTCGCCGTCAGGGCGAGAACCTGCGGCGCGCCGAGCCCGCGGATCAATTCGCCGAGCTTCCCGTACGCCGGCCGATGCTTCGATTCGAAGATATGATGCGCTTCGTCGACGACGACGAGCCCGGGACGATTGCAGGCCCGTTCGAACGCGTCGCGGTGGAAGAGCGCGTACTCCGGCGTCGCGAGCACGATATCCCACGCGCCGTCGTCGAGGGCGAGATCGAGCTCCGCACGCTCGTCGCCGTCGATCGCGCCGTTCGCGCGAAGGATGCGCAGACCGAGGGGGCCGAGACGGCGCCGCAGGGCATCGAACTGATCGTTCGCGAGCGCCCGCAGTGGATAGAAGACGAGCGTCTTCTCGCCGCGTTCGAGCGCGCGGACGGCGGCCGGATATTGGAAGCAGAACGATTTCCCGCGACCCGTCCCGAGCACGGCGAGCGTGTGCCGGCCGGCCTCGACGCGCTCGAGGACGGCGCGCTGCGACTCGCGGAGCGGGCGATCACCGATCAGTGCCGTGCGCACCGCGAGGCGGTACGCATCGGCCGCGGTCGGGTCGTATCCGGGAGCGCCGCGGGCCGCCCGCGAGCCCTCGACCGCCGCCGCCCGCTCGCGGCGGACGTCGAGGTTGACCCCGGTATGGCGCTCGCCGCCGCCCGTGATACTCGCCACCCGCGCGACGTACCGCTCGCCGCCGTCGATGATGGGAGCGAGACGCGCGGCGATCTCGCGCCTGAGGAATCCGAGCTGCAGCGCGCCGTAGCGCACCGCGATGGCGCTCGGGTCGTGCGGATTCTGCGGTTCGCGAACCAGGTCGACCGCGACGCCGTCGCGCAGCCCGCCTACGACCGCTTGACGTCCCTCGAACGAAACCCCGACGACCTTCGTGTGAAACTGCGCCGCCCGGCCGATGCTCGCGAATGGCTCGCGAGACAAATAGTCATTACGCTTCGCATAGAGGTCGCGAAGGAACGTCCGCGTGTCGACGGCGCCTCCGCCGACCGCGGCTCCGCTCGGCGCGGGTGTCGGCGGTGGCGACGCCGAGAGCACGGGGGGCTCCGGGCCGCGCAGAGCGGATGCCGTCAAAGCGGTCGGCGGCGACGGCGCACTCGCGACGCACGCGGGCGTCGTCGCGTGCGCGGGCTCCGTCCGCTCCGCAGGCGTTGCGACGCTCGGCTCCGCGGCGTCGGCGCCGAACGCTGCGAGCAGCGTTTCGAAGGCCGCCTCGGAGGCCGTCGGAAGCGGCAACGCGGCGCGTGAGAGGCCGCGCCGCACGTCAGTCCTTTCGGGCGGCGCGATCTTCGATCGGGAGCGCGGGGCTGCCATGTGTCCGGATTTCGACGGCAGCCGGATCGTGGCCGTCCTCGTCGCCGAGGTCGAGCACGATCTCTTCGTGACCGAGTTCCATCTGTTCGTCGTGCCAGCCCGAGCGCTGCGCGTCGAGCGGATCGAGCGGGTTGCCGTAGACGTCGCGGTCGTGGCGCTCGCCAAAATCGCGCGCGTCTCCCGGCTCGACGCCGAGCGCCGCATCGTGATCCTCGAAATCGCCTTCGTCTTCGTCGAGGAGCGGCGTCGCGGTGGCACCCGAAAGCGCCGAGGACGGCCGCTTTTTCTTGTAGCGAATCGGCTGCGAGGAAGTCGCGCGGGCGTTCGCGAGTTTGTCGCGTTCGCGTCGCGAGCGGCGCGCCTCGACGATCTGCTCGCGCGTCATCGTCGTCGCGCTCACGCCTTGCGCGCGCGCTTCGGCGACCGTGCGGGGACGTTCGCCCGCAAGCGAGATCTGTTTTGCGCGGTCCGTCGCGGCTTTTTTCATCTGGCTCTCGCGCATATAGTACACGAGCGGGGCCGAGAAGAAGATCGAGTGGTAGCCGCCCGAGACGATGCCGACGAGGAGCGCGAAGGCGAAGTTCTGCAGCGAGGCGCCGCCGAATGCGAGCAGCGCGACGAGCGTGATCACGACGGTCGCGAGCGTATTGAGCGAGCGCGTCATCGTCTGCAGGATCGAGACGTTCACGATCTTGTCATACTTCTCGCCGGGCATCGTCTTGACGTTCTCGCGGATCCGGTCGAGGATGACGATCGTGTCCATGACGGAGTAGCCGATCACGGTCAGGACCGCTGCGAGGAACGCGTCGTCCGCACGCTTCTGCGCGAGCGCGTAGATGCCGATCATCATGCCGGCGTCGCGCAGGAGCGCGATGACGGTGACGAGGCCGAAGATGTAATTCCAGCCGAAGCGGAACGCGATGTAGAGGAACTGGATGCCGATCGCGATGACGAGCGCCTCGACCGCGGCGAACAGGTATTCGTGGGAGAGCGACGGTCCGACGGTCTGGATCTGCGACTCTCGGCGATCGACCGTGCCGACCGTGCCGAGTGCGTGCCACAACTTCGGCGTATCGTTGCCGACGTCGGTCTGCGTCGTGATCGTGAACCGCTCGTTCGGTGCGGCGTCGGAGGCCTTCGTGAGCGTGTTGACCTGCGGATCCGCGATACCGTTCGCGTGGAGGGCCGCGACGATCGCCTGCGGCGTCGCCGGTGCTGCGTACTTCACCGTGACGTCCGAGCCGCCGGTGAACGAGAGGCCGAGCTTGATCGGATAGTGATGGACGACCAGGTTGAAAACGATCATCGCTGCGCCCGCGGCGATGAGCGCGATCGAGATCGCCGAGACGGTGCGGTACCACCCGACGACATTCCACGGAAGACGGCGAAAGAACATCAGACGCCGTACGCTTTCGGGTTCTCGACCATCCGGTTCTCGACGACGAGATCCATGAAGTACCGCGTGACGAAGGTCGCGGTGAGGAGGGAAAAGACGGTTCCGAGGAAGAGCGTCAAGGCGAAGCCCTTGACCGTGCCGGTGCCGAGCAGATACAGCACGCCCGCACCGACGATCGTCGTGACGTGGCTGTCGAAGACGGCCCCGAAGGCGCGCTTGAAGCCGGTCGCGACGGCGGCACGCAGAGTGCGGCCCGCCCAGAGCTCTTCTTTCATGCGCTCGAAGATGAGCACGTTCGCATCGACGGCCATACCGATCGAAAGCACGAACCCCGCGATGCCGGGCAGCGTGAGCACGGCATGCAGCGCCGCGAGCGAACCGAGCAGCATGAGGACGTAGACGACGAGCGCGATGTCGGCCATGAAGCCCGGCAGGCGGTAGACGAAGAGCATGAAGAGCAGAACGATGCCGAGGCCCGCGATCGATGCGTACAGCGATTTCTGCAGATCGACTTTGCCGAGGATCGGCCCGATCGTATCGTTCTCGATGACCGTGACGGGCACGGGCAGGGCGCCGGCGTTCAGTTCGTTTGCGATGCGCGTGACGTCTTCTTCCTGGAACCGGCCGGAGATCTCGCCGTCGCTCGTGATCACGCCGTTGATCTGCGGTGCCGAGACGTATTTCTTATCGAGAAAGATGCCGAGATCTTTGCCGATATTGTCTTCGGTCAACTTACCGAATTTCGAGCCGTCCTTCGGCTGGAAGAGAATATTCGGATGATTGTTCTGATCGAAGCCCGCCTGCGCGCCCTTGAGATCGGCACCGGCATAGACGATCGGTCCGCTCAGCGCATACGCGCCCTTCGGGCCGGTGTCGTTTGCGAACTTCGGATCGCGCTCGGCACGCGTCGCGACGTCGGCCGGGACGATCTTGAAGTCCAGTTTCGCAACGTCTTTGAGGAGCGCGACCGCACCGTCGGGATCTTTGACGTTCGGCAGCTCGACGAGCACGCGGTCCGTCCCGCTCGGGCTCAGCTGCGGCTCCGAGACGCCCGTGCTGTTGATGCGCGTTTCGAGCACCTGGATGACCTGCGATTGAATCTGCGTCGTGATCTTCGGCACCTCGGGCGTCGTGCCGAGCTGTAAAAGCACGCGGACCCCGCCCTGGAGGTCGAGGCCCAACTTGATTCTCGAGTTGATCGGGAGGATCAGGGACAAGCATCCGGCCGCGATGAGCAGCACGAGCGCCCCTTTAATCCAGGGCTGGAGACGATTCCACATCAAATACACGCCGTAGAAGGGGAGAACCCGCGCATTGTAGCAGGACGGCGATAGCCCGTCAAACCGAATGCTGCCTCTCACGTCTCCGGTTTCCCTCGTCCGACCGTAGGAGTGCCAACCGTGGCGGACGCGAAAACCGTCGACGCCGGCTTGCTGCAATCGCGCTATCGACTGACGAAGCAGCGAGCGACGGTGTTGCGCGCACTCGGCGACGGGGCGCACCTCACGGCAGAAGAGATCTTCGGTCGCGTCCGTGCGGAGATGCCGGGGATCAGCCTCGGTACGGTCTATCGGACCCTCGATATCCTGCGTGAGATCGGTCTCGTGCAAGCCTTCGTCATGGGAACGGCGGCCGCGCGTTTCGAGGCGGCGCTCGAAAAACACCACCACTTGGTCTGTTCAGGTTGCAATCAACTGAGCAACGTCCAGGCCGAACGCCTCGGGTCGATCGCGCACGAGATCGCAGCGAAGATGAACTACGACGACGTCGATTACGCGCTGACGATCGTCGGACGCTGCGAGGCGTGCCGGGCCGTAGCGAGCGACGCAGCCCTCCATAGCTGAAACGTGTCAACGGTCGCGAACGCGGCACGCTAGCGCGTCGCGCTCGGGACGGCAAGCAGGTCGTCGTCGAGCACCTGGGCCGGGCGGAGTTCGAGTTCGGCCGGCAATTCACCGTACGCGAAGACCTCGACCCCACAGCCGAATCGCCGCAAGAACTCCGCGAGCGGCGCGCGCAGCGCCGCCGTGCAGACGACGGCCGCGCGGTCGCGAGCGGTGCGCTCCGCGTACGCCGCGACGACGTCGCGGAGCCGGCTCGCGGTCTCGGGTCGCGGAGCGAGCCCCTCGCCGCCGAGCCAGGCTTGCAGTCCCGCCTCGCAGAGCGGCGCCAGCACGAGCGGCTCGAGGGCGGTGCGTTCGCGCCGGCGCAGGAGCGCCGGGACGATCGCGCGCCGCACGGCCTCGGTGAGCTCGCGCGGATCGCGCATCGTCGCGGAGGCGTCGACGAGCGTCTCGAGCGTCGCGTGCGTGTCGCGCGGCCAGGCGCGCTCGCGGAGCAACGCCTCGAAGACGCGCTGGACGGTCGCGAGCGGCAGGGCATCGCCGCCGATCTCTTTGACGAGCGACGGTGCGCCCGCGCGGACGTGCTCGAGCAGTGTGTGTAATTCTTGCCGGCCGAGCAATGACGCCGCGTGCGCCCGCGCGATCTCAGCGAGATGCGACCCCACAATCGAGATCGGATCGAACACGAGTGCTCCTGCCGCAACCGCGCGCTCGCGTCCCTCCGGACGCAGCCACCGCGCCGCGAGGCCGTACACCGGTTCGCGGACCGGCTCGCCCCCGATCGCGGTGAGGACGGCGTCGCTTGCGACTGCGAGGACTCCGTCGAGCCGGAGCGTCCCTTCGCCGACGACGACGTCGCGCACGCGAATCGCGTAGGTCGATCCCTCGCGCGCGAGATCGTCACGGAGCCGGACGCCCGGCACGACGATGCCGATCTCGCTCGCGAGCGCGCGCCGCACTTCTCCGACCCGGTCGAGCAACGCCTCCGAGAGCGGCGGTAAGAGCAAGGCTCCGAGTTCGAGACCGACGTCGATCGAGAGCGCGTCGACGCCGACTAGGCCAAGCGCCATCTCGGGACGCCGGATCGCCGCGCGACGCCCCTGTTCGTGCGCGGCGCGCTCGAGCGCCCCGCGCCGCCCGTTCGCCGCCTGCGACCGCGCCGCGATGAGGAACAACGCGACGCCGATCGCGAGAAAGACCGGACGCGGGAGCGCCGGCACGAGCGCGAGCCCGAGCGAGAAGGCACCCGCGGCTCGCAAGACCTCCGGCCGTGCGAAGAGCTGCGCTGCGAGATCGACCCCGAGCGAGCCCGTCGCGGTGACGCGCGTGACCATGAGGCCCATCGATGTCGAGAGCAAGAAGGCGGGCAGCGTCGTGACGAGCGCGTTGCCGATCGAGAGGATCGCGAACGTATCGAGCGCTTCGAGCGGCGACATGCCGTGATAGGCGACGCCGACGACGACGCCGCCGATCAGGTTGAGCGCGACGATGACGAGCGCGGCGATCGCGTCGCCTTTGACAAATTTTCCGGCGCCGTCCATCGCACCGTAGAAGTCCGCCTCCCGTTGCACGACCGCGCGTCGGCGACGCGCGGTCTCGGCGTCGAGCGCGCCCGCATGGACCTCGGCGTCGATCGCCATCTGTTTGCCCGGCATCGCATCGAGCGTGAAGCGCGCCGCAACTTCGGCGACGCGCTGCGATCCGGAGGCGATGACGACGAACTGGATCGTGACAAGGATTGCGAAAACGATGAGTCCGACGACGAGATTCCCGTGCACGACGAGTGCCCCGAAGGCCGGGATCAGATCGCCGACGCCGCCCGGGACGTGGCCTTGCGTGAGGATCAGCCGCGTCGCCGAGACGTCGAGCGAGAGCCGGAAGAGCGTGGCGATCAGGAGCGTCGGCGCGAAGGCGGCGAATTCGAGCGGATCCGAGACCGTGACGCTGACGAGGAGCACGATGCCCGAGCCGATGACGTTGCAGGCGAGCAGTGCGTCGAGCACGGGCGGCGGCAAGGGCACGACGAGGATCGCGACGATCGCGAGCACGACGGCGGCGAACCCGTACGTCGTGACATTCGCGTTCACCGGCCGGCACGCGCGCGGTCGAGGCGCCCGAGCGTCGCGACGATCTCGGCGACCGCGACATAGGCCTCGCGGGGGATCGCATCGCCGACGCCGATTGCGGCGTAGAGCGACCGCGCCAGCGCGACGTGTTCGATCAGCGGAATGCCGAGGCGTCTCGCCTCGGCGCGCACGTTCGCCGCAGCGGCGTCCGCCGCACGCACGAGCACGCACGGGACGTTGACACGCGGCGGATCGTACGCGAGCGCGATCGCGAGGTGCGTGGGATTCGTGACGACGAACGCCGCTTCGCGCACGCGGCCGATCGCACCGCGTGCGAGCGCGCGGTGCGCCTGCCGCCGCCGGCCGCGCAGCTGCGGGTCGCCCTCACTCTGCTTGTGATCGCGCTTGACCTCATCGAAGCTCATCTTGAGCCGCCGTCGCCACTTCTCGCGCTCGAGCAGGACGTCGAGCGCGGCGAAGCCGCCGCCGACCGCGACCGCGGTCGCGAGCGCCGAGAAAATCTGGTGCTGCGTCCGCTGGGCGAGCGCACTCGGTGCGAGCATCTCGACGCTCGCGGCGAACGCGTCGCGCACGACCGGCACGATCGCCGCGACGACGGCGCACGAGACGACCGTCGCCTTGAGCGCGCCGAGCGCGGCCTCGCGTCCGAACATCCGGCGCAGCCCCGCGACGGGATCCAGTTTCTTCGGCTTGAAGGCCGGCGCGACCAGCACGAACGCACGCGTCTGCAGATAGGTCGCGAGCAATGCGCCCGCGATCGCCGCGACCACGACTGCGACCGTCGCGGAGGCGATGGCAAGATATGGTCCGAGCGAGAGCGCTCCTGCGGCGGCGTCCGCGAGCGCGTGTCGCGCGCCGTCGCCGATCGCGCGCAGTGCCGCGACCGTCGCGCACGTCGCGGCGGAGAACGAGGCGACGGCGACGGCATCGGCCGAGCGCGGCAGGTCGCCTTCCCGCCGCGCGCGGGCGATCCGGCCGGAGGTCGCATCGAAGTTCTTGCCATCGGCCACGAGCTAGCGCGCTCGCAGTCGCGAGAGGTCCATCCACGGGACGGCGGCCGCCGGCAGGACGAGCGGCAGGGAGGCGACCGTCACGAGCACGACGCAGGCGAAGACGATCGGGAAACTGAGCGTGAAGGTCGAGAAACGGGGCACGACCCGCGCGACGCCGGCGAGCGCGACCTGTGCGACGAGAGCGATTGCGACCGGGGGACCGGCAACGAAGAACGCCGCGCGGACGAGCGTCGCCGGCAGCGTCACGGCGAACGCCGCGAGATCGCTCGCCCGCACGAGCGCGCCCGGCGGCACGCTGTCGAACGTCTGCGCGAAGGCGAGGATCGCGACGCCGCTTCCGCCGAGGGTGAAGAACGCGGTCACGAACGCGAGCGACCAGAGGCGGCCGAAGCCCGCGCCCGCTTGGACGTTCGCGCTCGGCACCGAGGCCCGGATGCCGACGTAATCGTCGAGGGCGCGACCGCCGGCGTAGGCGCCGTCGTACAGCATCGCGGCCGCCGTCCCGATCGCGGCGCCCAGCACGGCCTCCGCCGCGAGCGCGACGACCAGACCGCCGTGCCCGGTCGCGCCCGGCAGAACGGAGACGGCCTGCGGAGCGAGCGCGATCGTGAGCACGTACGCGAGGCCGGCGCGGACGGGCGGCGGGACGTCCGGATGCGAAAAGCCCGGTGCGCGGAAGACGAAGCCGGCGCTGCGCGCGAGCACGAGCAGGTGCGCGTCGTCGAGGGGCGCGCCGAGCGCCGTCATTCGCCGCGCACGATCGCCGGCAGCGTGGCGATCGCGTCGGTGAAGAGCGCGGCGCAGCGCGTCATGCCGTAGCCGCCGCCGATCGCACAGATCGCCGCGACCGCGAGCAATTTCGGCAGCAGCGTCAAGGTCTGTTCCTGCACCTGCGTTGCGGCCTGGACGACCGCGACCGCCGTTCCGACGAGCGTCGCGACCAGCAGCACCGGCAGACACAGCGTTGCCGTGACGATCAGGGCTTCGCGAACGATACCGGCGAGCGGATCCATGCCGGAAGCCTAACGCGACGACGTTACCTGGAGGTGACGGGCGGGTGAACGGCCGGCGTCACGCCGAGATGAGATCGCGGAACGGGCGGGCGGCGAGCAACGCCGAGAGCACGGCGCGCGTCGCGGGCGAGCGGTTGAGCGTGTAGAAATGGATGCCGGGGGCGCCGCGCTCGAGCAGATCCGCGCACTGCAGCGTACAGAACGCGACGCCGAGATCCGTAACGGCGCTCGGCTCGTCGCTGCGGAGTTCGAGCTCGGTCAGCAGCGGCTGCGGGATCGTCGCACCGCACATTTTGGTCATGCGGGCGATCTGCGAGTAACTGCCGATCGGCATGATCCCGGGCACGATCGGGACGGCGATGCCGATAGCGCGGGCGCGCGCGACATAGTCGAAGTAGACTGCGTTGTCGAAGAAGAGCTGCGTCACGAGGAACTCCGCGCCGGCGTCGACCTTCGCTTTCGCATACCACAGATCGGCCTCGAGACTCATGGCTTCGGGGTGACCTTCGGGGTACGCCGCAGCGCCGATTCCGAACGAAAAGTCGCGCGCGAGCATCCCGATCAGATCCGTCGCATACGCGTAGCCACCGGCGGTCGTCGTGAAGGCGGCCTCACCCTTCGGCGGATCGCCGCGCAGGGCGAGCACGTTCTCGATGCCGTCGCTCTCGAGGTGCCGAAGCACTTCGCGAAGCTCCGCCTCGGTCGAGCCGGAGCACGTGACGTGCGCGACGACCTCGAGGTCGAGTTCGCCTTTGATGCGGCGCGCGACTTCGAGCGAGCGCGAACGCGTCGAGCCGCCGGCCCCGTACGTCACGGAGACGTAGGCCGGATTCAAGATTCGCAGCGAGCGCACGGTCGCGAGCAGCGTCTCGACGCCCTCGGCGTCCTTCGGCGGAAAGAATTCGAACGAAAACTGCGGGCGCGGCCGCGCGAAGGTCTCCCGGACTTTCATCCGCCGCTCTTCGACGGGCCGAGCGCCGGCTCCGGGGCTCGGCTCAGCGGAAGCTCGACACGATTCCGCCGCAGACGAGCGCCCAGCCGTCGACCATGACGAACAATAGCAGCTTGCAGGGCAGCGAGACGATCGGCGGACTGAGCATGAACATGCCAAGACCCATCAGGATCGAGGCGACGGCCAGATCGATTGCGACGAACGGGAGGTAGAGCGCGAAGCCGATCGCAAAGCCGCTGCGGAGTTCGCCGACGACGAAGGCGGGCACGAGCACGGATGGCGGCGCGTCGTTCGCGCGTACGATCGGGACGCGAGCGACACGTGCGAAGAGGGCGACGTCGCGTTCGTGCGTCTGCCGGAGCATGAACGCACGCAGCGGATCGAAGGCGCGTTCGAGAAACCGCGCCTGCGAGATCTTGCCGGCGCCGTAGGGCGTGACGGCGTCGTGCGAGATGCGATCGATCGCGGGTGACATGATCGCGAAGGTGAGAACGAGCGCGAGGCCCGTCAGCACGGCATTCGGCGGCAGCGACGACGCGCCGATCGCGGAACGCACGAGCGAGAGCACGACGACGATGCGCAGGAACGAGGTCGTCATGACGACGATGAAGGGCACGATCGCGAGCGCCGAGAGTCCGGCGAGCACGTCGAGCGGGAGTCCGGGACGAGGGCCGTGCGCGGCACCGAGGAGCGCCTCCATCAGCGCCGCGGCGCGCTGCGCGCGACGAGCTCCGTCACGCGCACGCCGAAGTGCTGATCGACCGAGACGATCTCGCCGCGCGCGACGAGCCGCGCGTTGACGAAGAGGTCGACCGGAGCCCCGGCGGGCCGGTCGAGCTCGACGATCGAGCCGACCCCGAGCTTCAACACGTCGGCGACGCGGAGCGTGCACTTGCCGAGTTCGGCGCTCACGCCGAGCGATACGTTCATCAGCAGGTCCAAATTCTTGTCATGATCGCCCGACATCATTAGTTCGACTCCCAACCGGTCGATGCGGCGAGGTCCGCCGCGATCGTGAAGGCGTTCCGACCGCCGCGCGTCCCGCACTCGCCCGCCGCGAACGCGACGTCGCCGACGAGGAGCGTCCCGGGCTCGCCGACCCGCGTCTCGAGCGTCACGGTCGCACCCGCACCGAGGCGCGAGAACGCCGGAACGGCGATGCGCCCGCCCGCGAAGCGCACGCGTCCCTCGAGCTCGACCTCGGCGAGATGATCGATCGTCAAACGCTCGCCCGCGACCTCCGCGGGATCGCGCGTCAAGCCGAAGCCGATCGCGATCTGCGGCCGGGCGGTCGTCCGCACTTCGAAGTACGTCACGCACTCGCTCGCCGCCGTCTCCGGGCGTTCGCGCGCCATGCGGACCGGAGCGCCGGCGAGCGGCGCGCAGAGCGGCACGAGCGCGGCAACGATCCGTTCGAGCGTCTTCGTTTCGATCTCCGAGAGCGGTCCCGTCTCGGCGCGCCCCGTCTCGCCGAACGCGGCGCCCGCGAGCCGCCGGCCGTCGAGCGGCCGCACGACGACGAACGTGTCGCCGAGACGCGCGGAGGCGCGGACGACGAACGCGCCGTCGAAGAGGACGCGCCGGACTTCGGCCTCGGGGATCGCGGGCTCGACGAGCTCGACGTCGATGTCGGCTGCGAGCAGGCGCCCGAGCTCTTCGCGGGTGCCGTTGGCGACGAGGCAGGCGGCCGAGAGCGGCAGCGTCGAGCGGAGCCGGAAGATCGGCGCGCGCACGATGCGATCCGAGACGAGCTGCGGCGGGCCGAATTCGAGGGCGGCGATCACTTGACGAGATCCATCGTCGTCTTGTCGACGGCACCCCTTGCGGAGTGCGCCGCGCGCATCGCTTCGAACGATTGGTACGCCTCTTGGAGCCGCTGCAGACCCGCGGTGAGGTCGAGCCGTCCGACGTCGCGCGCGAAGGTCGAGAGCGCGCCGAACGTCCCGTCGGTCGCGACGCCGAGCGCCGGCGCGACGCCGCGCGGCGCTTCGACGTGCGTCGCGTCGACCCGTATGGGCGCGGTCCCCGCCGGAAAGCGCGCGAGCGCGAGGCGCCCGGCGACGACGCGTTCGTCGCGCCGCGCGCCGCTACGCGGATCGACCGCCGTGCGCGTATACGCGACGCTCCCGTCCGCTTCGATGCGTGCGTCGCGCACGCGGCCGAGCGCGGCGTCGACCGCATCGACCCGAATCGCGCCCGGTACGCCGCCGGTGGATCCGCCGGGCGCGTAGCCGAGCACGGGCGCCCCCTGGCCGTCGACGAGCAGCCCGCCGCGCACGGCGAAGCCTCCGTCGCGCGAGAGGTGCGTGGCTCCGTCCGGTCCGCGCGACAAGAAGTAGGCCCCTTCGGGCGCCGCGACGCTGAGCGGATCGAGGACCCGCACGGGCCGCAGGTCGGCTGCGGCGTCGCGCGTCTCGGGCTCGAAGCCGCTGCGGTATGCGTGCAAGAGATCGTTCGAGCGCTGGGTGATCCGGCTCAGCGCGTCGGCGGTGCCGCGATCGATCATACCGGCAGCTCCTCGATCGCGCCGGCCGGCGTGCGGACGAGATCGCCCGTCGCGCGGACCTGCGATTCGATGAGGTGACCGCGCAGTCGCATCACGAGATCCGCCGATGCGAGCGCGCGGCGCACGGCCTCGACCTGCGCCCGAGCGCAGATCGCCGTGATGCGCAGCGCCGGGCCCTCGCGGCGCACGAGCATCTGTACGCGCGCCCCCGCGACCGTCAGCGTGAAGCTCGCATGCAACGGGGGCGGGATCGTGACGCCGTGGACGCGTTCGCTCCGGCGCGCGCGGTCGAGCCGTACGCGGAGTTCGTGCCCGGGCGCCGCCTTCGGCTCCGGCGAGCGCGCGTTCGTTCCGCGCGGGCTCGCGCCGGGGGCCGCGGGCGCCGGCGCCGGCCGCAGCGCGGGCTCGCGAGCCGCCGTCGGGGGTGCCGCCGCCCGCGGCCGTGCACCGGGATCGCCGGCTCGCCGCTGCGGAACGCTGAGTCGCGCGTCGCGTGCGAGATGGAGCGCCGAGAACCAAGCCTCGGAGAGCGCGCGCCGATCGAGATACGGCAGGCGCGTACGGATTACGGCGATCGAATCGGCAGCGGCTTTCACGTCAACCTCACCTCAGAGTGTGAGAGCGACGGTACCGCACGAAGATGCCCGGCAAATGTCGGTTCTGTTACCTCGGAACTACGAGCGCCGCCGCCGGCCATCGTCGAACGACGCGCCGCGCTCGAGGTAGATCGCACCGTTCGACTCGTCGAACGTCGTGGCAAAATTCCGTAGGACGCCGAGACCGACGTTGCCGGCGTCGACGCGGTCGGCGAACGCCCCGCGCGTCGCGAGCATCACGTCCGTGTCGAGGTGGTAGAGCGGGAAGCCCGCGAGGTCGAGCCGGTCGAGCGTCGTGCGGTACGACGGCGTGGCTCCGCCGATTCCGAAACTGTTTTCGCCGGCCGCCGCCTCCGGCACGAGACCGGGATTTCGCGTCACGAACGGCCGGTAGAGGAGCAGCTCCGCCGTGTTTCCGGTGTCGACGATGAAGGGCGCCTCGATCGCATCGTTCACGCGCAGCGTCGCCTCCGGATACTCGCGATCGACGTCGACGGCCACGCGTTCGCCGATCGGCACGAACGCGCCGGGCGGTCCGAAGGTCATCGTCTTCGCCGAGAGATCGATCCGCGCGATCGTCGAAGCGAAGAACGGATACCCGAGAATGCCGTCGATCGGGAAGACGCCCGCGGTCGATCCCGCGAGATCGAGCGTCGTGACGACGAGATCGCGCAGGTGGCCGCGACCGACTTGCAAGTCCGCGAGCGAGGCCAGCTGCAAGCCGCTCGTCCGCGCGGCACCGCTCGCTTCGAGAAAGCCTTCGCCTTCGAGCCCGAGTTCGCGCGCGACACGCGTGTCGAGGACGACGTTCTGCGCGCCGGTGTCGACGAGGAAGCGGTACGACTTGCCGAGCAGCCGGATCGGCACGTAGAGATGACCGTCCGTGATCTCGATCGGCACGGTCTGCGAGCCCGTCATCACGATCGTCCGGTTCGGCGGAACGCCGTACACCGCTTCGTCGATCGGCCGGTCCGCTACGATCGACTCGGTCTGCAGGACGACGTCGAAGTTCCGGTCGCCGTTCGATTCGACCGCGCGGAACGCATAGCGGCGGCCCGCGACCGTCCGCCAATCGGAGAGGTCGATCGTCGTCGTGCCGTCGTCTTCGTCGTAGGCGATCCGCGCCGGCAGGCCGCTCTCGTCGTCGAAGGCGATCGTCTCGACCTCGCCGCCCGCCGGAGCGTACGAGACGAGCGACGCGCGCCGGTGATCGAGGTAGACGGTGCCGAGCAGACTGCAGTGCGCGCCGTCCGTCACGAAGAGGCCGTCCGCGACGGCACGCTGGGTGCGGTCGCGCCGCAGACCGATTCCTGTCAGTGACCGAACATTGCCGTCGCCATTGACGACGTACCCGAGACCCGCGACGTAAAACGACGACTCGGTGCGCGGGCCGAGGGATTCGTCGAACCGCTCGCGCCCCTCGGTGCGCCAGCGGTGAAAGCGCCCGACGAGTCCCGAGCCCCCGACGAGTCCCCTCGCCTCCACGCGCTGCGGGAGTGCGGCACCGGGATCGGCGATCGCGCGCAGATAGCGTTCGAAGACGCCGCGTAGCGTGGGATCGGCCGGGCCCACGGTGACGGACGGCGGCGCCCCCGGTGCGGGCGGAGCGGCGGCGATCGCGAGCGCGGGGCCGAGCGAGAGCGTCAGGAATGCGGCCGCGATCGCCGCGCGCAGACTACGAGGCGCCCCGGAGTGCGGCGGCCGCGCGGCCGACCCGTTCGACGTACGTGCGCGTCTCGGCGATCGCCGGGATCCCGCCGGCGCGTTCGACGGCGCCGGGTCCGGCGTTGTACGCCGCAACTGCGAGGCGCGGATCGCCGAAGCGGTCGAGAAGCGAGCGAAGATAGGCCGCACCGCCCCGCACGTTCTGCACCGGGTCGAGCGGGTCCGTGACGCCGAGGTCGCGGGCGGTCCCGGGCATCAGTTGCATGAGGCCGACGGCGCCGGCGGCCGATCGCGCGTGCGGATCGCCGCCCGATTCGACATGGATGACGGCGCGGAGCAGGACGGGATCGAGCCGCTCGTCGCGCGCGGCATCCGCGATCGCCCGTTCGATCGCGGACGGCGACCTCAGGGTCGCCTCCTCGCCGCGACCGGCACGCGCGAGCGCCGTTCGAAAGGCCGAGGCATCCGGGCGGCGCGCGCCGTCGGGTTCGAAGCGGGCCGCGAGCGCACGGACGCGTGCGTCGACCGCATCCGTACAGCGGTCGATCGCGGGAACGGCAATCATGGCGGCTCTCCAAGGACGGTGCGCAGTTCGCCGAGTCGCCGCAGCATCTCCGGTGCGGCCGTCACGCCGGCGTGACGCAGAAAGGCATCGAGGGCCGGCTCCGCCCGGACGAGCCGGGCGAGTTCGGCATCGCCCGGATCGGTCAAGCCGGCCGCGCGCAGATCGCGGGTCTCGGCGAGGCGTGCGAGCGCCGCGCGGACGCGCGCCGCCGCCGACCGATGGGCCGGGGCGACGACGTCGTTCATCGTCCGACTCGCGCTCGCGACGACGTCGATTGCGGGAAAGCGTCCCGCGCTCGCGAGCTCGGACGACAGCGCGAGGTGCCCGTCCAGGAGCGAACGGGCCGCCTCCGTCAGCGGTTCGCGGTCGTCGCCGCCGTCCGGCAGCACGGTCGCGATCGTCGTCAGACGCCCCGCGCCGTGAGCTCCGTTGCCGGCACACTCGAGGTAGCGCGCGAGGGCCGCGAAGACCGACGGCGGGTAGCCTCCACGGCCTGCCGGTTCGCCGAGTCCGACGCTCCGCTCGCGGAGCGCCGCAACGTACCGCGCGAGGCTGTCGACGACGAGCAACACGCGCAGCCCCCGGTCGCGGAGGTGCATCGCCTGCGCCATCGCGAGCTCGGCTGCCCGGACGCGTTCCGAGGCGCTGCGATCGCTCGTCGCGCAGACGATCGTGCGTGACGCCGCGACCGCCGGCGCTCGGAGCGTCGCGATCCAGCGCTGCGCCTCGCGACCGCGTTCGCCGACGAGTCCGACGACGACCGCATCCGCGCTCGATCCCGCAACGATCGTCTCGAGGAGCGTCGATTTGCCGGCGCCCGGTGCGCCGAAGAGGCCGACGCGCGCGCCTGCACCGATCGTGAGCACGCCGTCGATCGCGCGTACGCCGGTCCAGAACGGCCGCGTGACGGGGACGCGCCGGCCGGGCTCGGGCGCGCGCAGATCGACGGGGGCGCGCATGCCGGCCGGGAGGAGACCGCCGTCGAGCGGCTCGCCCGCGGCGTCGACCGCCCGGTTCGCGAGGCCGAAACCGAGGACGCTCTCGGTCGCTTCGGGCGCGAGCCGGACCCGGTCGCCGCTCGCGACGCCGCCCAGCGAACCGAGCGGTGCGACCGTGACCGACCGGGCGCCGATCGCCGCGACCGTTCCGCGGACGCGGCGGCCGCCGGCCGCTTCGATGATGAGGCCGTCGCCGATGCGCGCTCCCGGCAGCGTCGCCGTCACGCTCTCGCCGAGACTGCGCTCGATCCGGCCGATCCCGCAGGCGATCACGTCCCGCCACGCACGACGCCCGCGAGCCGCACGGCGAACCGGGCATCGGCGACGCCGTCACGCAACTCGATCACGAGGTCGCCGGCCCCGAGCGCGGGGTCGATCGTCACGGGGATGTCGACGGAGAGTGAGGCGGCGTCGGAGGCCGAGACGCGCAGGGCGAGCGGCTCGTGGCCGGAGAACCGCGCGAGTCCCGCCCGCACGAGGCGTTCGAGATCGACGGGAGAGAGCTCGAGCTCTCGAGCGAGGACGTCGCGCGCGAGCGCTTCGAGCAGCCCGTCTTTCGCGCGCGCGTAGGCTTCGAGGGCGGCGAGCCGCAGCAGGGTGAGTTCCCGCACCACCCCCGCGACCGATGGCAGGCCCGTGCTATGCTCCGTCTCGTCGCTCGCGGCCTCGCCCCCATCCGGAGCACCCGTGGCCGGGCACGCTGCGCCGCTCGGCAGGACGAACGGCAGGATCTCGTCGCTCGGCGGAGCGGCGCTCTCGAGGGCGAAGGCGAGGGACACGAATGGATCAGGCACGCCGGAGCACCGTCTCGTAATCCGGCACCGCAGGCGCGGTCGTACGCTGCATGCGGCGGACGATCGCCGCGCGCTCTTCGGGCGAGTACATCTCGAGCACGGCGCTCGCCGTCGCGGCCGGCAGCGCGCTGATGATCGCCGCCGCCGTATGCGGCGGTTCGTCGCGGAGCGCCCCGCGCACGTGGGCCGGCGCGAAGCCCGCGATCGCTCGCGTGGCGCGGCCGACGGTCGACCGGTGGACGAGCCGCTCGACGATCGTGACGAGCGGCGGGACCGCACGCGTCGCGACGAGGACGGCGACGAAGCCGAAGACGAGCGCGGGCACGATGCTCGCGAAGAGTCCGGCGCCGAGGACGAGCGGCGAGGGCGCGACCGCCGCGCCGTCCGTCGTCGCGAACGGGACCGCTTCGACGCGCAGGGCGTCGCCGTGCTGAGGCATCAGGCCGAGCGTCGCATCCGCGAGTTCGTGAATCTTTGCCAGATCCAGATGCCGGTGGTCGTCGACGGCGACGGCGACCGAGAGACGCTCGAGGCGGCCGCTCGGAATCTCCGTGTGTTCGTCGCGGACGTCGCTGCCGCGATCCTCGCTCGCATGCGTCTTCACGTAATGTTTGCTCGAACTCGCGTAGCGTTCGTCCGTCGACGTCGTGCCGATCGCGCGGCCGCCGAGCGGCGTGCGACGTACCTCGCGGACGTCGCGCGTGCGGGGGTCGAAGACGACGCGGACGCGGACGATCGTCGCGCCGTTGCCGAAGGCCGCGTCGAGCGCGCTCTGGAGCGAACTCTGCAGCGCCGTCGCTTCGCCCGCGCTCGTCGCGGCTTCGTCGTCGACGGGCGAGCCACGATCGTCGAGGATCGCGACGCGCTGCGGATCGAGTCCCGGCACGGCCGAGGCGACGAAGCCCCGGATGCCGGCGATCGTCGCCGGAGGCAGGCGCCCCCCCGCGAGCGTCAAGCGAACGCTCGCGCTCGCGCCACGTCCGGTCTCGTCGGCGAACGCCGCATCTTTGCCGGCCGCGATGATGACGTGGGCGTCATCGACGCCCGCGATGCCGCGCAGGCTCGCCGCGAGATCGCCCGCGAGACCCTCGCGCTGCTGCGCTTCGAGAACGGAGGGCGGCGCCAGGGGACTCGCCTTCGCGAGCGCCTCCGCCGAGGTCGTGAGGTGCCGGTGCGGCACGCCTTGCATCGCGAGGCGGAGCAAAACGTCGTTTCGGCGATTCGCATCGATTCGGACGTTGTCGGGATCGGCGAGGAACACGACGTTCCAGAGGGCGAGCCGCGCCGCGACCTCGGTGATTTGATCGGGCGCGAGGGGTTCGGCGAACAGCGGGACGCGCTCGTCACGCGCCGCCGACGATAGCCAGAAGACGGCGGCGAGCACGCAAGCGAGCGCCGCACCGGCGAGCAGCCGCCGGCGCGGCGAGAGACCGCGTAGTCGAGCGAGGATCGGCTCCACGCGCTAGACCTGCATCCCGAGGATCGTCGAGAGCGCCTGCGTGACGCGCGACGCGGCGGCGCTCGCGATCGAGAGCGCGACATCGGCCTGCGCCCGTTCGAGAACCATCGCTTGGAGCGTGCCGCGGCCGCTCACGAAGGCGCGTTCGGCGGCATCGGCCCGTTCGAGGCGGCCGCTCGTCCCCTCGAGCGCGCCGTCCAACGCACGCGCGAAGGCGCCGGCGTCGCCGTGCCCGGCGAGCGCTGAGGGGTCTCCGAGCCCGAGCGGAGCGTCGGCGCCGCCGAGCACCTGGCTCGGAGCGGGGGAGATCGGCGTGACGATCATAGCCGGCCGACGTCGATCGTGCGCTCGGCGAGCCGCTTGCCGGCATCGAAGACGCTCGCGTTCGCCTCGTAGGCGCGTTGCGCGTTCAAGACCGCGACCATCTCCGTGACGGTGTCGACGTCGACGCCGCGAAGCGTCCGCGTTCCGACGGCGCGGATCGCCGGCGCATCGGCCGGCGCCGTCCACCCCGCGATCTCGCCGTCCCCGCCTCCGGCATCCGACGCCGGATCCTCGCCGACATCCTCCGGCCGGGCGTCGTCGCTCGACTCCGCCGTCATGCCCTCGTCGCCCGCCTCCGCGGAATCGCCCTCCGCCGCATCGCCGAAGGCGAACTGGGGGACGAGCCGCGCGAAAGGGTGCGCGGGATCCGTGACCTGCGCTGCGGCGACGTTACGGGCCGCGACGTCGAGTGCGAACCGCTGGGCGTCCATGCCCGCGGCCGCCGTCCCGAGGATGCCGAACTCGCTCATTTCGCGACTCCTTTGAGCTCTTCGAGTCGCGCGTGGGACGCCGCGAGCACGGCGTCGGCGAAGATCGCCGTCCGGGCCACGGCCGCCATCGCACGCTCGGTCGCGGGCTCGCCCGAGCGGCCGAAGGCTGCTCGTGCGACCGCGCTCGCGCCGGCGTCGAGGGTGCGCAGCGCCTCGTTCGAGGCGTGGGAGAGGGAACCCGGGATCGCTTCCATTCCGGTAGGGTATCGTGATGATGTGACGGGCGTCTCTCCGAGATGTGACGCCGCGATGACTCCGCAGAGAAGGATCGACTGCCGATGAAACGCTCAGATGTGCTCCGCACGACCGTCCTCGGGCTCGCGTTCGTCGCCGCCCGTTCCTCGCCGGCGCGGGCTGCGGACGACGTCCGCCTGCGGGTCCCGCAAGGCGTCGACTACTCCGGCAGCACGACGACGGCGGCGCCGGACGGCGGGCTGTACGTGACCGTGACGGGCCTGCTCTTCCGGAACGCCTCGTCGATGCCGCAGTCGTATCGCGCGACCGACCTGCACCTCCTCGTGGGCGGCCACGCCTACGCCCCGGTCGTCCGGCCGAAGCTCGGCTCGATCGACGCGATCGAGCCCGGCATCGTCGGCCCGCGCGAGACCCTGCACCTCTCCGCGACGTTCCACGTGCCGGCCGGCAGTTCGCGCGGCGACATCGAGTTCACCCCGCGTTGGACCGACGATACGGGGCGGAGCGTCGACTTCTGTTGCTACTACATCTGATGCTGGGCACGACGTGAGACCGCAGCGCTTCGAGCCCTCGGCCCTCGCGCCGCTCGAGATCCTCGCGTCGATTCCCGCGGTGCGCGACGATCCGCGCGCGACGCTCGCGCTCGAGTCGCTCCGCGCGCGCATGGCAAGTTCGACGCACGAGAAATCGCTACGCTTCGCACGCGCGACGGGTCTGCTCGGCGCCTCGCTCGAGCTCGAAACGGTCCTGCAAAACGTGCTCGATGCCGCCGTCTCGGTGACGAACGCCGAGCGCGGCTTCCTGATGCTCGCCGACCGCAGCATCGTCGCGCGCCACGCCTTCGATGCGGCACCCTACGCCGCGCCCTCGCAGTCGATCGTCGAGGCCGTCTTCACGTCGGGCGAGGCGCTCTTTACGACGGACGCGCAGTCCGATCCGCGCTGGCGCGACAACCAATCGATCGCGGCGCTCCACCTGCGCTCGATCGCCTGCATGCCGCTGCACGATGCCTCGGCCGGCGCGACGGACGAGCCCGTCGGCGCGATCTACCTCGACTCGCGTGTCGTGCCTGGTCTTTTCACGCCATACGACCGCGAACACCTCGGCCTCTTCTCACGCCAGGCCGCACGCGCGATCGTCAACGCGCAGCACGCGACGGAGCAGCGGGACAACCTCGAACGCATCTCCGAACTCAAGACGTTCCAGTCGCGCATCCTCGAAACGATCGCGAGCGGCGTGATCACGCTCGACGCGGAGGGGCGCGTCTCCAGCTTCAATGCGGGCGCGGAGAAGACGTTCGGCGTCGCAGCGGAGCACCTCGTGGGGCGCGGGGCCGCCGCCCTCGATGGCCTGATCCCCGAATTCGGCGAACTCCTCGAGACCTTCGTCGAAAGCGGCACGGCGCATCTGCGCGCCGAGGCATCGGGCCTGACGCCGCTCCGGCCGCTCGCACTCGAGCTCCGGCTGTGGCCGCTCGAGACGGCTACCGGGCCGGGCGTCGCGATCGTCGTCGCCGACGTCACGAAACACCGCACGATCGAAGACGCGCACGCGGCGCAAGTCGTGCGCGCGACCGTCATCGCCGAGAGTTTCTCTCGCTATCTCGCGCCGCACGTCGTCGCCTCGCTGATGGCGAACCCGGCGAGCGTCCGGCTCGGCGGCGAACGCACGCCCGCAACGATGCTCTTCGCCGACGTCCGCGGCTTCACGCAGCTCGCCGCGACGGCCGCCCCGGAGCGGGTCGTCGAGATCCTGAACGGCTACTTCGAAGAAGCGGTCAAGATCGTCTTCGAACACGACGGACTGCTTGACAAATTCTACGGTGACGGACTGATGGCGGTCTTCGGGCCGCCGCGCGTACGCGAGGACGACGCGGAACGGGCCCTGCGCGCGGCGCGGCGCCTGCTCGAGGTCGTCCGCGAACTCGGTCCGCGACTCGACTACCCGCTCGCGATCTCGATCGGCCTCGCGACGGGCGAAGTGATCGCGGGGCACTTCGGCGCGACGCGGCGGATGGATTACACCGTCATCGGCGACGCCGTCAACCTCGCCTCGGGACTGCAGTCGGCGGCGCCGGCAGGCTCGATCTACATCGACGAGCCGACCTACCGGCGCGCGGGCACGAGCGCCGTGGCCTTTCGGCGTCAGACGACGCCCGTCAAAGGCCGCAGCGGGCCCACGGTCGTCTACACGCTCGAGACCTGAGGGCCGGAGCCTGCGAGAAGTCTAGCGCTTCGAGAACTGGAAGCGCTTGCGGGCGCGCTTGCGGCCGTACTTCTTCGACTCTTTTTCGCGCGGATCGCGCGTCAACAGACCGTTCTTGCGGAGCGGCTCGCGAAGCGCTTCGTCCATCTGGAGCAGCGCGCGCGCGATTCCGTGACGCACGGCGCCGGCTTGACCGGCGATGCCGCCGCCGAGGACCCGGACCGTGATATCGAACCGCGAGGTCGTCTGGGTCGCTTCGAGCGGCTCGCGGACGATCTGCTGCAGCGACGGACGGGGCAGATATTCGTCCATCGGGCGCTTGTTGATCGTGATCGCGCCCTGACCGAGGGTCATGCGAACCTGCGCCGTCGCGCGCTTGCGGCGGCCGGTGCCGCCGAAGAACTCGCTGCTGGACTCCACTACATCAATGCCTTCGGGGTTTGTGCGGTATGCGGGTGCGTCTCACCGACGTAGACCTTGAGCCGGTTCAGCATGACGTCGCGCATGCGATTACCGGCGAGCATGCCGCGCACGGCCCGCTCGATCAGGCGCTCGGGATACTTCTCTCGAACCTGCATCGCCGACTCCGTGCGCAGGCCGCCCGGGAACTGGCTGTGCCGGTGATAGAGCTTCTGGCGCCACTTGTCGCCGCCGAGCTCGATCTTCTCCGCATTGAGCACGACCACGTGATCGCCGTCGTCGATATGCGGCGTCCAGGTCGGCTTGTGCCGGCCCGAGAGCGCGCGGGCAATCCGAACGGAGAGTGTTCCGAGACGGCAGCCCGCCGCGTCGACGACATACCAATCGTGCCGAGTCTCTGCCGTCTTTTGCTGGTAGGTGCGCAACTTCGAATCCCGTAGCCGTCGGAGCGACAAATGCGGCCGCAAGGGCCTGAGGAACAACCCGACTAGTGTACCCTGCAGGCGCTCTCCCTGTCAACGGCGAGGCCGCGGGTCAGGCCGGTTCGTCGAAGCCTCGCTCCGCGAGCCGGTCGAGCCCGGCGAGATCGAGCACGAGCATGCCGCGCAAGCGTCCGCCGCGCACGAGACCGCGCCGGGCGAACTCGGCGACGGTCGAGGAGCACGTCTCGCGCGTCGTGCCGGCGAGGCGCGCGAGATCTTCTTGCGAGAGCGGCGCGTCGAGGCGGATGCCGCCGGCGACCGGCGTCCCGTGGTCGAGCGCGAGACCGCTGAGGGCGGAGGCGACGCGGCCCTCGACCCCGGCGCGACTCAGCTCCTCGATCTTCTTTTGGATGAAGGCGAGCCGCCGCGCGATCGAGACGGCCATGCGCAGCGACAGCTCGGAGTCGACCGCGGCGCACGAGGTCCACGCGTCCGGCGCGAGCAGCAGGACGAGGCCGTCGACGAGAGCCTCCGCCGCGGTCTCGGCGCTCCGGTCGCCGAAGGCGTTGCCGGGCGCGAGGACGTCGCCCCGCGTCGCGAGGCCCAGCGTCACGTCGCGCGCGAAGGCCGCATTGCGGAAGATCCGGTAGTAGCCGCCGACGACGATGACGAGCATCGGCCCGTCGAGCGCGACGAGGGTGCGGCGCGTCGTCTGCTCGACGCGCCCGAGCGACGACATCCGATCGATATCGTCCGAGGTGAGACCGAGGGGCACGATGGTCATGCCTGAAGGTTCGTCACCGCTCAGGCGAAAGCGTCCGTCGTGCGCGCGGAGGGACCGGATCTCTTCGATCTCTCGGAAGAGGAGATCGACACCTTACCGTTCGGCTTGATCGCCGTGGATCGGACGGGGACGATCGAGCAGTACAACGCGTACGAGTCGCGGCTCGCGCGGCTCTCGAAAGAGCGCGTGATCGGCCGCAACTTCTTTCGCGACGTCGCGCCGTGCACGGCCGTGCAGGCCTTCCAGGGCCGGTTCGAGGCCTTCGTGGCGGAGCCCGGCGACGGGACGCTCTCGTTCGACTACCTCTTCCGCTTCCCGTTCGGCGAACAGCACGTCAACATCACGTTCTTGCGTAGCGGCAAGACGCAGCGCTTCAAGATCCTCGTCAACCGCTACGACGACGACTCGTGAAACCGTCGTAGCACACGTCGGTCAGCGTGAGCGCCCGGGCCGGCGCGGTCGGACCAGCGGCGCGGCGGTCGTGGCGCGCGAGGATCGCCGTGAGGTCGTCCGGCGCGAGCGAGCCCGCGCCGACCGCGAGGATCGTACCGACCGCGATGCGGACCATGCGGTGCAAGAAGCCGTTCGCCGCGAATTCGAAGCGTAGCAGATCGCCATCACGCTCGATTGCGAGGCGACGCAGGTCGCGCACGGTACCGCCCTTCTCCGGCGGCGTCGCGCAGAACGAGGCGAAGTCGCGCTCGCCCTCCAGGCGCGAGGCCGCCTCACGCATCGCGCCGAGATCGAGCGGACGGTAGTCGAAATGCGTCATCCGGCGCAGCACGGCCGACGGCTCGCGCCGCGCCAGCACGACGTAGGTGTAGCGCCGTTCGAGCGCGTGGAAGCGGGCGGAGAAACGGTCCGGCACGCGCGCGGCGTCGCGGACGGAGAGATCCTCCGCCAGACGCGAATTTGCCGCAATGACAAGCTTGTGCAGCGGGAAGCGGTCGTGCGAAACGAACGAGATCACCTGGCCGCTCGCATGGACGCCCGCATCCGTGCGTCCGGCGGCCGCGACGACGACGCGCTCTTCGAAGAGGCCGGCGAGGGCGGCCTCGAGTTCGCCGCCGACCGTGCGCAGGTCGCGCTGTCGTTGGAAGCCGCGGAACGCCGTCCCATCGTATTCGACGACGAGCCGGTAATTCGCACGGCCCGCGGGGAGCGGGCCCGGGGACGAGGAGAGCGCCGGAGCGCCCTCCTGCATCAACGCGGCGTCAGGCGACTTGGCGATGCGGCACGGGCCGCTTCTCGTCGAGGTCGAGCAGATCGGGCCACGTCGTGATGTCGGTCCGGCTCTTGTCGAGCGAATCGCGCAGTTCGTGGAAGTACGTCGCGCCCTCCGAACCCGGCGCGGGCGCCGACTTCAGGAACTCGCCGTTGAAGCCGGCGATCTCCTCCGGGCTCTTCTTCGTCACGAACGTCTTCGCGTAGGCCTCGATCTCGGCGTCGCCCTTCGCGTTCTTGACGGTCTCGTAGAACGCATCCGCGTCGATGCCGAGAAAGCCGAAGACGCCTTTGTCCATCGGGCAATTGTAATGGTACTCGCCGATGTTGCCGTGGGCTTTGGCCTTGGCCTTGTCGGTCGTGCGGGCGAGCATGACGACGCCGGCGATCTCGTCGCGAACGCTGCGCGGAAAAGAAGTCGTGAGATCCATGTGAACGCCTCCGAGCGTGCGGCGTCCGCCGAATACCGGAGGGCGCCGAGACCTTCAACGACCCGCCCGGCGCCGGGGTTTCGGCTGCTTCGCGCGCACGCGTCCTTGACACCGCGCGGGAGCTTCGCCGGAGCGCGGATCACGAAACGCTCGCACCGACCCGGCGACGTCTGCTCGCCGCCCTCGGCCTCGACGCCCCCGCCGCCGTCACGCAATCCGAGCTTCCGACCTTGCGATAGATTTCAGGTCATGCCGTTCCGAACGTGTCATGCGGACCGCGGTCCGATCATGAAGGCGGCTCCTCCGCCGCGTGCAGCGGCCGTTGCAGCGGGAACAGGATCACCTCGCGGATCGAGGCATGATCGGTCAGCAGCATGACGAGCCGGTCGACGCCGATGCCGATGCCGGCGGTCGGCGGCATGCCGTACTCGAGCGCGCTGACAAAATCCCAGTCGGGCGCGGGCACTTCGTCGTCGCCCTTCGTGCGCTCGTCGATCTGCGCGTTGAAGCGCGCGCGCTGGTCGTCCGGGTCGTTCAGCTCGGAGAAGGCATTGGCAATCTCGAAGTTCGCGGCGAACAGCTCGTAGCGGTCGCAGAGCTCGGGGTCGCCGGGCTTGCGTTTCGCGAGCGGTGAGATCGCGAGCGGCAGATCGAAGACGAACGTCGGCTGGATCAAGTGCGGCTCGACGACGCGCTCGAAGATCTTGTCGATCGCGTGCGCGTGCGTCGGCGAGGGCGGCAGACCGAGGCGCGCGAGGGTCGCGGCGGCACGCGCCGGATCGAGGACGTCCGCGCGCTCGAGGCCGCCCCACCGCTCCATCGCTTCGAGGAACCCGATCGCGCGGAAGGGCCGCGCGAACGAGACGCGGTGCTCGCCGACCTGGAGCTCCATCGTACCGTGCACGAGCTCGACCAAATGCGCGATCAGCTCTTCGTTGAACGCCTGCATCTCCGCACGCGACCAGTACGCCGCGTAGAGTTCGAGCATCGTGAACTCGGGGTTGTGCGTCGTATCGATGCCTTCGTTGCGAAAGATGCGGCCGATCTCGTAGACGCGCTCGAGCCCGCCGACGATCAGCCGCTTCAGGTTCAGCTCCGTTGCGATGCGCAGGTCCAGCGGAAGGTCGAGGGCGTTCAGGTGCGTGCGGAACGGCCGCGCCGCGGCGCCGCCGGCGACGCCGAGCAGCGTCGCGGTCTCGACCTCGACGAAGCCGCGCGCATCGATGAATCGGCGCATCTCCGCGACGATACGGGAACGTGTCAGGAACGTCGCGCGGACCTCGGGACTCATCAGCAGGTCGACGTAGCGCTGACGGTAGCGCGTCTCGACGTCCTGCAGGCCGTGATACTTGTCGGGCAGCGGAACGAGCGCTTTCGTCAGGACCTGCAGCGTCTCGACGCGCAGCGTCAGTTCGCCCGCCTGCGAACGGAAGAGCGTCCCCGTCGCGCCGACGACGTCGCCGAGATCGCACGTCTCGAAGTCGGCGAAGCCTGCGTCGCTCGCGACGTCCCGCCTGACGTAGAGTTGCAGCTTGCCCGAGCGATCGAAGAGATCGGCGAAGAACACGTTCTTGCCTTGACGCCGGAGCGCCATCACCCGGCCCGCGAGCGCGAAACGTTCCTCCGGCGCCGGAGCCTCCGCGGTCAGCTCCGCGAACCGCGACGCGAGATCGGCGGCGTGCGCCGTGACGTCGAAGCGCAGGACGTCGAAGGGATCGCGGCCGCGCCCGCGGAGCGCCTCCAGGCCCGCGCGGCGCGAGGCGCGCAGCTCCGCTTCGCGCTTGCCGAGATCGTCGTCCGCCACGCTGCGCGCTACGAGGCCTTTTTCGCCGCCGGCTTCTTCTTGTTCGTGTTGATCGCTTCGATCTTGTACGCCACGACGCCGCGCGGGGTCGTCACGTCGACGCTGTCGCCCTTCTTCTTTCCGATCAGCGACTTGCCGAGCGGCGACTCGTTCGAGAGACGCTGGTTCATCGGATCGGCCTCGGTCGAGCCCACGATCGTGAACTCCTTTGACACGCCTTTGTTATCTTTGACTTTGACGAACGCGCCGAGATGCACTTCGTCCTGCGCGTATTCGGAGCTGTCGATGATTCGAGCGCTGCGCAGCATCGCTTCGATCTTGAGCACGCGGCCCTCGACGAATGCCTGCTCTTGCTTCGCGTCTTCGTATTCGGCGTTTTCGGAGATGTCGCCGAACTCTTTTGCCTGCCGGATACGCTCGTTGATTTCGCGGCGGTGGACGGTCTTGAGCTCCTCGAGCTCGGCCTCGAGTTTCTCCAGGCCCTCGGGGGTCAGGACGGTTTCTTGCTCGTTCAACGGTGCATCCTCGGGACGGAACCTGAAAAACGCGAGCATCAGCGCTCGCGTCGGCGGGCGTCATTCGCGCTGAGACGCCGCTTTCACCTTCGCCGAGGGCCGCCGGGCGGAGCGCGCGGCGGCGAACGGCAGGCCTAGGAGCAGTCCGCCGGCTTCGACCGCGCGGGTCGCGGGATCGCCCTGGACGAGCGCGACGACGATGACCGCGCAGAGCCCCGCGCCGCCGAGCGCCGGCACGACCGCCGCGGCGAAGCGGTCGCCGCGCGGTGCGAGACGCACGCCGGCCGCGACCGACAGCACGAAGAGCGCCCCGAGAAAGACGGAGGTGCCGCCGAGCACGAGTGCGATCGCACGCGCGAGCGTCGGCGAGAGGCCGGTCGCGAGCGTCGCGACGGCGGCGCACGCGGCGACGCCGAGGTTCGCAGCGCGCGGCGCACCGGCCGCATCGAGCCCGCCGAGGCCGCGCGGGAGCACGCCGGAGCGGCCCATCGCAAAGACGCTGCGCGAGAGGTAGAGCATCGTCGCCCAGAGCGTCGCCGCCGTCGAGAGTAGCACGGCGCCGGCGATCGTCACGCGCCAGACTCCGCCGCCGAGCGCGTCGCCGACGTACGCGAGGACGTCCGTCTGATGCGCCGCGAGCGCCGCCGCCCCGAGCCGCAGATACGCGTTCATGCCGAGCAGCAGCACGGCCGTCGTGAGCACGAGCCCCGCGATCCCGCCGCGTTCGGAGGCCCGCGCCTCCGTCGTCTCCTCCGAGGCCGACGCCGAGATCTCCCAGCCGTCCGCGAGGTAGATCCCGAGCACCATCGCGGCGGCGAACCCGGCGAGGCCTCCGTCGCCGGCCGGCGCGGCGCTCGCGGCGGCGAGGATCGTCGCGCTCCCCGGGTGCGCCGGCACGCCGGCGGTGCGCCGGACGACCGCGAGCGCGCTCGCCGCGAGGACCGCGACCTCGGCGATGAGGAAGAGCGCGCTCGCGCGTGCGGTCGGTCGCAGGCCTGCAGCGAGCAGCGCCGCGGAGGCGACGATCCAGCCCACACCGACGACCGCGGAGGCGAGCGGCGAACCGGCGAGCTGCGGCGCGACGAGCGCCAGCGTGTAGATGCCCGCGGGCAGCGCCGTCGCCATCACGGCGAAGACGTTCGAGAGCAGCAGGAGCCAGGCGGCGTACCCGCCCGCGCCGCGCCCGAACGCGGCCTCCGCCCAGCCGTACGACGAGCCCGCATGCGGATGCGTCCGTGCGAGCCGCCCGAAGCCGACGGCGATTGCGAGCATCAGCAGCGCGAGCAGTCCGAGCGCGAGCGGCGCGCGGTCGCCCGCCGCCGCGACCATCGGTCCCATCGTCGTCGCGAGGCTGTAGGCGGGACCCATCGACGCCGCCGACAGCACCGTCACGCCCGCGGTCCCGAGGACGCGTGGCAGGCGCGCTGACGACGGCATGTCAGTCGCCGGGTCGCAGCCGCGAACGGCGATAGCCGTAGCCCGCGTAGATCGCGAGGCCGACCGCGAACCAGACGACGAAGCGGATCCACGTCGCGGCTTCGAGTCCCGTCATCAGATAGAGGCAGAGCCCGGTGCCGAGCACGCCCGCCGTAATGCCCAGCGGCGCGCGGAACGGCCGATCGAGCTCCGGCTGCGTGAGGCGCAGAGCGACGACGCCGGCGCAGACGATCGCGAAGGCCGAGAGCGTACCGATATTTACCATCGAGAGCAGGACGTCGAGCGGGACGGCGGCGGCGAGCACGGCGATCGCGATGCCGGTGAACAGCGTCGTGAAGGCGGGCGTCTGCGTGCGCGGGTGGATGCGCGCGACGGCTTCGGGCAACATCCTGTCACGCGCCATCACGTAGAAGATGCGGATCTGGCCGAGTAGCGAGGTCAGCATGATCGTCGTCGTCCCGGCGAGCGCGCCGATCGAGACGACGAGCAGCAAGAGCCCGCTGTGACTGCCGTGTTTCACGGCGTCCGTCATGCCGGCGTTCGTATCGATCGTGCGCCACGGGACGTTGCCGACCGTCACGTACGCGATCGCGACGTACAGCACGGCGCCGAAGGCGAGCGAGAGGATGACGGCGAGCGGGACGTCGCGGTGCGGCCGGCGCGCCTCCTCCGAGGCGACCGTCACGGTGTCGAAGCCGATGTAGGCGAAGAAGACGAGCGCCGCGCCGTGCACGACGCCGGTCCAGCCGAGCGGGGCGAAGGGCCGCAGGTGCTGCGGCTTGACGGCACCGGCGAGGAACGCGACGAACGCGAGCATGGCAACGACTTGCACGACGACGAGGATGCCGTTCGCGAGCGACGACTCTCGGATGCCGACGACGAGGAGCGCCGTCAGCGCGAGCACGATGCCGAAGGCGAGTACGTCGATCTGCGAGTGCGCGACGTCGAGGCGCCCGCGCGTGAAGACGACGTGGGCCGTCTGCGCCCACGCGGGCAGATTCAGGTTAGCGCTCTGCAGCAGCCCCTGCATCGCGCCCGACCACGACGCCGCCGACGGCGCGACGCTGACGCCGTATTCGAGCAACAGATCCCAGCCGATGATCCACGCGACGACCTCACCGAGCGTCGCGTACGCGTAGGTGTAGGCGCTGCCCGCGACCCGCACCATCGAGGCGAGCTCCGCGTAGCAGACGGAGACGAACGCGCAGGCGAGTCCCGAGAGGAGGAACGACACGATCACGGCCGGCCCCGCCGATTGCGCGCCGACGCCGATCGTCGCAAAGATGCCGCCGAGCATCGTCCCGAGGCCGACCCCGATCAGGGCGGAGAGGCCGAGCGCGCGCCGCAGCTCGGGGCCGCCGGCCGGGTTCTCGCGCGTGACGCTCTGCCGCGCGAAGAGCCGCGCGAGGACGCGCGAGCCGCCGCTCGCCGGGCCCGCGTTCACGCGGCGCCGCCCCGCAGGTGACGCACGTGCGGCCGCAGGCCGAGCTCCGCTGCGGCGCGCGCGATCGCGGCATCGTCGCCCGCCGCCTGCGGTCCGAGTACGGCCACGAGCGCGGCCTCGATCGCGTTCGTGCCGAACGACCGGCCGCCGAGATCCGGCGTCGTCGTGACGAGCGTCGCGACGCCGCGCGCGCGCAGATCCTGGACGTCGCCCGCCGTGACGGTGTTCGTCACGACGATCTTGCCGTCGAGGCGCGGCGGCAGGTAGCGCCGGATGAAGTGGAAGTCCCCCGCGATCAGATCGGCCTCTTCATAATAGGAGGCGTACTTCGGCTCCGGCGGCCGGTCTTGCTTTGCGCCCGTCGGATAGAAGAATTGGAACGGCAGACGACAGGCGTCCGGAAGATAGCGCTCGGCGAGGGCCTCGAACGCGGCGAGATCGCGCACCGGCCGGTCGAGATCGAGGGCGAAGATGAAGTCGCCGAAGAGCACGCGGGCGCCTGCGTCGATGAAGCCGCGGGCCATACCGTAGCGGTCGAGTGCCGAGACCATCAGCACGTTCTTGCCATACAACTCGAGGCCGCAGGCGCGCGCGAAGATCGCGACGGCATCGTACTCGAGCGTGTTCTTGAGGCCGCTCCCGTCGACGACGGGCGTGCGCAGCGCGGCGGCACGCAGGCGTTCGCCGTCGCGCATCGCGTAGCGCCGAGCGCCGACGTGCAGGTAGAGGTCGATGCCGCCGAGGCCGATCGCCGCGACCTCGCCCGCGCGGTCGAGTTCCGCGATCGCGTCGCGCGCGCGAGCGACGCGGCCGTCGTAGCCGCGGCGTTCGATTGCGACGCGTTCGCCGGAGAGTTCGATCGTCGCGCGGTGGTCGCGCGCGGCGGAGCCGAGCGAGACCGAGACGACGCGCTTCACGCGCGGAGCGGACGGATCAGACGTTCTCGTCCGCGCCGCGGGCGAAGAAGCGGGCGACGCTCGAGGCCGTCGCGAGATCCGGCGTGATGGGCTCGCTCTTGTTCGGCGTGACGATCGAGCCGTCGGCTTTGTCGAGAGCGACTTGGACGAGACCGTGGACGAGCGTCAGGCGGCCGAGGCCCTGCGCGAGCGTGAAGTCGGCTTCCTCCGGCTGGAGCGCGACGTCGACCGGCTCACCGTTCGAGAAGTCGCGCTCGATGACGCGGCGGACGGTGTCGACGAACTCTTGGAATTCCATGCCGGGCGCGTCGTTCGCGCTCTTCCGGGCCTCACCATGCCGCGGCGCTCGCAGCCTGCCGGACCGCGGCGATCGTCTCCGGCGTGACGGCGCGATCGAACGCGCGCATGCCGGCGAGCGCGAAGCCGGCCTGCGTCGCGCGCTCGTCAATGGCACGCACGTTCGCAAGGTCGATGCCGCGGCCGAGCGAGTAGGATTCGTGGCGTTCGTCGAGGGCGAGCAGCATCGTCTCGGCCATGCAGGCGAGGGCCTCGCCCGCGGGCAGTCCGAAGTCGAAGGCCCCGCCGCCGCGAAGCCGCTCCGCGCGGAGGGCGCCCGGCACGTGCAGGTTGCCGCCCTCCGTGACGAGCACGTCGGGCCGCTCGCGCGCGACGCGGCGTCCGACATCGTGCGGCAGCGAGAGTTCGCAGACGACCGCGCCCGCGCGCAGGTCGGCGGGCTCGATGAGGTCCATCGTCGAGCTCGTCGCCGTGAGGACGAGCCGCGCGTCGCGCACGCCGTCGCGGACGTCCGCCGCGACGCGCAATTCGCACGCCACGTGGGGCTCGAGCGTCGCGCGCAGACGCTCGAGCCGCGTGCGATTGCGCGCGACGAGCACGATCCGCGCGACGTGCGGCGCGAGCAGTTCGGCGCAGGCCGCGCCGATCGAGCCGGTCGCACCGACGATGCAGAGCGTCGCTTCGCGCGCGTCGATCTCCATCGCGGACGCGCCGCGCAAGAGGCTGCGAACGCCGGCCGCGATCGTCAGCGAGTTGCCGGTCGTGACGGGGATCGGAGCGCGCGCCGCGACCGTCACGCCACCGTCGCCGACGACGCCCGTGAACGCGCCGAGTCCCGCGACCTGCGCCCCGAGGTCGGCACCGATCGCGACTGCCGCGCCGATCGCATCGTAGACGGCCTCGCGCGGCAGCGCGAGCATCTGCTCCGGCAGCAGCGGAACCGCGACGAACCAGCCACTCGTCTCGCGGCCCTGCGGCGTGCGAATGCCCGTCACGCGGGCGATCGCGTGCGGCGGCATCCACGCGAGCAGCTTGCGCACGAGGGCGGGGCGTTTGGTCGCGGCGCCGGGCTCGAAGCGCGCGACATCGTCGAGCGACGTCGGGTGCACGACGAAACAGAACTCGGACACTCGAGCGATCATACCACGCGGCGGCGGCGGGATTCGTGCGCGCGCGGCCACGAAGTCGGACGCATGATCTTCGATCCGACGACCGTCGCGGGCCTCGACGAACACCTCCGGTTTCCCTCACCGGTCCCCGAACCTCAGGCGCTCGCCTGCGACGGCGACCGCCTCTGGATCAGTTCGTGGGAGACGGGCCGGCTCGCGCAGCTCGACAAGAATCAAGGCACGGTCATCGATGAAGCGGAGAGTCCCGGCAAGCCCGTCGGCGGCGTCGTCACGGGCGACGAGCTGCGTTTCGTCGTGAGCGAGAAGGACGACTCGCGCTTCATCCGCCGCTTCGTGCCGGGCCACGGCTTCAAGTCCGAGGCGATCCCGTGCCCGGATGACACGGGGTCGTTCCTGGCCTTCGACGGGGAGCGGCTGTGGCTCACGCAGCGCCGTCTGCAGCGCGTCCTCGAACTCGACGCGCACTACGCCGTCGCGCGGACGATCGAGTCGCCGGCGCAGATCCTCGGCGCGACGGTGGCGAATGGCAAGATCGTGCTGTCGCTGTGGTTCGGCGCGAAGGCGGGCGGCGCCGCGCTCGGGACGCTCGATCCGCACGCGGCCGATCCCGCCGTGACGATCGTCGCACGCTCGCCGTTCGTCTGCATCGCGCTCGGATACGACGGTTCGCGCTTCTGGACGAACGACCAGCGCGCGAATGCGATCGTCGCGTTCGGTCTGCCCGCATGAGCCGCACGCGCGCGCGCGTCCGCAAACGGCAGGGCAAAGAGGCGAGGGTCCTCATCGAGCGCCCCATCCCGCCGGCGAGCGCCGGCCGCGAGTCGCGGGTCAAGGTGACTTCGACGACCTCGAACAGCCGCATCGGCATCAACGCCGCGCTGCTCGTCGTCTCGCTCCTCGGCGCGGTGCTGCAACTGATCGAGTTCGCACACCACGTGCCCGGCGAACACCGGCTGTGGCTCTTCGTCTACTTGTTCGTCGTCGTCTATGCCGGCGGCTCGCTCTACGCGCGTCTCCGAGCCCGGCAAAAAGGCCTCTGAGTCGACCGGCATCCGACGGCGAGCCGCCTCTGCCGCCCGTTTGAGATAGAGGTCGGAGGGCCGTAGCCATACGCACGGCCTTCACGCACGCCGTACATTGTCTTTCCCTTGGCGTAGCAGATGGCGGATATGGAGAGAAATGCCACTTCTCTTGTTACAGTAACTCATGAAGCTGCTCAACGCCTAACCGATTTTTTCGCATAACAACTTGTGTGCGCAGTGGCATTCATTGGAAGCGGTGAGAACACAAGTAGCGCGCGACCTGCAGCTTCCTGTAAGTTCGATTATTCGAAGCCACCAGCGATGCATCGTCACATCCTCGCGGATCATCGAAAACAGAATCGAGTTTCGTTTGAACCGTTCCAAATCGTCTGATGGCCTGCCTAGAGGCGCCGGCGATTGATCCTATAAAAGATCGACCTTGCCATTCGGGTTCACTTGGAGCGAGGTCCCGGGCGAACGCGCACAACGGCGCGCTCGATATCGGGCACCACCTGATAATGAGCGCTACCAATTCGAAGATGGGCTTTGTCGTGAATCCTTATTTGCCATAAAGACCGTAACGACGTTTGCTTCTTCGAGCGCTTTTCGCTCGGCCGGCTTCTTGGAAATTCCACGGTCACCGGTTACGACGATCCATCCTTGAAGCCCGACTTCCGAAATCCATTCGGTGTCCGGGGTATCTGGCGAGAACTCATCCTGCAAGTGCTTCGTCGATACGCCGAGAATGGAAAGAATTCGAGCCAATTGCGGCGGGAATGTGTTATCGAAAAAGTACGTCACGCAGCGCTGCGGAGATGCTCTTCAAACTCGACGGCGGCTACAACCTGGTCCTCGGAATTTGGTACCAGGCCGCGAGCCGCTCGAGCGTCTCTCCGCCGCTGCGCATCTGAGCCAGAACGAACGTCGGTACTCCGGTGCCGTCGACGGTCGGGCGCCCGAATGAACGGCGCCGGTCGAGTCTAATCGGTTTTGAGCGTCCAAACGGCCAGAAGGTCATGCTCTCTCCATCGTCGTTGAAATCGACTCGCTCGCGGAAAAACGGCTCGATAAAGTCTGCCAACACGGTCTGCGACCTCGAGAGCTCCAGGCGCAGTCGGTCCGTCGCAATTCCCTCCACACCAGACAAGTCTGCGAAAATCCCCACTCCATCGGTCCTTAGGCGCTGCGTAGCAAAGGGGAATGCCTGGTCGAAAAGCACTTGAGCATTGCTCCGAGCTTCCCGGACGACCGCCATCGACACGCCCTCCGATCGATAGAAAGCGATGACCGCCAGTTCCATCAACTCATCAAACGACAGCACCCGTTCATCGAGGTCCTCCGATCGGCCCGGCACGATGGCCTCGGAAAAACGATCGTCGTCATCGACGCTGTACCAATAGCCGGCGGCCCAGCGGCGCAGTTTGGCAAGCGGGATTCGCAGGAGAAGCGAGGCGTCTTTGAGGGCGTACGCGCCGACCCCAATCATCGAATGATGCGAATGCACGGTAGAGGTCATGGTTTTAGGAGTTCGACGGCTGGAACGCAGGCGCATGCCCATGAATCCGAAAAGGCCGCGCGCCGTGATCGACGTTGAGGGCCGAAAGATCTCGTAAGTCCCATGCGAGTGCGTCGAAGTTCGGCTTCGCACTCTGCCGATCATCGCGATGGTGCGGCCTTCCAAGGCGTGATAAATTTTGCCATTTCAGTAGTTGCGCTCGATCGACGACGCATGGGATCCTATCCGATCACGCCCGGTAGCGCACTGGCTTATGGAGACTACTGGTACCAGCTCATCTTGACACGTAAGCGTTTTCCTCAGTCTCCCTGATGTGGTACCGCCGTGGGCAACGGATGCCGAGCATACTCGGCCTCGGTTTTGAGCGCGCGTAGCATCATCGTGCCATTCTTACGGACCGTCGCGTCGAGGGTCGGGCCGATCAGCTCGGCGAGCGACGGGACGCCGAAGTCGTAGTCGATCGTGAGACGCACGTGCGTCGTGTCGTCCGTCGACGTCTCGAACGACCAGACGCCTTCGAATCGCTCGAGGTCGCCGTCGAGGGCGCGGTACGTGATGCGCGCGTGCTCGTCGTCGAAGACGTCTTCTTCCGTCCATTCGATCGAGGCGTCTTCGACGAGCGTCGACCACGCGGTGACGAGGCGGCCGGCCTCGCGCGAGAGCACGCGCACGCTCTCGACGTCCGGCATGTAGGCGGGGAACCGCTCGAGATCTTTGGCTAGCTCGTAGACGGCGCGCGCGGGCGCGGCGATCGCGATCGCCAGTTCCATCTCCGGCACGGCTAGGCTTCGGCGACGAGGGCGGCCGCGGATGACGAACCCCGGTCGCCGAGGCGCGCGAGCGCCGCTTCGACCGACGCTCGAAGCGCGGCGAGGGCGACGTCGATCTCGGCCTCGGTCACGATCAGCGGCGGCTCGAGCCGCAGCACGCGCTGGCGGTTCAGCGTCCAGGCCGTCGTCACGCCGCGGCGCAGCATCTCCGCGACGATCGCGCCGCCATAGCCTTCACTTGTCAGCTCGAGGCCGACGAGCAGGCCGAGCCCGCGCGCCTCGGCGACGACCTCGGGATAGCGCGCGGCGATGCGGCGCGCCCCGGCGAGCAGATGCGCGCCGCGATCGCGCGCGCGCTCCACCAAACGTTCGTCCCTCGTGACGTCGAGCGCCGCGAGGGCCGCCGCGCATGCGAGCGGACTGCCGCCGAACGTCGAACTGTGCAGCAGCGGACGGCTCGCGTACGCGCGGTCCCACGCCGCGCGGCATGCGATCGCGACGCCGATCGGCACGACGCCGCCGGAGAGGCCTTTCGCGAGCGTCACGACGTCCGGCACGACCCCGTCGCGCTCGCACGCGAACAGGTAGCCACAGCGCCCGAGGCCCGTCTGCACCTCGTCGACGACGAGCAGCGTCCCCGTCTCGTCGCAGAGCCGCCGCGCCTCCGCGAGATAGCCGAGCGGCGGAACGTTGACGCCGCCCTCGCCTTGCACGGGCTCGACCACGAACGCCGCGACGTCGCCCGCTTCGAGCGCGCCCGCGAGCTCGGTCGCGTCGCCGAACGGCACGTGCGTCACCGGCGCGAGCCATGCGGCGAACGGGGCGCGGTACGCCTCGGCGCCGCTGGCCGCGAGCGCGCCGAGCGTCTTGCCATGGTAACCGTCGTCCGTCGCGACGATGCGACTCCGGCCGGTCGCCGCGGCCGCGAGCTTCAGCGCCGCTTCGATCGCCTCGCCGCCGCTATTGGCAAAGAACGATACCTCGCAGTCGCCGGGGGCGATCTCGGCGAGCCGTCGCGCGAGGCGGCCGGCCAGCGGATCGAACGTCGTCTTCGGGGAGAGCGCGATCTCGCGCAGCTGCGCCTCGACCGCGGCGACCACGCGCGGATGCCGGTGGCCGAGTGAGAACGTGCCATAGCCGCCCGCGAAGTCGAGCAGCCGCCGGCCGCTCTGGTCGACGATCTCGGTGCCGAGCGCGCTGACGGCGACGGGCGTCCCCGAGAGCCGCATCACGCGCGCGAGCGACGGATTGACAAACCGGCGGTAGTCGTCGTACGTCTCGCGCAGGAGAGCCCGCGCAGCGGCATCGTCAGGCAACGGCGAAGAAACGCGCCGCGGGCGCCTCGGCGTGCGCCGCCGCCTCCGGATCGCCTTCGAGCCGCTCGATCGCCTGTGCGACGAGTTCCCGTGTCTCGGCCGCGGAGGGCGTCCGCATCACGCGTTCGCGCAGTTCGCTCGCACCGGAGAAGCCCTTCAGATAGTAGCCCAGGTGCTTGCGCATCTGCGGCACCGCGCGCGGCTCGCCCCACTCCGCGACCATCTGATCGTAATGCGTCATCGCGAACCGCAGCCGGGCGGCCGGCCCCGGCGTCGCGTGCGGCGTCTCGTCGGCGAGCACCGCGCGCAGGCGCGCGACGAACCACGGGTTGCCGAGCACGGCGCGGCCGAGCATCACGCCGTCGACGCCGCTCTCGCGCATGCGCCGCGCCGCCTCGAACGGATCGTCGAGGTCGCCGTTGCCGATCACGGGGATGCCGACGTTCGCTTTGAGCCTAGCAATATGCGACCAATCGGCCTTGCCGCGATAGAACTGCTTCGCCGTCCGCGCGTGCAGCGTGACGGCCTTCACGCCGGCCGCCTCCGCGCGCTTCGCGACCTCGAGATAGACGAGCTCGTCTTCGTTCCAGCCGAGGCGCATCTTCACCGTGACGGGGCAGTCGACGGCGCGGACGACGGCGGCCATGATGCGCTCGCAGCGCTCCACGTCGCGCAGGCACGCGCTGCCGCCCGCCGTCTTCGTGACCTTGGGCGCGGGGCAGCCGAAGTTGATATCGACGATATCGGCGCCGCACTCGCGCACGACGCGCGCGGCGTGCGCCATCACGGCCGGATCGTTGCCCCAGAGCTGCGTCGAGACCGGGCGCTCGACGCCGTGCTGATCGATCATCTCGCGCGTCCGGGCGTTGCCGTGTTCGAGGGCGTTCGACGAGACGAACTCCGTGACGGTCAGACCGAAGCCGAACGGCTTGTAGAGCGCGCGCAGCGTTCGATTCGTCACGCCGGACATCGGCGCGAAGACGATCGGCGGGTCGATCGTCACGTCGCCGATCGCGAGGGGCTTCACGGTAGGGGTCACGACGGAGGAGTATACCACGCGCGCCGCGGCCGCGCCGCCCCCTCCGCGCGCACGCGCATCAGCGCGAGGCGCAGGTCCGTCGCGAAACGGTCGGGCTCGGGCGGCGTCAAGACGATTAGGCTGCACCAGCCGAAGCCGGCGCGCCGCAGGTCGACCGTCTCCGCCGTCGCGTTCGATCCGAGCAGCTGCTTGCGCCCGAACCGAAACGGCAGCGTCCCTCCGCCGGGACCAGGACCCGCCGTGCGTTCGACGCTGCGAATCGTCGCGAGCCGCACCACAGCCGCAGGCCCAGCGGCATCCGCACGCGCACGACGAGCGCGTCCGCCTCGATCGCGTAGCTCCACGTGCCGAGCCACGGGGCGAGATTCTCGAGCAGCCGCACGGCGAGCAGTCCGATCGCGACCGCGAGCACGACCGCGAGCCCCAGCACGACGCCCGGCGCCGCATGGAACGGCGTCACTCCGGGGCACCCGCGTTTGCGAAGGCGCGCAGGCCATAGAGGACGAGGTGCGGCTCGACGGCGTCGATCGCGCGCGTCTCGGCCGCGATGATCTCGGCGAGCCCGCCCGTCGCGACGACGCGCGCCTCCGCACCGACGATCGCTTTCATCCGCGCGACGAGGCCCTCCGTGAGGCCGACGAAGCCGTAGACGAAGCCCGCGCGCAGCGCCGTCACGGTGTCGCGGCCGATCGGCCCGGGCGGCGCGCTCAACGCAAACTGCGGCAGCTTCGCCGCGCGCTCGACGAGGGCGTCGATCGCGACGCGCATGCCGGGAGCGAGCGCCGTGCCGAGGAAGCGGCCCTCGCGGTCGATCGCCCCGAACGTCGTCGCCGTGCCGAAGCCGATGACGATCGCGGGCGAACCGTAGAGCGCGCGCGCCGCGATCGCCGAGGCCGCGAGGTCGGCGCCGAGCTCCGCCGGACGCTCGGTGTCGATCGTCATCAGCCGCTGCGACGCCGCCGTGAAGAAGACGGGGTCGAGCCCGAAATACGTCCGGAACGCCTCGGCGAGGACCTGGTCCTTCTGCGGGACGACGCTCGAAATGACGATCCCGCGGACGGCCGACGTCGCGAAGCCGTCGCGCCGGAAGAGCGCCGCGAGCGTGACGCCGTACTCGTCGGCCGTGCGCCGCGGACCGGTCGACAGACGCCAGGTCTGCGCGAGCGCGCCCTCCTCCGCGGCCGTGCCGGCGTGGAAGAGACCGAGCTTCGTCTCGGTGTTTCCGGCGTCGATCGCTAGGAGCACGCCGCGGCCTTCGCGCGCGCGAGGTCCAGCACCGCATCCCAGAACCCGCGCGCGAGCCACGACTTCGAACCGCGGCCGAGGGCGACGCGGCCCTCGGCGCCGTGCAGCAGCGTGAGCTCGCTCGGCCCGGAGCCGAAGCCGCGGCCGCTGCGCGAGACGTCATTCACGGCGATTGCATCCAGGCGCTTGCGCACGAGCTTTTCGCGCGCCTGGACCTCGAGATTCTCCGTCTCGGCCGCGAAGCCGACGAGGAACGTCCGGCCGCCCTTGCGCTCGCCGAGGGCGGCGAGGATATCGGGCGTCCGCTCGAGCGCGATCGACTCCGGGCCCTCGTGTTTCTTCACTTTCCGGTCGTACGTCAGCGCGGGCCGCCAGTCCGCGACGGCGGCGGTCGCGACCGCGACGTCGGCGTCGAGCGCGCGTGCGAGCGAGGCTTCGTACATCTCGGCGGCCGACGTCACGCGCGTGACCGCGACGTCCGGCGGATCCGGCAGCGCCGTCGGCCCGAGCACGAGGTCGACCGAAGCCCCGCGCGCCCGCGCCTCGAGGGCGATCGCGACGCCCATCGTTCCGGTCGACGCATTCGAGAGAAAGCGCACCGGGTCGATCGCCTCGCGCGTCGGCCCGGCGTTCACGAAGACGCGGCGGCCGGCAAGATCTTGCGGACGCTCGGCGGCGGCTTCGATCGCGGCGAGGATCTCCTCGGGCTCTGCGAGCCGCCCGACGCCGTGTTCGCGCTCCGCGAGGAAGCCGACGCCGGGCGCGACGATGCGGACGCCGCGCTCCGCGAGGCACTCCAGGTTCCGGGTCGTCGCCGGGTTCTCGAACATCGCCGCGTTCATCGCGGGCGCGACGACGAGCGGAATCGTCGCGGCGAGCGCCGCGTTCGTGAGGAGGTCGTCCGCGATCCCGGCCGCGATCTTCGCGAGCACGTTCGCCGTCGCGGGGACGATCGCGTAGACGTCGGCGGCACGGACGAGCGCGATGTGCGGAATCGCCGCAGCGTCGTCCCAGAGCGAGGTCAGCACCGGATTCCGCGTCAGCGCGGCGAAGGTGAGCGGACCGACGAAGCGGTGCGCGTCCGCCGTCATGATGACGTCGACGCGGTGGCCGCGCTGCACGAGGGCGCTCGCGAGCGCCGCCGCCTTGAAGGCGGCGATGCCGCCCGCGACGCCGAGCAGGACGCGCATCAGGCCTCCGCGACCGGGAGGTTGTCGAGCAGCCGCGTCGTCCCGGCGACCGCGACGATGACGAGCAGCGCCGGCAGCGCGAGCCGTTCCATCGCCTCGAACGTCGCGGGATCGACGCACGCGAGGGACTCGAGCGAGAGCGGAGGCTCGATCGCGGCCGCCGCGAGCGCGAGGGCGCCTGCGACCGGGAGGCCCGGCGCCGGCAGCGCGGCCCGCGCGGCGAGCAGCGCGCGGTAGATCGAGGGCGCCGCGGCGCGCTGCGCGGGCGTCAGGTAGACGTTGCGGCTCGACCGGGCCAGGCCGTCGGCCTCGCGGTCGGTCGGCACGACGACGATCTCGGTACCGAGGTCGAGATCGCGCGCGAGCGCCCGCAGCACGGCCGTTTGCTGGACGTCCTTTTGGCCGAGGTAGAGCCGGTCGGGTGCGACCGCGCCGAGCAGCTTCAGCACGACGAGCGCAACGCCCGCGAAGTGGCCGGGCCGGCGCGCCCCTTCGAGCGTGCGGCCGAGCGGACCGACGTCGACCGTCGTCGCGAAGCCGGGCGGATACATCGTCTCGACGTCCGGCGCGTAGAGCAACGCGACGCCCGCCGCTTCGAGCACCTCCGCGTCGGACTGAAAGGCGCGCGGGTACTTCGCGAAGTCGTCCTGCGGACCGAACTGTTTCGGATTGACGAAGATCGACGCCGCGACGGCCGCGCCGTCCGCCCGCGCCCGGGCGACGAGCGCGAGATGGCCCGGATGCAGCGCGCCCATCGTCGGGACGAAACCGAGCGGACGGGGCAGCGCGCGGGCCGCCCGCCGGGCCGCCGCCGGATCGCGCAGAATCTGCACGACCTCAGCCGAGGACGACTCGCAGCTGGGTACGTCCGACCTGGAACGGTTCGCCGATCTCGAGCGACGTCGCGACGCCGGCCGGGCGCCCCGCGGGGCCGCCGACGGAGACGCCGTTGCGGCTCTCTAGATCCGAGAGAAACAAACGGCCGCCATCTTCGCGGACATGTGCGTGTCGGCGCGAAATATACCGATCCAAATTGATGCTGGCCGCTACGAGCGACTCATCGCGGCCGATCGAAATCTCGCGATCGAAGGCCCACGTCTTTCCATCCAGAGGTCCGCTCAACACTTCCAGGATATACATTTTCACCACGAACGTTAGTGGCGATCGAGGGTCTTCCCCGCTCGACCGTCCGAGGAGCGACGCACATCGGTACCGAGGCCGAGCCCGATAACGCGAAGATCGACGATCTCATCGAACTCATGGAGATCGACCCGGAGGCTCTGCGCGAGGCGGAGTTCTTTCAGGTGCAATCGATCCTCGATACGCTCGTCGGAAAATCGATCGCCGCCGCTCGGATGGAAGACACACGGATCGTCGTCGAAACGGCCGAGGGCGACCGCTACTTCTTCTACGGATTCATGGGCAGCGGCCGCGGCGCGAACGACCGGCAGGCGAGCTAGATCTCGGCTTCGACGCTCTCATCGGCGACGCGGCGCACCTCACCCGCGACGTACCGGACGATCGCTTCTTGTTCCGTCGGATCGACGTGCGTGAATGCGACGCCGTGGAGAAATTGCCGGCGCTCGGCGTTGAAGAACGAGAGCACGATGCGCCCGCGAACCGCGATCTCACGCTCGATCGACGGGATGCGGAAGCGGAGCAGCAGCAGCGCGCCGAGCGGCAGATCGCCCTCCGTCGCGAGGCGGACGCCGCCGCCTCCGAGGTCGCTGCTCTCACCGGCGACGACCTCGTCCGAGCCGTCGAGCACGAAGCTCACCGGAAACGACGTCGCGATGCGAACGTAGCGCCGGCGATAAGTCGGGTTTTCGCTTTCCTGCGCGATCGGAGAAGGAGAGTCGCTCACGCCGGATGTGTTCCGCACCACTCGCTCCGACTCCGCGCTTCGCTAAGACGAATCTTTGTAAAGCTCGTCCGCCGCGAGCAGCGCGCCGAGGCGGCTCTGGACCCGGTCGACGCCGCCCTGCACGTAGACTTCGAACGGCGCGCGGAGCGGCGCGTCGCACGAGAGCTCGATCGTCGCGCCCGGGACGAAGCCGCCGCCGGACATCACGACCGGAGCCGGGTAGCCGGGAACGGGGCCCGGCTCGGGGACGAAGCGCGCATCGAGCGGCATCGCCCGTTGCAGGCCGCGTGCGAAGGCGAGGAGCCGCACGGCGTCGCCGAGGCGGATCGCCTGCACGATGTCGTGCCGCTCCGCGCCCGCGACCGGGTCGACCTCGCAGCCGAGCTCCTCGAACAGCGCGGCGAAAAAGTCGAGTCCCGCGAGCGTCTCGCGCAGGACGAGCGGCGCGAGGAAGAGTCCCTGCAGCAGGGCGCGGCCGAAGCCGAGCGAGGAGCCGACGGCGGCCCCGAGACCGGGCGCGACGTGAAAATCCGCGACCCGCGCGACGAGCTCCGCGCGGCCGATGACGTAGCCGCCCGCGGGCGCGAGCGACCCGCCGAGGTTCTTGATCAGCGAACCCATCACGAGGTCCGCGCCGTGATGCGTCGGCTCGGTCGGATCGACGAGCTCGCCGTAGCAATTATCGACGAGAACGAGCGCGCTCGGTGCGGCGGCTCGCGCGGTCGCCGCGATCGCGCCACAGGCGCGCGCCGAGAGCGAACGGCGCGGTGCGTAGCCGCGCGAGCGTTGCACGAAGACGACGTCGTGCGCGGTCGCGCGCGGGCCCGCGAGTTCGGCTGCGAGCGCGGCCGGATCCGCATCGCCGGAGGGCGCGAGCGGAATCTCGACGTAGCCGATGCCGCGCGTCGTCAGGGCCCGCGGTGCGAGCGAGAGGGCGCTCGCGAGCGTATCGTAGGGCCGGCCCGTCGCCGCGACGATGCGCCCGCCGGGCGGCGCGCAGGCCGCGAGCGCCGTCACGATCGCGTGCGTCCCGCTCACGAAGCTGAGCCGCGCGAACGCCGCCTCCGCGCCGAAGAGCCGCGCGAGCAACCCCTCGTAGCGCGCGCGCGCCGGGTCGCCGTACCCGTAGCCGAGCATCCCGGCGAGCTCGTCCGAGCCCGGGGCTTCGTCGGCGTAGGCGCGCTGCACGCGGGCCGCGGCGTCCGCATCGCCGCGCGGCGGCAAGGCGGCGAGCCGCGCCTCCGCGCGGTGCGCCGCGGCCGTCACGCGCGCGCCGACCGGGAAGCGCGCGAGCAGCGGCGCGATCACGCGGAGACCCGGGCCTCCGCATCTTCGTAGATGCGCACGAACGGCGCGTAGATCGCCGTCGCGATCGCCACGTCGACCGCCGCGAGCACGATCGCGCGCCAGTCGCCGGTAGCAAGAACCACCGAGATCGGCAGCGGCACCGCGTACGGGATGTAATAGGCCGGACGTGCGACGAGGTCGAGGGCGAGCGCGCCGTACGTCACGACCGCGAGCACGAGCGGCGCGACGACGAACGGCACGCCGAGCACGGGATTGAGCACGAGCGGCAGGCCGATGATCAGCGGCTCGTTCGAGTTCGCAAGCGAAGGCAGCAGCGTCACGCGCGCGATCTTGCGCAGCCGCGGGACCTTGCTGCGCAGCAGGAGCAGCGCGACCGGAAGCGTCGAGCCCGCGCCGCCCGGAAAGACGAACAGAAAGATCGACACGCAGACGATATGTGGCAAGACGTGGTGATCGGCGTAGGCTTGGGTGTTGTCGAGCTGCAAGCGCGTATAGACGGGCAGGACGACGGCGGCGAGGAGCGCCGGCCCGTGGATACCGACCGTCCAGAGCAAACATTCGACGAGGACGACGACGAGCAGCGCAGGCAGACTGTCGCCGAGCATCCCGATCGGCGCGATCGCGCGATCCAGCAGGTCCGCGAGGGAGAAGCCCGCGGCCGCCAGGCCCGCGGCGGCACCGACGGTCAAGAGCAGGCCGAGCGCGGCTCCGCCCGCCGGGCCGAAGCGGCGCCGCAGGGCATCCAGCGCGTCGACGCACACGAGCGCGCAGATCATGGCAAGAAAGAGCCCCGAGCTGCCGACCTGTGTCGCAAGCGCGTACGGCGTCGTCGCGTGCCATGGCAGAGAGACGGCGAAGGTCGCGACCGCGCAGCCGAGGGCGAGTGCGAGCGGGACGGCGCGCCTGCGCGCGAGATTCGCCGTCAGAAGCACGACGAGCACGACCGACATGATGCCGAAGGCGGCGGCGAAATTGCGCGTGAACCGGACGAGCAGCGTGCCGTGACCCGCGAGCATGAAGGCACCGAGGCCGACGACGAGTCCGGCGAAACTGACGGGAAGAGCGGACTGGATCGCGAGCATCTCGGGGCGCGCGCCGAACGCCCGCACCGCCGGGACGACGCTGCGCTCGGCGCGACTCCCGAGATCTCGTAAAAGGGCCGAGCGCACGAGGCCCTAGGGTGCGGGCAGGGGAGCGACTTGCCCTGCCGCGGTTGCTAGAGGCGGCGCACGACCGCGTCGACACGGCCGAGAATCGTCACGTCGTCGGCATAGATCGGCTGCATCGTCCGGTTCTCCGGTTGGAGCCGCACGCGTCGCGACTCGCGGAAGAACCGCTTCACGGTCGCTTCGCCTTCGAGCATCGCGACGACGATCTCGCCGTTCTCCGCATCCGGCTGCGGCGTGACGACGATCAGATCGCCGTCCAGGATCGCGGCGTCGACCATCGAGTCGCCCTGCACGCGCAGGATGAACGTCCCCGGCTTACGCGCGAATTCGATCGGTAGCACGAACTCGCCATCGACGTTCTCGATCGCGGTGATCGGCGTACCGGCCGCGACCCGGCCGACGATCGGAATCACGCCGAACTCCGGGACGCTCTCGACCGGTGCTGCGGGCACGAGGTCGCGCCGGTCGCGGAGGTGATCGCCCGTCTTGAGCGCGCGGGGTTTCGTCGGATCGCGGTGGATCAGTCCACGCTTCTCGAGGGACTTCAGGTGCGACTGCACGGTCGACGACGACGAGAGTCCGACGCGTTCGCCGATCTCCCGCACCGAGGGCGGGTAGCCATTTTCGTCCGTGAAGTCGCGGATGACCTCGAGGATGCGCGACTGGCGCTCCGTCGGAGCACGGTCGGCCATGGTGACGTCCTTCTGCGGATGCGAGCGGGAAGGGATCCCGTCGCGATTGACGCGAGCGTACCACAGTTCGCAGCAGGGTGCAAACGTATGTTCGAGGCACGCCTTGACACCCAAGGCGACGACGCTTATAGTTTAGTGGACGAACACGCGTTTGGCCCAACATATGGGAAGGAGCTCCGGTGCAGAGGTACTCGCCGCACAAGGGATTCACGCTGATGCCGGCCGTCGCGCTCGCGACGCTCGCCGCCGTGGTCGCGGTTCCCGCACTCTCCGCCTCCCATCTCTACGCCGCCGGTCCCGATCGGAGCGCCTCCGTCACCGTGCGCAGCGGCGATACCCTCTGGGCGATCGCCGAGCGCACGACGCCCGCGGGCGGCAACATCATCGATACCGTCGATACGATCGTCGCGACGAACCGGCTCTCGGCCGGCGGCATCATCCCGGGTCAACGTCTGCGCGTTCCCGCGCGCTAACGCGTCTCGGCCGAATTCCACCGGCGGCGTGTGACAAACGGTCGAGCCGCGGGTAGCGCCGCTTCATGCACCTGAGCGGTCTGCTTTTTCTGCTGGCGATCGTCGCGATCGTGCTGTTCGTCGCGTTCACGTCGAACGCTCGCCGCCGCCGGGCTCCGCTCGTGCGCGCGACCGAGACGGCAACGCCCGGCGGCGCAACGGCGATGCAGTCTTGGAAGGCGCGCGTGGCGGAGGCGTCCTTCGCGGAGTCGGCCTCCGCTCTTCGGGAGATCTCCGTTGCGGACGCCCGGTCGCTCGTCGAAACGGCGCTCGAGGAATCGATCTCGGCCGACGTTCGCGTGCCCGATCTCGCGCGGATCGTCGGGTCGCTGCGGACCGCCGTACCGGATCCGCGCCGGCCGGACTCCCCTCGACGCAAGCGTTCCCGCAAAGGTGACGGAGTCGCGGGCGCGGCGTCCCTGCGGCAGCCGCTCGCGCCGCAAGGCGCGCGCGGAGCGAAGCGCGTCCTCGCACCGGCGCCCGCGCTCGCCGTCCGCGCTTCCCTCGATCCCCTACCGCCACTCTCTCGCCTTCCGAACGGAGTTGCCCGATGGCCATGATGACCGTGATCTCGACGCTCGACAACAACGGACTCGAAGTCATGGGTCCCACGATCCTCATCTATCATTATCCCTCGGCGAGCATCGTCAGCGGTTCGCTGCTCACGGTCGAGAGCAACCACTTCTGCGTCCTGAAGAGCCGCGGTGCGATCCTGAACGTCTACGAGACGGGGCAATATCCGATCACGACCGGCGACAAGCCGATCGTCGGTTCGTTCGTGCAAGGTTTTCTCGGCGGACAGAGTCCCTGGCAATACGAAGCCCTCTACGTCAATCGCGCGAAACTCGTCGTGAAGGCCTCGGGCATCGCGCTCTCGGCCGAGATGGCAGAGATGAGCTATGACGTCGATTACTACATCCACGTGCCGGCGCGCGAGGGAGCGCTCAAGCTCGTCCAGCACATGCCGTACGCGGGCCACGTGCTCACGACGGACGCGATCAACGAGTAGCCGGACCCGTCGTCGAGCAGGCGATCAATCAGCTGATCCAGGTGACGCCCCTCGAGCAGGTCAACGAGAAGATCCACGAGCTCGGTGAGCTCGTCCGCTCGCATCTCAGCGAGTTCCTCGACGGGTACGGCATCACGCTCGACACGGTAAAGGTGCTGGTCCGGCCGCGCGACGAGCGCATGCGCGCGCTCATCGCGCTCAAGGCGTTCGGACTCTCGGAGCTCGACGCCGTTCGCTACTACGCGGCGATCTTGATGGCCGAGCGCGGCGTCGTCAGCGCTCCGAACATGGCCGTCGGTCTGCCGTTCGCGATCGGCGGCGCGACGCCGACCGTGGCGACGGAGCCGTTCGTCAAAGGCTCCGGCGGAGCGTGAACGGCCCCGTCCTCCCGACCACGGACGTCGTCCGCGCGCTGCTCGATCCCGCGACGCCGACGAACGATCCCGTCGTTCAGCTGTTCCAGACGGCGCTCAGCGGCTTCGGGTACGACCTGTACGACCCGCGCAACGCCGCCCGCGCGAACGACCTGCTCGTGCGCGAGAAGGGGGCGGCTCTTCTCGGGACGGCGGCGCGGACGCTCGGCCTCCTCGAACGGCGCTATCGCGAACGCTTCATCCAGGCGGCGAGCCGCGAGCATCCGTATCCGGCACCGGATCTCGCGCGGCGCGCGAAGCGCGTCCACGATCTGGAACGGCGCTGCGACGCGCTCGCAACCGCCCTGCTGACGTGCGAATCGCCCGGCTCCGATGCGATCTGGTCGCGCGTGCGCGACGAGCGTCCGACCCTCGACGCTCTGCTCGCAGCGGATATCGCGCTCGTCGTCGGGATCGGCGAGCTCCCGGGGCTTGTCGCTCGGCTCGATCCGGAGGCCGTCACCGCCGAGGCGCCGCTCGCCGAGCTCGATGCGATGCTCGATCGGCTCGAGGGCGCGATCGACGCGCGCCGGCGGACCCTCGCGATCTAGTCCGTTCGCGTGGATGCGATCGGTTGGCTCCTCGAATCGGACCCGGCACTTCGCTGGCAGACGATGCGCGACGTCGCGGACGCCCCTCCGGCCGCGATTGCCGCGGAGCGCGCCCGTGTTCCGCGCGAAGGGATCGGCGCCGAAATCCTCGCCCGCCAACAGACGAACGGCGCGTGGCACCGGCCGGGCGCGCCCCTTTGGCTGACGACCCTCGGCACGATGCTCCTGCTGCGCGCGACCGGCGTCGACCGTGCCGACCCTGCGGTCGCGTCCGCGGTGGCTCGTCTCGAGGCGGGCTTCCGCTGGGACGAGGAGTTCGGCGCGAAGCCGTTCTTCGAGGGCGAGGTGGAGCCGTGCATCAACGGCGGCGCGCTCGCGCTCGGTGCCTACTTCGGACGTCCGGCGGAGACCCTCGCGCGGCGTCTCGTCGGCGAGCAACTCGACGACGGCGGCTGGAACTGCGAAGCGCCCAAGAGCGCCCGGTCGTCGTTCAACACCACGATCTGCGTGCTGGAGGGGCTCCTCGCGTACGAGCGTGCCGCCGGGACGACGCCGGAGACCGCGGCGGCCCGACGGCGAGGCGAGGAGTATCTGCTCGCACGGGGGCTCTTCAGACGGCTCTCGACCGGTGAGGTCGCGGATCTCACGTTTCTCGAGTTCGCGTTCCCGCCCCGTTATCGGTACGACATCCTCCGTGCGCTCGACTTCCTCAGAGACGACGGCGGAGCGCCGGACGTGGGTACGCGGGAGGCCTTGATCGTCGTCGAGCGCCGGCGGCAGGCCGATGGACGATGCTCCTCGACGGCTCGCACGACGAGGCCCTCGCGCTCCCGCTCGGCGAGTCGATCGGTGAGCCGAGCCGGTGGAACACGCTCCGGGCGCTGCGGGTGCTCCGCTGGCACGAGCGAAGCCGCTTCGCACCGGCGGGGGCCCACTGAGCCGCGCGTATCCGGATGCCGTGTTCGGCGAAGGTGGTTTTCGGGCAGGTTCCGTGCGCTCTGCGCTCACGGGTTGCTCGCTCGCACGTCATGCGGCGGGAAATCGCAGCGTCACGGCGGCTCCGCCGCCCGGCGCGTTTGCGAGCGTGACGGTAGCCCCGACCCCGAGCACGATCGCGCGCACGATCGCAAGACCGAGACCGCTCCCGCCGCGGTCGCGCGCGTCGTCCCCGCGCCAGAATCGCTCGAAGCCGTGCGCGAGCGCGGACTCCGTGAATCCCGGACCGTCGTCCGTCACGCAGAGTTCGATCGCGTCGCCCACGCGCCGGGCGGCGGCGACGACGCGACCGCCCGTTGGGGCGTACTTCAGGGCGTTGTGCAGCAGGGCGACGACGGCGCGCAAGAGCGCATCCGGAACGCCTCGCACGAACGCCTCGCCCGGCGCCGCGATGTCGAGCGACGTGCCGCGGGCGCTCGCGAGGACGCGCATCCGCGCGGCGGCGTCGGCGACGATCCGGCACAGATCGACGAGCGTCTCCGCTGCCCCCGCACCCTCCGCGCGCGCCGCACCGAGCAGTTCGCGCGTGATCTCTTCGAGCCGGTCGGCATCGAAAGCGATCGACTGCAACGCTCGCCGGTACTCGTCGCCCGAGCGATCGCGCCGGAGCGCGAGGTCCGCCTCCGCACGGATCACGGAGAGCGGCGCGCGGAGCTCGTGCGAGGCGTCGGTCGTGAAGCGCCGCTCGCGTTCGAATGCCGCTTCGAGCCGGTCGAGCATCCGGTCGAACGTCGCGGCGAGCGCTCCGAGCTCGTCGCGACGCGGCGGCAGCGCGAGCCGCGCGGAGAGGTCGTTCGCTTCGATCGCCGAGGCGAGGCCGGCGATGCGGCCGAGCGGAGCGAGGACGCGCCGCGCGATCGCGCCGCTCGCAACGATGGCGAGCGCCGCAAGCAGCGGGATCGCGAACGCGAAAGCGAGTGCGACGGAACGATCGAGCGCGCCGACGGGCCCCGTCGCGCGCCAGACCGCGAGCGCGCCGACGCTCCGGCCCTCGACGACGATCGGAGCGACGTAGGCGCGCGCGTCGCCCGCCGGGAACGCGCGCGCGACGAGCGACGGCACCCGTGCCGCCACCGCCTCCGCGCGTAGCGCCGAGGCCTCCGCGGGTGAGGTCGTCGCGACGAGGGCGCCGTTCCGTTGCCACACGGCGGCACTCGCATTCGTGCCGACCAGCCCGCGAAGCCCGCCACCGTCCGAGACGTCCATCGCGACGCGACCGTCGCGAGCCTCGGCGACGGCGAGGATCGTGCGGGCGGTCGTCGCGAGTTCGGCGTCGAGCGCGCGGCGCTGCGCGCCGTCGACGACGGCGAGCGCAAACCCGGCGAAGAGCGCGAGCGAGAGCACGAGTGCGAGCCCGGAGGCTAGCGTCAGCCGCCCGCGGAGCGTCTGCGGGTCAAGCATCGGGGCCGAAGCGGTAGCCCGCCCCGCGCACCGTGTGGATCAGCGCGGGCTCGCCGTCCGTTCCGAGCCGGCTCCGCAGACGCCGAACGTAGACGGCGATGACGTTCGAGAGATTTTCGCTCTCTCGCTCCCAGACCGCGTCCTCGATCATCCGTGTCGTCAAGAGCCGGCCCGCATGCCGCATGAGATACTCGAGGAACGCCGTGTCGCGCGCGGTGAGTTCGATCGCCCGTCCGCCGCGCGTCACGAGGCGCGTGCCGAGGTCGAGCACGACGTCCGCCACGCGCAGCTCCCTCGCCCGCGCGGCCGGCACGCGGCGGCCGAGGGATCGCAGGCGCGCTTCGAGCTCCGCGAAGACGAACGGCTTGCGCAGATAATCGTCGGCCCCGGCATCCAGGCCCGCGACGATGTCGCCGGTCGTATCGCGCGAGGTGAGCATCAGGATCGGCGTGCGGATGCCGGCCGAGCGCAGTCCGCGCGCCACCGCGTGGCCGTCCCGGTATGGTAACATCACGTCAAGGACGATGACGTCGTACGCGACGGCGCGAGCCGCGGCTTCGCCCGCTTCGCCGTCCCGATCGACATCCACGACATGGCCGTTCTCTGTTAAACCGCGGCGCAGCACGTCGGCCAGCCGCTCGTCGTCTTCGATCACGAGCACTCTCACGCGCACCTCCCCTGCCGGGCCTTGCGCGGTCGCTCGCTGCGGAACCTCCGCTCGTTTCACCGGGCGTTCATCCGCATGTCGTAGGATGAAGGCATGAAACAGATCACCAGCCTCGCGATCGCCGCGACCATCACCCTCTCGAGCGCGGGCGTCGCGTTCGGGTACGCCGGCCAACAATACGCCGCGAAGGCGCACGTCTCGCTCGCCCAAGCCCGCGCGATCGCGACGAAGACCGTCACGGGGACGATCGCCGCGCAGGAACTCGAGATGGAGAAGGGCGGCAGCGGTCTCCGCTACAGCTTCGACATCAAGACGGCGCGGGGCATCCGCGAGGTGGGCGTCGATGCCGAGACCGGCAGCGTACTCGAAAACTCCGTCGATGCCCCCGCGAAGAGCGCGAAGGGCACGAAGGACGCACCGGACAAGGACGACGTCGAAACGAACGACGCACCTGGCAAGTAACGGCCACTTCCCGCACGGATTGACGCGGGCACGGGCGCTCCCCGAAACGGGTGGAGCCCGTGCCGTAGCGCCGCAAACGGAGCCGGCCCACGGAGGATTGAGCCGGGCTCCGGCTGGGAACGGCGTCGCCATGCACCTTCGTATCGTCACCGGCGCCTTCGGCGTGGCGCTGCTCGCTTCGCCATCGGCTGCGGCGCTCGGGAGCACGCCCCCGGACGCGTCATCATCGGCGGACGTCGCGTCGATCGAACGCACCGCGCGCGCGATCGCCGCGGGCGCGTATGGCAAACAACACGACCTGCGCACGCCCGCTCGCGACATCGCGATCGCCTGGCAGAAAGCCGGGCCGGCGTATCTCAAAGACGGTGACACGCTCGTCGAGAGCCACCGGATGAACAGCACGATCGAGACCCTCGAAGACGACTGGCGCGCGCATCGCGACCGCGCGCGCGGCGATGCGAAACTCGTCGCCGATGCCGCCCACGATCTGCTCGACGCCGCCAAGAGCGCGAGCCGCTCCGCCACGGCCGCACCCGCCGGCACCTCACCCGCCGCCTCGCCCGCCGGCACCTCGCCCGCCGGCACCGCGAGCCCGGCCGCCTCCGATTCCGGCACGCCGTCGTCCGCTCCGAGCGACGCCGGCTCCGCGAAGCCGAGCGACGCCGGCTCCGCCAAGCCGAGCGCCGCTCCCTCCGCGACGGCTAGGCCCTAGCCGGGCAGAGCCGCTGCGGCGGCTACGCCCGGCCCGAGCCGGATGTAGCCGCTGCGGCGGCTATACGCGTTTGGCCGTGACGATCACGCTGTGACCCGCGTGCGTCTCGAGAAACTGCATGCCCTCGACGATCCAGCCGTCGAGGCCGGATTGCACGTGACGGGCGACCTCGCGCGCCACGTGGATCCGGTCGCGGAGCCAGACGAGTTCGGCGCGGGGAACGGCGAGCCACACCGCCTCCTCGCACTCTTCGCAGTGATAGCCGACCTTCACGCGTAGATCGCGAAGCGCTCCGCGAGCAACGCCGGAATTTGGCTCGGCCGATCCGCGACCGGCACGCCCGCCGCCTCGAACGCTCTGACCTTGCTCTCCGGTGTGCCGAACGAGCCCGAGATGATCGCGCCCGCATGGCCGAGGCTCTTACCGGGCGGTGCCGAGCGGCCGCCGATGAAGCTCACGACGGGCTTGTTCGGCAGATGCGCCTTGATGAACGCCGCGGCATCTTCTTCATCCGATCCGCCGATCTCGCCGCACACGACGATCGCCTCCGTCTCGGGATCGCGTGCGAACTCGGCGAGTGCGTCGACGAACGTCGTGCCGATGATCGGGTCGCCGCCGATGCCGATGCAGGTCGACTGACCGAAGCCCGCGCGCGTGAGACCGTCGACGACTTCGTACGTCAGCGTGCCCGAGCGCGAGATCAGGCCGACGTTGCCTTCTTCGAAGACCTGGGCCGGCATGATACCGATCGACGACTTGCCTGGCGAGATCAGGCCAGGACAGTTCGGCCCGATGATGCGCATGCCCGTCGTCGTGCCGACGACGCGGAGCACGTCGTGGACGGGGACGCCCTCCGTGATGCAGACCGCGAGCGAGATGCCCGCCGCGTGAGCCTCGAAGAGGGCGTCCGCCGCGAACGGCGGGGGCACGAAGATGACCGTGTGCGTCGCGCCGGTCGCGTCGACGGCGGCCGCGACCGTGTCGAAGACGGGCAAATCGTGCGTCGTCTTCGTGCCACCCTTGCCGGGGGTGACGCCGCCGACGATCTGCGTGCCGTACGCGAGCATCCGGCCGGTGTGGAACGACCCCTCGCTGCCTGTGATGCCCTGCACGATGACCTTGGAGTTCTTGTCGAGGAAGATCGCCACGCTACTTCGCTCCTCTTGCGAGATCGACCGCGCGCGCGGCGCCTTCGTCCATCGTCTCGACGGGGTGCATGCCGGCCTCGGCGAGGATCGCCCGGCCCTCGCGCTCGTTCGTTCCTGTCAGCCGGATGACGAGCGGCACGACGCGCAGGTCACCGCCTGAGAGGGCACCGACGATGCCTCTCGCGACCTCGTCACCGCGCGTGATGCCCCCGAAGATGTTGATGAATATCGACTTCACGTTCGGATTCTCGACGATCATCGTATAGCATTTTTTGACCTTTTCGGCGTTGGCGCCGCCGCCGACGTCGAGGAAGTTCGCCACCTCGCCGCCCGCGCTCTTCACCGCATCCATCGTGCCCATCGCGAGTCCGGCACCGTTCGCCATCGTGCCGACCGTGCCGCCGAAACGGCGGAAGTTGCGGATGCCGAGGCCGGCCGCAGCCGACCGTTGCTCGTCCTCGTCGAGGGGCAGCGTCGCGCGCCATTCCTCGAGTTCGGGATGCTTGTAGAGCGCGTCGTCGTCGAGTTCGACCTTCGCATCCGATGCGTAGACCTTGCCATCCGTCGTCAGGACCAGCGGGTTGATCTCGACGAGCGTCGCGCCGTACGCGAAGAACAGGTCGTAGAGCGCGCCGACGATCGCCGGAAACGCTTTGCGATAACCGGGATCGAGTTGCGCCGTGAACGCGAGTTCGCGCCCGATGAAGGCGGAGTAGCCCGAGGCCGTATCGACCGCGTACTTCGCGATCGCCTCCGGATGGTGCTCCGCGACCTCTTCGATCTCCATGCCGCCTTGGCTCGACACGATGACGACGGGCTTCTTCGTCGCGCGATCGACCGCGATTGCGACGTAGGCCTCTTTTGCGATCGAGAGCTTTGCCTCGACGAGGATCGACTTCACGGCCTCGCCGTCCGGATTCTGACGATTTTTGATGACGAGCTGCAAGAGCCGTTCCGCCGTCGTACGCGCGGTCTCGGCGTCGCTTGCGAACTTGATGCCACCGGCCTTGCCGCGACCGCCGACGAGCACCTGACTCTTGAGGACCCAGTCGCCCGGATGGCCGGAGACGAAGGCCGCGACGTCGTCCGCCGTCTTGCAGAACTCGCCCGGCGGCACCGGAATGCCGACCTTGCCGAAGAGGGCCTTGCCCTGGTACTCCATCAATTTCATGTAGGCGCTCCGGCCGCGAAGCGACTCGTTCCGTGAGGGTCTGCGCCCGACCGATTGAGGCACCCGTGCGGCGTGGACGAGAGAGCGGCGGTCGCCGGGCAGACCGTGACTGCGCGTGGAGGCGGTGTGAGACTCAAGCGGACTCCGGTTCGTGAGAGCGGTCGTCGAAGAAGCGTGAAGCAACCGGGGGCTGCGTGTGAGCGGCTTCGTTGGAACTCCCCGCCCCTCAGAGCGAGGAGCATATCAGCGCTCTTCCGTTCGACGCGAGCGTGCCGCCGCCTCGGCGAGCTCCGCACAAGAGTGCGTCGCCGTCGCCACGAAGAGAAGGCCCGTGACGCTGGTTGAAGCGTATCGAATGCTCGGCATCGACCCCGCGACGGCGCGTCGCGAGACGGTCACTCGCCGGTATCGCGAGCTCGTCAAAACGATCCATCCCGACGTACGGCCTCCGGGCGACCACGACCGCGCGACCGCCGAATTGCAACGCGTCAACGAGGCCTATGCCGCCGTGCGGGATAGCGGCTTTCCGAGCGTCACGACCGTGCGGCCGGCGCCGCCGCCGCCATCCGGCCCGCGTATGCCGTACGGCCGGCCCCCCTTCACGCCGACGTACGGAGCCTACCGCGGCTTCGACGCGGGCTTCGCGGACCGCTCGGCGCCGGGCGGTTTCGGTGCCGCGCGGCCGAGCGGAGCGACCACCGCCGGAGCCCCGGGCTCGGGCGATCTCGCGCTCTATCGGCGGTTCGCGCGCCTGGAAGGCTTCTTTGCCCGGAGCACCCTGCTCTTCGTCGTGCTGCTCTTCTTCACGCTCGTTCGCGGCGGCCTCGCCGGTCAACCCGGCTTCGGCGTCGTCGTGCTCGCCGTGATCGCCTGGGCGGCTTCGCTCGGCGGGCGGCGTCAGAGCGCGCAAATCGTTCGCATTCTCGCCGGCGCCGGAGGGCTCGTGCCGCCGATGCGCGCGGCGTTCTACGTCCAGCTCCAACAGAAGGTCACGATCGCGGTCGGCGGCTGGATCGTCGCGTTCGCGATTCTCGGATGGGCGCTCGCCGTGTCGGCCTCCGGCACCGATTGGTCACATCTCCTCACGCATTGAAGCGCCCGAAACAGCGAACGAGCCGCCCCGCAGGACGGCTCGTCCGCTCGGACCGGCCCCGTGCGCGGGGGTCAGTCTTTCGGTAGGTCGAGCGCCGTACCGGTCTGCATCGCCGCACGAACGGCGCTCTGGATGCCCTGCTGAGCGCACTGCGCCTGCGGTGCCGCCGGAGCGTTAGCGAGCGCCTGCGTCAGAAACGAGGACGCGAGCGCCGCATATCCGGCGTCGTTCGGGTGGAAGCCGTCGGTGTAAAAGTTCGACGGCATATACGACCGCGGGTCGCACTGAAGGTCGACGACCGGCACGCCCGCGGCGACGACCATGTTGATGACGTTCGTGTCGATCGCAACGGAGATCCCCTGGAGCGCCTGCCGGACCGCCGCGGGCTGTTGTGCGGCGTACGGGACGTTCGCGAAATTCGGAATGTTTGCGACGACGATCGTCGCGCTCGGCGCGTTTTTGTGGACGGCGCCGACGAGCGTGGCAAAGTCATGCCCGAACGCCGTGACCTCCTGCGTGACGAACGCCGTCTGCGTCGCCGGCGTCGTGCCGCCGGCGCCGCAGGCGAGGGCGTTGACGATCGCGTTGACGTCGTTCCCGCCGGCGAAGATCGTCACGAACAGGGCGCCCGGGTTGACGGCCGGCAGTTCATTCTGAAGGAAGTTCGCCGGCACGGCGTCGGCAGGGGTGCGGGGAAGGCACGGCGTCGGTCCGCCGAGCGTGCCGTACATGTTGGCCGTCGTTTGAATGTCGGGCCCGATCACGGCGCCCGAGATCCCGAGATCTTGCAGGGACGCCGCGAACCCGAAGGTGGCGAAGCCCTTCACGACATCCGGCACGTAACCCGAGGCTCCGGTCTCGGGACAGGTGGGATCCGCGACGAGTGCGGGGCTCGCCTGCGTACACGGGACCGTCGCACCGAAGCCGACCGCGTCGCTCGCACCGATCGCGGTGTAACCGATCGCGAGCGGTCGCGCGGGGCCCGGCGTGACGGGCGGCGAGCCGTTATTCGAGCTGCACGCGGCGAGGAGCGCCACGCCGAACGCGAGGAGGGCGCCCTTTTGGTTATACGTCATGATCAGCGTCTTTCGATTCGGGAGTGTGGGCGGCTAGAACGGACGGACGAGGGGTGCGGCGCCGATGCCGAACATCAGCGTGAACGTAGTGAAGCGCTGCGCGCCGATGACCGGCACGGCGACGCCGTTCTGCGCGAGGGCGACGCACGTCAGCGTCGGTGGGCCGCCGGCGGCGGTCCGGGGACACGGCACCGTCAGATCGACGAGACCGACGCGGCCGATATTCGTGTAATTCGGATTGGAGGGGCCGCCCGTGCTGATCTCGCCCTCGAAGAAGAAGCGTTTGGCAAATTTCTTCGCGACGCCCATATGGACGGTCGGACTGTTGTACGGATAGACGTCGGTCGGGAAGTAGGTGATCGCCTTCGAACCGCTCGCGAAGAACGTCGTCGAGTCGTCGGGCTCGTACTGCGTGTAGAGACTCTGCGAGTACTGCGGGTGGTTCGTCAGGTTCGCGCCGTTCGTATTGACGTTCCATACGACGCCGCCCGTGTACGTGATCAGATAATTCTCGGCATAGAACAGCGGGATCGCCAAGTTGAGTGCCTTGATTTCGTAGGACCGCTGGTGGACGGTGAGGATCTGGCCGTTGGCGAAGAGCGTGCCGGCGTCGTCCTTGCCGGCGATGATCGACCGGATCGACGCATAGGTCGGCGCGAAGACGATCGGGTGGTGGCGCCCGCCGACCGTGAACATCTGCTGCAGATTGTAGATCTGGAAGCGCAGATGCGTCGATGCGTCGACGCCCGCCGCCCCGGCGTTGAACGTGCCGATCGGTGTCGTCGTACCTTGGAAGACGATCGGGACATTCGGATCGTCGTTGCCGACCGACGTCGCCGAGAACTGGTAATAACTTGCCGAGAGGCGCGTCGTACGGCCGATCTTGTAGAGCAGATTCGCATCGACGCCGCCGGGGAGACGCGAGTTCGGGCGCAGCGTGTTGCCGCCCTGATACATCGACGAGAGGTCCGCTTCGTACGTGAAGCGGTCGCCGAGGAAGCCGGGCTTCGAGACGTCCGCGTCCGTGATCGGCGGAGGAACGGTGCCGTCGACCGCGGGTGCGGCGGAGGGGGCCGGCGCCGTGCCCTTCGATTCGCCGGGAACGACCTGGGCGAGCGCCTCTCGACGTTTGCGCGCGAGGACCGCGTCGCGCGCCGCGAGGCCCGCCGCTGCGCCGACGGAACTGTTCGTGTCCGGTGCGACCTGTGCCGCGGCGACGAGCGGGCAGGCGAACAGCGCAAGGGCGGCGGTGTTGATCGCAATCAACCGCGAAAAATTCATCCGAACTCCAACAAGGGAAGAAAAGACTGGTTCCGCCTACTGTAACGGGTTCGCGCCGTTCTGCATAGGTGGAATTCTCATCCACGATCCGTCTTGTCGTGTGACAAACGGTTTTGTCAGTATCGGTAAAAGCCTCGCCCGCTCTTCTTCCCAAGCCATCCGGCCTCGACGTACTCGACGAGGAGCGGGCACGGCCGGTACTTCGAATCGGCGAAGCCCTCGTGCAACACGACCATAATGTTCAGTACCGTATCGAGTCCGATGAAGTCCGCGAGTTCGAGGGGTCCCATCGGATGGTTCATGCCGAGCTTCATCACCGTATCGATCGCCTCGGCCGACGCGACGCCCTCGTACAGCGCGAAGATCGCTTCGTTGAGCATCGGACAGAGGATCCGGTTCGAGACGAAGCCGGGGGCGTTCCGAACCTCGACCGGCGTCTTGCCATGCCGCCGCGCGGCCGCCGTCACGCGCTCGAACGTGTCATCCGACGTCGCGACGCCGCGAACGACTTCGACGAGCTTCATCACGGGCACGGGGTTCATGTAGTGCATGCCGATCGTCCGCTCGGGGCGCGACGTCGCGGCGGCGAGTTTCGTGATCGAGATCGACGACGTGTTACTCGCGAGGATCGTCTCGCGCGGGGTCGCGCGATCGAGTTGACGGAAGAGTTCGAGCTTCGTCGCGACGTGCTCGGTCGCCGCCTCGATCGCGAGGTCGACGTCGAACGCGTCGCCCTCCCAGCCGTCGCGCGGCACGATGCGCGCGTAGATCGCCTCGCGATCCCGCTCGGTCAGACGCCCTTTCGCGACGGCTCGCGCGAGCGACGTACCGATCGAGGCGAGGCCGCGTTCGACGAGAGCGGCGCTCCGGTCGAGCAGCACGACCTCGTCGCCGGCCTCGGCCGCCACCTGCGCGATGCCCGCGCCCATCTGTCCCGCGCCGGCGACGAGGATGCGCAGCCTAGCGGATCTCGATCAGGATCGCGTCGCCCTGACCGCCGCCGCTGCAGATCGCCGCGATCCCGCGGCCGCCGCCGCGCCGGCGCAACTGGTGCGCGACCGACGCCGTGATGCGGGCGCCCGAGGCGCCGATCGGATGGCCGAACGCCACCGCGCCGCCGAGGCGGTTGATCGCGCGCGGATCGATGCCGAGCAGGCGTGCCGTGCTCCACGCGACGGCGGCGAAGGCTTCGTTCACCTCCCACACGTCGATGTCGGAGGGCACGAGGCCGTGCCGGTCCAGCAGCTTCTTCGAGGCCATCGCGGGGGTGAGCGCGAGGTACGCCGGGTCCCACGCGGCCGCCGCGTGATCGACGACGTGGCCGAGGATCTCGCAGCCGTGCGCCGCGGCGTAGTCTTCGCTTGCCAGGACCAGGGCCGCCGCGCCGTCGTTGACGCCCGGCGCGTTACCGGCCGTCACGGTGCCGTCTCGCTCGAGCGGCGGCAACTTCGCCATGGACGCGAGCGAAGCTTCCGGACGGACGGGCTCGTCCGCGTCGACGAGCGCGAACGGAACGTCGCCCGAGACGTATGGCGTGTACTGGTCAACGGCCGGCGAGAGCTCGGCGAGCGCGTCGCGGAAGAGGCCGGCGCTCGCGCCGTTCCCGTTGCCGCCGACGTACGCCGGAATGCGCGGTTTCGCGTTGACCGGGACGGCATCGAGCACGAGCTTGCCTTTCGCCTTCGTCGCGACTCTGAGCGGCGTCATCTCGCCCGCGAGCAGACCCTCGGCCTGAGCGCGCGCGGCGCGCTCGTGTGAGTGATAGGCGAACTCGTCCTGCACTTCGCGCGTGATGCCAAGGTCCGCATTGACACGCGTCTGTCCCTCGGCCATCGAGAGTTTGCTATAGGGATCGACGAGGCCGTCGTATTGCATCAGATCGACGAGCGTCGCGTCGCCGAAGCGGTAACCGAAGCGGCCCTGGAGCATCGCGTACGGCGCGTTCGACATCGATTCCATGCCGCCGGCGATCACGACGCTCGCGTCGTCGTCGTCGATCGCCCGCGCGCCGTTCACGATCGCGATCATGCCCGAGGCGCAGATCTTGTTGATCGTCTCGAACGTCACGGTCTTGGCGAGGCCCGCCTTGTAGGCGGCTTGGCGCGAGGGCGCCTGGCCCGCGCCCCCTTGCAGCACCTGACCCATCACGACGTGGTCGACCTCGGCCGGATCGAGGCGGGCGGCGATCAGCGCGGCGCGGATCGCCTCGCCGCCGAGCGTCGTCGACTGGAGGGAGGCGAGGGCTCCCCCGAGGCGGCCGAACGGCGTCCGAGCGGAACCGAGGATGACGGTCTTCGACTTCATGCGGAGGCCCTTCGCAGGGCCGGCCGCGCTAGACCTGCGTGCAGATGGCGGCCGGCGCGGCGGGATCCCCCGGCACGCCGTTGCCGCATGACTCGCATTCGAACTGGACCGTCACGTGCGAGATCGCGAAATCCGCGCGCATCGCGCGATCGATCTCCCGCAGGATCAGCGAGGCTTCGCTGATCCGGCCGTCCGGCAAGAGGACGTGCGTCGAGAGGACGTGCGAGCCGGAGCCGATCGACCACACGTGGAGATCGTGCACGTCGAGGATCCCCGGAAGAGCGCTGATGCGGTCGCGCACCTGCGCGACCGTCAGGTGCGCCGGAGCGCTTTCGAGCAGGACGTCCGCCGCCTCGCGCACGATGCGCACGACGCCCGTCACGATCAGAGCGGCGACGAAGAGCGAGAGCGCGGGGTCGATCCAGTTCGCGTGGGTCGCGGCGACGGCGGCGCCGCCGAGGCCGACCGCGACGGCCCCGACGACGTCCGTCACGATGTGCATCAGTGCGGCCCGCGCGTTCAAATCGCCGTGCGCGCGGCGGGCGAGGGCCAGGCCCATCGCAACGTTCGCGACCGCGCCGGTCCCCGCGACCGCCGCCATCAGCGGACCCGCCGGCGTCGCGGCGCTACCGAACCGGTGGACCGCTTCGATTGCGACCGCGACCGTGATCCCGAAGAGCAGCACGGCGTTGCCGAGCGCCGCCAGAATCTCGACGCGCGCGTAGCCGAAGCTGCGATGCGCGGTCGCCGGCCGCCGCGCCTGACGGGCCGCGAAGACCGCGATGCCGAGGGCGACGGCGTCCATGAGCACGTGCGCCGCATCCGAGAGCAGGGCGAGGCTGTGCGAGGCGAGCCCCCCGATCCACTCGAGCAGCGCGATCGCCGCCGTGACGGCGAGCGCCGTGACGAGCGGCGCCCCCGCGCCTGGCGCGTGCGTGTGGCCGGCGTGGTCGTGCCCCACCGGCGTCACCGGCGCACCGGCGTCACCGCCGCGCCTTGAGGGCGAGCATTGCGAGCATCGCGCCGAACGTCACGAACGTGCGGCTCTCGGCGCTGCCGATGACGCTCGCGTCGTACCGGCCGCGCTGCGGTTCGGCGGCGCGCAGCCGCGGCAGCACGCGCGGTACGGCCGCTTCGTAGGCGGCGAACACCGGAAACGTCGCGCGGAGATAGGCCTCTTCGCGCGGGACGATCGCGGCATAGACGGCGAGCATCGAGAGGAGGCTGCCGCCGACGAGCGGGACGCGGATCCGCGGGGGCAGGGCGCCCGTGAACGCGAGCGAGAAGCCGAGGGCGGTCAGGAAGTTCCCGAGGTAGAGCGGGTTGCGGGTGTGCGCGTACGGCCCCGCGGTCGTGAGCGCGGGCGCGACGACGCGATCGGCGCGCGTCGTCGGCCCGCTGAATCCGACGGCCCAGCAGCGGAGAGCCTCGCCGAAGAACGCGAGCGGGACTCCGGTCGCGATCGACCGGGAGCTCGGCCGGCCGATCAACGCGAGCCCGGCGGCCGGTACGGCGAGCAGCGCGCCGCGGTTCCGGAAGACGACATCGCGCCACGCTACCGACATGGAGCCATCGTTCGCAGCGGCGCGGCCGACTTCCGTCAGGCGACCCCGCTCTTCGCGGAGGCGAACGCTTCGTCGTAGACATCGCGCAGGCTCTGCGCGAGCGTCCGCGCCTGCGTCCAGCCCGTCGCCGCCATCAGCTTCGCGTTCGATCCGAAGGCGATCGGATGGTCGGTCGCGCGAAAGAGTTCGGGACTCTCACGGATCTCGACGCCCGTCCGCGCGAACGTGACGAGGGTGCGCAGGATGTCGACGATCGCGGTCGGCTGCCCCGAGCAGATGTTGAAGACGCCCTCGAGACGCCCCTCGATCAGGAGCGCGTAGGCGAGCGCGACGTCCCGGACGTCGAGGAAGTCGCGCTGCGGCTTCAGATTGCCGACCCAGAGCTTCGCGTCGGCCGCGGTCCCGGCCGCGATCGCGGCGATCTGACGTGCGAAGGCCGGCACGACGAAGCGCGGGTCCTGACCCGGCCCGATGTGGTTGAACGGTCGCGCGATCGTCAGGGCGAGGCGATCGCTCGCGGCCGCGCGCGCGAAGGCCTCGGCCGCGAGCTTGCTCGCGGCATAGACGGAGTCCGGCTCCGGCGCTTGCGCTTCGTCGAGCGGGTAGGCGCGCGCCGGCTTGCGACCGTAGACCTCGCCCGAACTCGCCAGCACGAAATGGATCGGGCGCCCGGTCGCGGTCAGGATCGCGTCGAGCAGGCGCGCCGTGCCGACGGCGTTGACGTCGTAGGTCGCGAGCGCGTCGCGGGCCGATTCGCGGACCGAGGCCTGTCCCGCCAGATGCAGGACGGCGTCGGGCGTCGCCGCCTCGATGACGCCACGCAGGTTCGCCGGCTCCGCGAGATCCATCGGGAGGTCGACGGGACCGGCGCTCGGGCGACTCGCGACGATCGGGTCGTGGCCGCGCTCCGCGAGCACGCGCACCGCGTGACGTCCGACGAAGCCGTTCCCACCGGTGACGAGGACGCGCATCGCTCCGGCATTCGCGTTCCGGCGGGCGCTCCTTCCCTTCGGATCGCCGGAGCGGCGAGGGCGCGTGACGAATTCCGGGTAGGTTCTTCTGGTGACGTACGATTATCTCGTCGTCGGTGCCGGTTTTGCCGGCGCGACGATCGCGGAGCGACTCGCTTCGCAATGTGCTGCCCGCGTGCTGATCGTCGACGAACGCGAGCACGTAGCCGGTAATGCCTACGATCCGCTCGACGCCGCGGGAGTTCGGATCCACCGGTACGGACCGCACGTGTTCCACACCTCGAGCGACCGCGTCGTCGCGTATCTCTCGCAGTTCACGGCGTGGCGGCCCTACGAACATCGCGTGCTCGCCTCCGTCGGCGGCCGTCTCGTGCCGATGCCGATCTCGGCGAAAACCATCGCCGCCCTGTACGGGCTCGATCTGACGCCGGAGCAAATGGAGGCGTTCTACGAGGAGCGCCGCGAGCGTCTCGAGCGCGTGACCAATTCCGAGGAGGCGATCGTCGCGCGCATCGGCCGCGAGCTCTACGAGCAACTCTTTGCCGGGTACACGCGCAAGCAGTGGGGCGTCGACGCGCGCGATCTCGATGCCGCCGTCTGCGGCCGCATTCCGATCCGCACGAACGCCGACGACCGCTACTTCGGCGACACGTTCCAGGCGATGCCGCAGCGCGGGTTCGGCGCGCTCGTGGCGCGCATGCTCGAGCATCCGCGCATCGACGTCGCGCTCGGCACGCCGTTCGAGTCGCTCGGCGCGGAACTGCGGTACGACCGGCTGATCTACACGGGGCCGATCGATCGCTATTTCGGGCTCTGCTACGGCGCGTTGCCTTACCGGTCGCTCCGCTTCGCATTCGAAACACTCGACGTCGAGCGCTTCCAATCGGCAGCCTGTATCAACTATCCGGGGGTCGAAGCCTACACCCGCATCACCGAATTCAAATACCTCACGGGACAGAGCCATGCCAAGACGACGATCGCGCGCGAGTACCCGACCGAGACGGGCGATCCGTACTATCCGATCCCGCGCGCGGAGAATCGCGCGCTCTACGAGCGGTATGCGACAAAAGCGCGGGCCGAGCGCCACGTGACGTTCGTCGGCCGGCTGGCCGAATATCGCTACTACAACATGGACCAGGTCGTCGCCTCGGCGCTCGAGACCTTCGAGGACCTCGCCTTCTCGAACGCCGTCGTCTGATCAGCCGACGAACTTCGTGAGTCCGCGCGGCGCGTCGCCGTCGATCCCGCGCGCGCGTCCGACCTCCAGAGCAAGGAGTTGTCCCGTCGCGAGCCATCCGAGCGTGTTGAACGGGGCCGCCGCCGGCGGTCCGAGCTCCGGCACGCCGCCCGCGGCGGCTCCGATGACGTACCGCAACGTCTCGCTCCGCTCGGCCTCGGCGAGCGGCCGCCGCACGACCTCGCGCGAGGCGTCGTCGACGATACCGATCAGCGCCGTTCCGGCATCGAGAATCGCCGCCGACCCGTGCCGGAACTCTCCGGCCGCGAAGCCCTCGGCGTGGAGATACGTCGACTCCTTGAGTTTGAGCGCGAGTTCGCAAGCGATCGGTACGCCGTAGCCCGCGCCGACGACGGCGACGCTCCGCCGCCGCGCGATGCGCACGGCGGCGTCGCGGACCGGCGCCGTGCGGACCGGGTCGCCGAGCCACGCATCGACGACGTCCGCGACCGCGCGCAGACTCGCGGCGTCACGGTCGGCACCGCCGCCCGCGCCGGCGCGGCGCGGCTCGAGCAGCGCCGCGCTCCACAGCACGAGCGCGACCATCGCGGTCACGCTCTTCGTCGCGGGAACGGCGCGTTCGGGGCCGGCCCCGACATCGACGACGCGCTGCGCTGCGAGCGCGAGCGGTGAGCCGGCGTCGTTCGTGAGCGCGACGAGACGTGCCGGCTCGAGCAGGTCGGCCGCGCGCAGGACGTCCGCCGACCGCCCGCTCTGCGAGAGCGCGACGACGGTCGCGCCCCGGTAGGCGGGCGCCTCGAACGCGGCCTCCGTCGCGGCGAGGGCGACCGCGCCGACGCCGCGACGGCGCAGGGCGAGCGCGCCGAGCATCGCGACGAAGAGCGAGCTGCCGCTGCCGACGAGCACGACGCGGCCGCAGCCGCGCAGGGCATCCGCGAGGGCGTGCGCCTCGGCACCTCCGGCAAGTCGTCGCCAGACGGCGGGCTGTTCGCGGATCTCGGACTCGAAGCGGAGGCCGAGCGCCGGTGCGTCGTCGCTCATGCTGCACCCGTTTCCCGAGACGGCCCTTGTCGCGCGCGCCGCCGGCGTGATCGAAGGGCGGGAGATGGAGCTCGGGCCTTGACGCGATGGCCAGCAGCGTACGTCTTGCTGCCGATGCCGCCCTTGCGTTTCTTCTCCAGCCGACGAGCCTCGAGCATCGCGTCGATATCGAGCGTGTTCTAGCCCTCCGTATCCGTCGGATTATCGATCGCATTCGATAGCGACACGTCTAGCACGTCTTCGGCGACTGCGGACATGCGTGCCGCCGCCGGCCGGACTTCCGCGAGTTTCGCGTTTGTCGCCGACGCGAACTCAACGCCGCCGTTACCACCGAGCGGACGTATTTCCCCTCGCGCAGTGTCTGAGGCTTCTCGGTGTATGACTGCCACTCCGCGTTCCGTGTCGTAGAGCGCATCAGTTCTCGCGTGCAAAACAAACGTCGACAGGCCGCGACGCTCGATTCCCGCGACTGCCGCATCCTCCTCACCAACAATGGGTGATGGGAGCGGCTGCGGGTAGCTCCACCGTTGCCGGCGGAGCTCGTAATCTCAGGTTCGCACCTCGGTATTCGAGCTGCGATCTTCAAGATCTTCACCGCAACCTGGCAGCGTTGCCGTGTACACTTCATGCGAAACGCTCTTGCATACGCCGGCAAAGGACAACGCGAAGTCGTACTCGCGCTGATCCGTACCGCGTCTGCTCAAGATACGGCCTCGATCGCGCGCGACCGATGGGCGGGCGACCGTCGAGCAACCGCGAGCAAAGCCGCCCAAACTTGCTGCGATGCTCAGACACGCGCGCGACGACATTCTTACCCGAAGGATAGTCTATGGCTCAGGCGCGAGACATCGTTCCAGGTAAATGTCGATTGATTTCCAGGTGGAAGTCGACTATACTGATGCGTAGCCGGGCCGAACCACAAATGTGCAACTATGGCCGTCCTAGATCGCCCGCCCCATCGCCTTTAGCGTCATCAGCGATGAAGGGCATGTCGGCGCCCGCCACCTAGACGACGCCATGGACATCACGAGATCACGCAGCTTGCCGCAATCCTTGGGACGAAAGGCAAAGAGCCTCAGCGAATCGCCTACGAGTCGCAAGATCAAAGAAGCGGCGACGAAGATCGTCGAGATGATGGACGAAATTACTGGCAATCACTGACGGTACGAGGGTTATGACTTATAGCGCGGGCGACGTTGATTACGAAGCGAGCGGACAAGGCTACGCGAAGCAACGCCGAACCGATCCAAGAATTGCGACGTTCGTGCACGCGGCGCTTGGGGATGCTCGGACTGTCTTGAACGTCGGCGCTGGAACTGGGTCATATGAGCCTGACGATCGTTATGTCATCGCGATCGAGCCATCTGCGACGATGCGGGCGCAAAGAGCGCCTCGCTTGGCACCTGCAATAAGAGGTGTCGCGGAGGAGATTCCGCTTGACGATAAATCGGTAGACGCATCCATTGCCATGATTACCGTCCATCAATGGAAAGATCTTACGAAGGGACTGAGCGAGTTGCGGCGTGTCACTCGTGGGGCGATCGTTATTCTGACATTCGACGGAGACGCACTGAAGCGCTATTGGCTCATGGATTATGTACCAGAACTTATTGAAGCCGAGAGGCAGCGGTACGTTCCGATTGAATCGCTATGCGCATCGATGCGGAACTTGTCAAGACCATTGGCACCGGAAGTTGGCGTAGAGTAGTGTGCAACTACGTTGCCGCGCCGGCGTCGGCCGGCTGATTGATCCAGACGGCTTGCGGGAGTTCTTGTCGCTTCGGCGTG
>JAABUX010000409.1_pt1 | contig 73801 bp, 76 predicted proteins | sample 5561851 | NCBI WGS metagenome assembly JAABUX01 (sample SAMN10711883, study PRJNA513361) | rock metagenome | isolation source: Antarctica rocks | place: Antarctica: Victoria Land, Richard Nunatak red sandstone | collected 2016-01-03
GCGGACGATCGACTTCGCACGATTTTCTCGAGCTTCCGGCGTTCGGGCTCACTAAGGGTAATAGCGTCTGCAATGCGCATGGGACAAGTATACATCAATCCAGCATACATTACAAGCTGCTTGACGTACTACACTAGTTGCCGATTGAGTTCTTCGATCGGCGGCCCGACATGCGGAGGCCGAATCTCAGATACCACTACCTCAGAATCAAATCTGGTTGGCGGTAGCGGGAGCGAAACGCCAGGTAGATCGTCCTCGGCGGCCATGCCTCCCTTCCTTCCTCTACGTCGTAACGTCGGATGCCCACGTGATCATTCCTCGTAGCGGAACGACACTCACTCACATCCCTTTACGTCCGCTGGGGCACCTTTCTCAAGCTTCGCACCACCGCTGGCTTTGCGCTCACGCTCGACGACGTGGCGAAGAAGATGCCGCTTGCGACACCGGGCGGCTTGTTCATCGTGCTAGACGACGGCGCTGAGGCGATCATGCTCCGTAAGTCCAGGCTCGCCGCACCGGATGATGTCGTGACGAAGACCGACCTGCCAGGCGCGATCGACGCGATTCTGGCGAACGTGCAGGCGCGCATCTCGACGTGGGCCGCATTGAGCCTCCAGGGCGGTACGAACGCGGCGGCGATCCAGGCGTTCAGGCCGGTCGTGGCTCAAGCGTCTAGTGAGGTGGAAGCGTTGCACAGGCGCGTCATCACCGAAAAGACCGATCGCTCGACCCTCCAGCCGTCCGACAGGGGAATCCCTTCCGGGCGGCGACCTGAGAGTGTCCCGCAGTGTCCAACTGGGAGCACCGCAGCGCTCAGGAGAAAGGCGTTCGACATGGCCGACGATGACGACTCGCTCAAAGCGGGCCTCCAGTCACTCCTTGGCACCCTCGAAGGCGCCAACTCTCGGCTAGCGGAGGGCGGGCGGCTGATCGTCGTGTCGCTCATGCGCAGTCAAGAAGCCAATTCGAAAAAACGCGAAGAGATTCTTGAGGATATTGCGAGTGGATCACGAGTCAGGGGAACTTTCAGGCCCCGTCGCCCTTTATGATTTCGTCTACCTGGATTACGACAAAGTGGAGTCGTACTCGGCGCAGCTAGACCCTGCCGGAAGTCTACGCGAAACAAAAGTCGTCAAGCAAACGGTTCACACGGCCGGCAGCGCTGGCGAAGTTGGCATACCGAAACTTGCGTCCGGCGCTGCGAGCGATCAAACCGCCAACTCAGAGTCGGTCGATCGACGGTACGACCCGAAGTTAACGAATGCTCTCAACCTCTTCGAGCTTTTGTCACAGTTCGGCCTCATTGAGGCGGAACCCGTAAAAAGCGAAGTTGCACTCGTTCGTATTGATGAAAGGCGAGCTTTCGATCACCGACGTTCGAGGATTGAAGGGCATCTGGGACATCGTTGTCGACTCCATGATCGATGAGCAATTTCCACCCGCCCTCGTGGATGCGCAATTGCCTCCGAGCCACGGTCGCGATGGTGCTAAGAACCGTGAGGCTAAAGCTGCGCAGAGGGCCGTTCAAGTTACGCGCGACGATGTTCGTACGAAATTCACTCGGTTGATGAAAGTGATGGAGCAACTTCCTCATCCGATTCAAGCTGTAATGAGCGGAAACTTTGGTGCTAGTTGGGCGGCATTGGCCGTCGAACATATGGCGGTGCCAATCGACGGAATATCGCTAATGCACGGCTCTAAGTTTGGCGGCGAATGGACGATGCTGGCGGTTGTCGATGCGTTGCCGGAACCGCAAGTCGAAGAGCAAGACCCGTTTTCTGGTGATCTATCAAGCATTACTAAAGCGATGTCGGCCGTGCAAGCCTTCGTACGACAAAACTCCGGACGCCCGTTGAGCTCGTTTGGCGTCTCGCCGATTGCAATCTATCGATCAGTCGAGCTCTAAAACATAATCACGCAGTTTGGGATGTAATCGTCGCAGTCTAGCCGCTCTAAACAAAGCGTATAGCAGAAATTGAACAGGGAACGCCGTTGATTGCATTCATCGACTCTCTCGACATGCCGCTCCCGCTCGGCATCGACTTCGCCGTGTCGTCCGCGGGACAATTCATCGCGACGTTCGTGACCAACGAAGCCCGGCATGGCCGAGACGGCTACCGCCGAGTGGCGCCCCGCATCTCGCCTGCATTCGCCTCGATCCACTGTAAGAGCGTCGCGAGGTGCTTCGCCACACCGGCGCCGAGCTTGGTCAAGCGATAGTCGACGTACGGCGGAACGATCGGGCGGCTCTCGCGCAGGAGCAGCCCGTCGCCTTCGAGTTCGCGCAAGCGCTGCGCCAGCATCCTCTCCGAGATGCCTCCGATGCGAGAGCGCAGCTCCGAAAAGCGCAGCACGCCGTCGGGATACAGCGCCGCCAAGATCAGCACGCCCCAGCGTCCCGTCACGTGGGTGAGAATCTCGCGCGCGGGACACATCGCATCGAAGCAGCCACCGCGCTCCGGAGCCGGATCAACCATTGGAGCTAACCTTTTCGTAAGTACTTCCTTTTCGTCAGTAAAGCGGGTAGACTCGGCGACGTCAAGCTCTGAGCGAAAGGGACACCATGTCTGAATCACCAGTCGCCGTCGTCACCGGCACGAGCACGGGCTTCGGTTACGATACCGCACGCCTGCTCGTCGAAGCGGGAAACGTCGTCTTCGGCACGATGCGTGACATTGCGGGCCGCAATGCCGAACCGGCGAAGGCACTCGAACGGCTCGGCGTCACCGTCGTCGACCTCGACGTCACGGACGGCGTCTCCGTCGAGCGCGGCACGGCAAAAATTTTGGACGCGGCCGGTCGCGTCGACGTTCTCGTCAACAACGCCGGTACGGCGCACTTCGGCACTGCGGAAGCCTTCACGCCGGCGTCGCTCGAGCGTCAGTTCGCGACCAACGTCGTCGGGCCGTTCCGCCTCGCGCGCGCGTTCTTGCCCGGCATGCGCGAGCGGAGCACGGGTCTCGTCGTCTTCGTCGGCTCCGTCGTCGGCCGCTTCACCATGCCGTTCAACGGCATCTATTCGTCATCGAAATGGGCGATCGAAGCGCTCGCCGAAGCGTTCTCCTACGAACTGCGGCCCTTCGGCGTCGATGTCGCGATCGTCGAACCCGGAGCGTACGCGACGAACATCGGGAACGTCATGATCAGGCCCGACGATGCCGAACGTCTGGCAAGTTATGGCGAGATCGCGAAGACGGCCGACGAGATGATCGCGGGACTGGCCTCGGTCGCGGGTCCGCCGATCGAAGTGGCTGAAGCGATCGCCGCGCTCGTCGCCGCGAAGCCCGGCAGCCGTCCGCTTCGTACGGTCGTGCCGGCCGACTCGCCCGTCACCAAGATCAACGAGCTGGTCGCGCCGATCCAAAGATCCATCCTCGAAGCCTACGGTCTCGAGAAGTTCCTGAGTCCGGCGCCGAGCGTCGTCGCTTAGGGTAGAGAGGTCCGGTGCGAGACCCGCCCCGGATCTTTCGATCGCGCCTACTTTCCAGGTGAACGCGGACGAAACGTGAGAGGAACGAGCCTCAAAGTGGCGCCGTCGGTTCCCAAACCGGCGGCGTTTCGTTTCAATCGATCATTCCGATGATAGCGTCGCGGGTTCGGCCGGAACGACCACTTCGGCCACGACTGACGATGACGTCGCGACCGGGGCGACTATGCACGCCGCCGACTTCTTCACACGTCGCGGTACGCGGGGTGACGAGCGAGATTGCATCAACCTGCGGCCGCCGTCGGCTCGGCAAACGAGACGACAAGGTCCTTGCCGAGGGCGTCGGCGATGCGACAGAGCGTCTGGACGTTCGGCACGTGATCGCCGCGCTCGAGACGTGAAACCATTGACTCGGTCATCCCGAGCTGATTTGCGAGCTCGCGCTGCGTCAGATTCGTCTTCATCCGATGCGCGATGAGCGCTCGCGCGCACTGTTCCGCAACCGCAAATTTCGCCTGTGCGCTGCGATAGGCCGGTTCACGGAGTTGACGGAGGTGAAACTCGTCGACGGTTTCGCCGAGCGGCGAAACCTCGCCGAGCCGCTTGGATGACACGCTCATAGTGGTTCCCAATGTAGCAAAAGTGCGAAGTTGGGTCAATGACACGGCCCTTACTACCGTGGCGCATCGTGCCCGATCGGCCGAGGCGGTGTCCGTGGTTCGGCATCCATACGGCGCAGGAAGTCCTCCCAACGGTCGCGGGCGATCTTCTTCTCCGCTTCCGGAATCTTCGCGGTACGTTTAGCGAAGATATGCAGCAACACAACGAACGGACCCGAGCGACGGTAGAGCACCCGGTAGAGCGTAGAGCCGTAGTGGCAGCGCAGCTCGCGGAGCTCTCCCTCGACCTGCGAGCTGTGGGGGTGGGGTAAGTGCGGGCTCTCGTCCGTCAGTAAGTTGAGGCGCCGAATTTGGTTATTGAGCACGAACCGCGCTTCAGCCGGTAGTTCGTCGAGAACCGCCGCGACCGGCTGCGAGCCGTCCGGAGCCCGGTAAAATTTGGCGATCATCGGCGCGGCGTCGATGCGTGCGCCATCATGGGCGCTTCTTCGTCACGTTACAACCCTAAAACGTTACAGCGCTACATGCGGCTTCGGCGTGCTTTCACGCGGTGTTTCTCGAGGTTCGCGACGTCGCTGTCGCCGGTATTCATCGTTCATCGTCCACTTCGCTAAAGAGGCGTCCGCGCGGCGGGCGCGTGCGGCGTGCGCCCGCTTCACGGTGGGGCGGGCAGTCTTCCGGCGCGCTCGAGATCACGGAACCGGCGCCAGCGGGTCTCGGCGCCGGCGATCTCGAGCGCGGGGTCCGTCCGGTAGACGGGCCACTTCGCATCCGCGTTCGTGATGGGGAAGCGCTCGAGCCAGGCGGCGAGTTCGACGTTGCGCTGCAGGCGATTGCGCTCGATTGCGATGAACGACCGCGCGCCTTTGCGGATCGCGCTCTGCTCGTCGAAGGGCGTCCAGAGGTACGGATCCTCCTCCCAGCCCTTGCGGTCGATGTAGTAGAGAATCGAGGGGTCGTAGTGCCCCATGACGACGAGGGCTCCCGGCGGCAGGCTCGCCGAGAGCGCGCGGGCGCTCCGGTACACGCTCTTGTCATAGACGTAGTATGGCGCGAGCGCGCGGGCGTTCGAGCGTTCGATCGCCAGCAGCGCGACGGCCGCGACGACGGCGCTCGCGATCCGCGGCGCGCGCACGGCGGGCAGCAACGCGGCGGTGCGCGCGACCGCGCCGCCGATCCAGATCGCCGCGAGCGGCAGGACGAGATACAGGTAGTAATCAACGCGTTCGACCGTGACGACGACGAACGCGTAGAGTACGGCGCCGGCGAGCCAGCCGAAGAGCAGCGGCCGCGCGCGGCGCGGCTGCGGCACGACGATCGCGACGCCGAAGAGCACGAGCAGCGGCAGGCCGATCATCGTCGCGCGCAAGAGGCCGATCGCGCCGGCGAAGCGTCGCAGCTTCAGTACGAGGTGCGCCGGGTCGTGCAGCGCGAAGAGCAGATCCGGGATGACGTGCAGCTTCGTGATGCCGCTCGCCCAATGCCATTCGGCGATCGAACCGACGGCGCGGTCGTAGAGCACGAGCGGCACGAGCATGACGGCGAGCGCGACGTAGAGCGGTGGCCGCGCGAGCAGGCGCCGCGGGCCTTCGCGCGCGAGCCACATCGCGAGCACGGGCACGAGCAGCACGAGCGCGACCGGCTTTGCCAGGATCGCGACCGCGCCGAGCACCGCCGGCACCCAGGCGCCGCGCACGTCCGCCTCGCGCTCGCTCGAGAGATACCGCGCGAACGCGAGCACCGCGAGCGTGAGGAAGAAGACCATCGCGGTATCGGGCATGAACGTGCGGGAATAGTAGACGGCACCTGGCAAGATCGCGTACGTCGCGGCGGCCGTGATGCCGGCGAGGGCGCTGCGGAAGACGAATCCGGCGAGCCGCCCCGCAACGACGATCGTCCCGAGTCCGAAGCCGATCGAGAGCAGGCGGCCGAAGATCTCGTGTACGCCGAAGAGTTTGTACAGCAGGGCTGCGAGGAACGGGACGATCTGCAGTTCGAGCTCGACGTAGTTCGGCGGCGGGCCGTCGTAATCGGTCTGCGGATGGAGCGGGTTCGGATCGAGCGTCGCGAAGTTGCGCGCGATCGCCGCCGTGTCGCCTTGGCGCCAGCCGGGATGATCGAGTAGCGGATCGTGGATGCCTTTGAGTCGCAGCACGAGGCCGAGGACGAGGATGGCGGCGTACGTCCAGAAGACGCTCGACGTCGCGATCCGGCGGATGCTAGGGCGCAGGCGTACGACCTTCGCTGAACGTCCAATACTTATTGACGAAGAAGTTGACGACGACGCCGCCGGCGGTGCCGATCAGCCACGTCCGGTGCCCGGCTCCGAGCGTCGGCGTCGTCATCGCTTTGAGCGCGAGACCGACGATGAGCGCGACGCTCGAGACCGTCATGAACTTCACGCCCTGCGCGAACGAACCGCTCGTCGATCGGAACGTCCAGGCCCGGTTCAAGAAGTAGTTCGAGATACCGCCGCCGAGGAAGCCGGCCGAGAAGAACCAGCCGTCGAGCGGCTTGCGCAGTTCGGGGGCGGCGTAGTGCTGGAGCACGGTGTAGATCACGAGGCTGACGATGGCCCCGGAGGAGCCGACGATCGCGAACTTCACGAAGTGCCGCACGCCGCGGCGCTTCGCGATCCGTTCCAGCAGCCGCGGAGCCGTGACGAGCGTCTCCGTCTTCACGCGACCCAGTACCAATTGGCGAAGAGCACGGTGAAGAGTCCGAGCAGCGGCAGCGAGAAGGCGACGATCGCGCTATTGACCCACGAGCGGCCGCCCCACAGCGCGAGGATCACGAACATCGGGAAGAGCACGAGCGCGAAGCGTGGCATGCTCATCAGGCTCGACGTCGACATGGGAACGGCGATCGAGGCGATCATGAAGGCCGTGTACGGCAGCTTGAGTCGCAGGAAGCCGAAGCCGAGGACGCCGAGCATGAGCGCCGTGAAGACGACTTCGATCGCTTGATTGGAGATGGTCTGCGCGGATTTTGCATGCGCGATCACCCGGAACGCGTGTTGGATCGAGACCCAAGGCGGTGCGAGGTGCCGGTTCCAATGACTCTGGACGTGCGAGAAGTAGAGCGGGTCGCCGCGGATCACCCAGAGCAGCGCCATATACGTCAGGAGTCCGAGCGGAATGAGGGCGGCGCCGGCGAGGATCTTCAGCGTGCGCTCGGGCCTGCGGACGAGATCGCGCAGCGCCTGCAGGGGACTCGGCGAGAAGACCTCGATTGCGAGCGGCAGGAAGAGCAGCACGCCCTCGACGCGCGAGAGCGAAGCGAAGAAGCCGAGGATGCCGGCCGCGAGCCACTTGTGTTCGCGGATGTAGTAGAACGACGCTACGGTCAGCGCGAAGAAGAGCGCCTCCGTGTAGACGGCCGAGAAGAAGATCGCGGTCGGAAAGATCGAGACGTAGAAGACCGCGCGGTGGGCGACGGCGCGCGTGTACTGGTGTTCGACGAGTTTGTAGAAGTAGAGCAGCCCGAAGAAGAACGCGACGTTCGAGATCAACAGCCCCGCGACCAGGCCGTTGCCGGCGAGCGGCGTCAGGAACTTGATCAGATACGGATAGAGCGGGAAGAACGCCATGTCGGTCCCGTAGTAGCCCGAACTAGCGATCCTCAAGTAGTGGACGGAGTCCCAGCGGCCCCAGACGGCGAGCAGCGGGTTATCGGAGGTCGCCACATGATGCCCCGCGCGCTGCCCGATCAGGACGAAGGCGAGCTCCGCGATCACGATGATCGGCAGCCGCGTCACGACGAAGGTGGTCGCGACGGATCGCACGGTCGCATTGAAGCGCGCGGCGACGAGGAGCTTTGCGAGCGCGAAGAGCGCGAAGGCGGCGCCGATGCCGCGCGTCGGCGGCAAGATCCCCGGCGGCGCGAGGAGGGCGAGCGCGAAGATCGTCAGAGGCAGCCACGAGACGGCGTCCCATCGTAGCGCCGTCCGGACGTCGACATCCGTGCGTGCCGCAAAGTAGCGGCCGTAGAGGCCGTAGCCGGCGAACGCGAGCGCGACGCCGATCGCGAGGGCGGCCGGAAACCAGAGCTCCGTCACCGCATGCAACGTGCGAGTTCGCGTGACGCCTTCGTACCAGAGCATCAGGCCGAGGGCGAAGCCGCCGATCGCGACGAGGAGCGCCGACAGGAAACCCGCGGCTGCGACGTCGGCGAGCAGATCCTGCCCGCGCCGAGTCACACCGGTTCGATACCGCGCCGTCAGAGAACCGAGAGTCGCTTGGGCCATCGCGAACGCTCCTCTTCGTCCCGTCCGCCCAAAGCCCCGTTTCAACGCCACGCTTCCCCGAACGCTCGGGTTACGGCGAGTGTGAACCGCTTCGCGTACGATCTCGTCGTCGTCGGTGCCGGATCGGGCGGCTACGCAGCCGCCCGGACCGCCCACGATCTCGGCGCCTCCGTCGCGCTCGTCGACCACGGGCCGCTCGGCGGGCTCTGCATCCTGAAGGGCTGCATGCCGTCGAAGACACTGATCGCGACGAGCGACCTCGTCCGGGAGATCCAGGACGGCCACGAGCTCGGCGTGCGCGCGTCCCACGTCGAAGTCGACCTGCCGGCCGTCATGGCGCGCAAGCGCGACGTCATCAAGGGCTTCGCCGACTACCGGATCGAGGGACTTTCGGCGTTCCCGCTCTACGAAGGCCGCGCGCGCTTTCTCTCGCCGCGCGAAGTCGCGGTCGGCGACGACGTCGTGCTCGAAGGCCGGTCCTTCGTCATCGCGACGGGCAGCGTCGTCGCGCCGCCGATGCTCGAGGGCCTCGGCGAGACGGGCTCCATCACGAGTGACGAGGCCCTCGACCGGAGCGAGGCGCCGAAGTCGATGATCGTCCTCGGCGGCGGCTACGTCGGCGCGGAACTCGGCCAGTTCTACAGCCGCATCGGCGTGAAGACGACGATGCTGATCCGTAGCAATCAACTCTTGACCATGGAAGACGGCGACGTCGGCGCCGCCCTGACGCTGTACTTTCGCCGCGAAGGGATCGCGATCGAGACGAAGACGCGCCTGCTGCGCGCCTTCCGCCGCGGCGATCGCAAGGTGGTCGAATATCACCAGAACGGCGAGACGAAAGAGATCGAGGCCGAGGAGATCTTCAACGCGCTCGGTCGCGTGCCGAACATCGAGGGACTGGATCTCGAGAAGGCGGGCGTCGAGGCGCACGTGATGACGGGCATCGGCGTCGGGCTCGACCTGCGCACCTCGGCGCCGCACGTCTTCGCCGTCGGCGACGTGATGGGCGGATATGCGCTCGTCCACATCGCGATCTATCAAGGCGAGATCGCCGCGCGCAACGCCGTGCTCGGCGAACGGCAAGAAGCGGACTACTCCCTGATCGACGTCCACACGACGTTCACGGATCCGCAGGTCGCGATCGTCGGCCGCACGGAGAAGCAGCTCGAAGCCGCGGGCACGCCGTATCTCAAGGCGTCGTATCTCTTCAGCGATCTCGGCAAAGCGATCGCGATCAACAAGACGAAGGGTTTCGTCAAGATGATGGCCGCGCCCGAGACTGGAAAAATTTTGGGAGCCGCGATCGTCGGCGCGCAGGCCTCGGATCTGATCCACGAGATCATCGTCGGCATGCACTACGGCGCGACCGTGCGCGACTTCCTGAAGATCCCGCACCTCCATCCGACGCTCGCCGAGATCCTGACGTATCCGCCCGAGGAGATCGTCTCGCAGATGGACGAGGCGCCGGCCCTCACGGCTGCGCCGACCGAGATGGCCACAGCGACGGCCTGAAGCCGGCGTGAAGATCGCAATCGTCCAGAGCAAGCCGCACAAGGGGCAGCTCGAACATAATCTCGAGGAGCTCGGCGCGATCTTCGCCCAACTCTCGAGCGAGCCGGCGCCGTACGATCTCGTCGTCCTGCCGGAGGCGGCGCTCACGGGCTACTTCCTCGAAGGCGGCGTCTACGAGCTCGCGCGGCCCGCCGAGGTCTTCGCAGGCCTAGTCGCGTCGCGCTGGCGAACGGCGGCTCCGGGCCACGACGTCGACCTGACGATCGGCTTCTACGAAAACGCGCTCGGCACGTACCACAACAGCAGCCTCTATCTCGAGATCCGCGGCGACGCCCACCGGATCGCACACGTCCATCGCAAGCTCTTCCTGCCGACGTACGGCGTCTTCGACGAGGAGCGCTTCCTCTCGCGCGGCCGCGATCTGCGCGCGTTCGACACGCGCTTCGGGCGCGTCGCGATGCTGATCTGCGAGGACGTCTGGCACGCGATCGTGCCGACGCTCGCGGTGCTCGACGGCGCGCGCTATCTGATCGTTCCAAGCGCCTCGCCCGGTCGCGGCATCGGGTTCCGCGACGACGGCGGGGAGCCGATGCTCGAGAGCGTCGCATACTGGCGCGACGCACTGCGTCTGCACGCAGCCGAACACGGCGTCTTCATCCTGTACGCGGGGCTCGCCGGCTTCGAGGGCGGCAAAGGCATGACGGGCTCTTCATGCGTCGTCGACCCCTCCGGCCGCGTCGTCGCGACGGCGCCGATGCTCGGCGCGGCGATCCTGCGCGTGAGCATCGATCCGGGCGAGATCGACCTCGCGCGCGCCCAGCTGCCGCTGCTCGGCGACCTGCGCTCCGTGCTACCGGATCTCTTGCCGGGTCTGCTCGAGGCGTCGCGCCGCCGCTAGGGAAACGACTGCGCGCCGAGCGCGGTCTAGAGACTGATGCTACCGCTCATTGATGCGACGACGCCCCGCGGCGCCGACCTCACGATCGATCCCGACCTGACGGCGAGCTGGCTCGTCGCCTTCCTGCGCGACGAGATGATCGAACGGCGCGGTCTCCGCGACGCCGTCATCGGCCTGTCCGGTGGCGTCGACTCCGCCGTGACGGCCTACCTCTGCGCGCGCGCGCTCGGACCGGAGCGCGTGCACGTCGTGCGGATGCCCTACCGCTCCTCGAGTCCGGAGAGTCTCTCGGACGCGCAGGCCGTGATCGACGATCTCGGCTGCGACGCGCGCACGCTCGAGATCACGGAGGCGGTCGACGGCTACCTGCGGTTCGAGCCGGATGCGGGCGCCCGTCGCCGTGGGAACGTCATGGCGCGGATGCGGATGCTCGTGCTCTTCGATCAATCGGGGCGCTTCGGCGGGCTGCCGATCGGCACGGGCAACAAGACGGAACGCATGCTCGGCTATTACACGTGGCACGCGGACGACACGCCGCCGCTCAATCCGATCGGCGACCTCTTCAAGACGCAGGTCTGGGCGCTCGCGCGCCATCTCGGCGTGCCGGCGCGGATCGTCGACAAAGCGCCGAGCGCCGATCTCGAGTTGAACCAGACGGACGAGGGCGATCTCGGCATCACGTACGCCGAGGCCGACGGCATTCTCGCGCTGATGCTCGCCGGCTTCCGCGAGCCGCAGATCGAGGCGCGCGGCTTTGCGGCGGCGGACGTCGCGATCGTCCACAAGAAAGTGTCATCGACGCACTGGAAGCGGCACCTGCCGACGACGGCGATGCTCTCGAACACGTCGATCAACGATTTCTACCTGCGGCCGGTGGACTTCTGATGGCGGAGTACGACGTCCTCGAGTATCCGTTCGTCTTCTATCCCGTCGGCCTCAATCTGCGCGGGCGGAAGTGCGTCGTCATCGGTGAGGACCGCGAGGCGATCGAAAAGGACGAGGCGCTACGCGACGTCGGCGGCGACGTCACGTGGATCAAGGATGCCGCGACCGTGCGCGACGAGGACGTCGCCGACGCATTCTTCGTCATCTTCACGCCGCAGGATGCGGGGCCCGCGAAGCGGATGCGGGCGCTCGCGGACCGGTACAAGTTCTTGCTCTGCGCGATCGATCAGCCGCTCTTCGGTTTCGTCGCGATGCAGGCGATCGTCGCCGCGGGCCCGGTGCGGATCGCGGTTTCGACCGGCGGCATCGCGCCGCGCGTCGGCGGCAAGCTGCGCGCGGCGCTGCAGAGCGTCATGGATGACAAGTTCGAGCGTTTCGTCCAGTGCCTGAACGCCCAGCGCGAGCGCAACAAGCGCTGGATCGGCAGCTCGGCCGAACGTCGCACGACCATGATCGGGCGGGCCGAGGGCTTCGAGGTCGACGTCGCGCTGCGCTACCCGGACTGGTTCGAGGCGGAGCTGCGCGCGCAGCGGCCGGCGATCGTACCGGGCGGCGGTCGCGCGACGGCTGCGGCCGCGGAGCGGCTCGTGCGGCCGAAGACGCTGCGCGCGCGCGCGCTCTCGTACGGGTTCGGCGCGCTGCTCGTCGCGATCGTCGTTCGCGAGCTCACGCGGGAGTGACGTCGGCCGGCCGGACGCCGCACGTGGAGATCGTGACGATCGGCACGGAGATTCTGCTCGGCCATCTCGTCGATACGAACGCGCCGTATCTCGCGCGGGCGCTCGCGGACGCCGGTGTCGACGTCTACGCGAAGCATTCCGTCGGCGACAATCCGGATCGCCTCGCGGCGATGCTGGAGGACGTACTCTCTCGCGCGGACGGCGCGATCACGACGGGCGGCCTCGGGCCGACGGTCGACGACCTGACGAAGGATGCGGTCGCGCGGGCGACCGGCACGAGCCTCGAGCTGCACGAGCCGTCGCTGCGGGCGATCGAGGCGCGCTTCGCCTCGTTCGGCCGTCCGAAGACGACGAACAACGAGCGACAGGCACACTTGCCGGCCGGCGCCTTCGTGCTGGAGAATCCGCACGGCACGGCGCCGGGCTTCGTCGCCGTGCGCGCGGATGGCAAATTCGTCGCGTGCATGCCGGGCGTCCCGCGCGAGATGAAGCCGATGTTCGCTCATCGCTTCTTGCCATGGCTGATCGCGCGGTACGGTCCGCAGCGCGGGATCTACACCCGCACGTTGCACACGATCGGCGTCGGCGAATCGGAGCTCGACCGGCGCATCGAGCCGCTCTTCCGAAGCTTCGAGAACCCGAAGATTGCGATGCTCGCCCACGGCGGTCGCGTCGATGTCAAGATCATGGCGAAGGCGACGGACGCGGCGGTCGCGGAGCGCTCGATCGCACCGCTCGAAGCGGAGCTGCGCGCGGCGATCGGTCCCGTGATCTTCGGCGTCGACGCGGAGACGCTCGAGGGGGCGATCCTCACGCGCCTGCGCGAGCGGGCGTGGACGATCGGCACGGCGGAGTCGATCACGGGCGGCGCGATCGCGGATGCGTTCGTGCGCGTGCCGGGAGCGTCGCGCAGTTTCCTCGGCGGCATCGTCGCGTATGACGACGCCGTGAAGGCGTCGCTGCTCGGCGTCGGCGAGAGCGTCTTACGCGACGCGGGTGCCGTCAGCGAACCCGTCGCGCGGGCGATGGCGCTCGGCGCGCGCGAGCGCCTCGGCGTCGACGTTGCGGTCGCGACGACCGGCATCGCCGGCCCGACCGGCGCGACCGAAGGCAAGCCGCTGGGCCTCGTCTACGTCGCGGTCGCGTGCGGTCCGGCGCCGGAGGCGACGGTCGTCGAGCGCCTGACGATTCCCGGCGACCGCGACGACGTGCGCCGGCGCGCCGTCACGTACGCGCTCGACCTCGTCTGGCGCGCGCTCGCGAGCGCGGATGAAACCGCGAACGCGTTATAGGGAAGCCGTCTCGTAGCCGATCGTTGTCAGCACGCGCTGCGTCGCGAGGCCGTCCGCGAAGCGCGGCAGATGCGGCGCCTCTTCGCCGCGGATCGCTCGCGCGAAATCGCAGACGAGATCGGTGAACGCCGGAATGTCGGGTCGCGCCGCGGCGAGCTTCGTGAAGCGGCTCTCTTTGAGTTCGAGCTCGGAGTGTTCGTCTGCGTCGATGACGTAGGTCGCGCTCTGCGTGATCGACGGACCGCTCGATACGGCCGTCGCGTGCTCGCCGTGCGCCGCGACGAGGCTGCTGTCGTGCGCGCAAGTGGCGTCGGCCGTGCAGCGCGCGACGACCCCGCCGTCATACGCGAGCAGGGCGAATGCGCCGTCCGCGACGTCACTCGCAAAGCGCGCCTCCGCCACGCCGCGCTCCGGGTTCGCCGTGCGTTCGAAGCCGGCGACCCGCCTCACGGGCGAGGCGGCGAGCCACCTCGCGAGGTCGACGAGATGCGAGAGGATCGCGCCCGTGATGCCGCCGCCGCGCCGGCGCTCGAAGAACCAGGAGTTCGGCCGCTCGCCCGTTGCCCGCAGCCACGATCCGAGCCACGCGATCTCGATCTCGCGCAACGCGCCGAGATGACCGTTTCTGATGAGTTCGAACGTGGCGAGCTGCGCCGGCACGTAGCGGAACTCGTGCGCGAGCGCGCAGACCGTGCCGGCCGCCGAGGCCGCCGCGACCATCTCTTCGCACTCGGCGACGTTCAAGCCGAACGGCTTCTCGCAGAGCACGTGTTTGCCACGGGCGAGCGCGGCGAGCACCTGGCCGCGGTGCTCGTACGGCGGCGTCGCGATCGAGACGACGTCGATCTCCGCGCCGTCCAGCATCGCTGCGAGCGAGTCGAAGCTCTGCTCGATCTTGCGGGTCTTCGCGACGGCTGCCGCCCGGTTCGGCGACGCGATCGCGACGACGTCGAAATCGCCCGAGGCCGCAAATGCCGGCGCGTGGACGTGCCCGCCGAAGCCGGCGCCGACGATGCCGACGCGCGGGCGGCCGGGGGAGTCGCTGGGTGTACGCATCGCCCCGTCGTTTGCGCCGGGGCTGCGGGCTTACTGCCCCGGTCGCGACGCTCCCGCGAGCGCCGCCGCGCGGATCGCTTCGTCCAGCAGGTCGCAGCCGCGGTGCAGCTGCGCGTCCGTCGCGACGAGGGGCGGCGTGAGCGCGAGCGTCTGGCCGAGCGGACCCGCTTGCAGCAGCACGAGTCCGCGCGCGAGTGCCTCCACGACGACGCGGTTCGCGAGGGCGCCGTCCGCGCACTCGACGCCGAAGAGCAGCCCCCGGCCGCGCACGTCGCGAATCTCGGGTGCGAGCCGCGAGCGCAGATCGTGCAGCCGTTCGCGCACGAGTGCGCCCGCGCTCGTCGCCCGCGCGAGCAATCCGCGGCGCTCGATCTCGGCGATCTGCGCGAGGGCCGCGGCGCACCCCATCGGATTGCCGAGATGCGTCGAGGTGTGGAGCGCTTCGCCGGTCGAACGCGGCCAGGCCTCGGCGATCGGATTCGTCACGATCGCAGCGGAGATCGGAAAACCGTTCGAGAGCGCCTTGCCGGCGCAGAGGATGTCGGGCCGCACGGCCGTGCCGTCCGCGCGCGCGTCGTCGCAGGCGAACCACGTCCCGAGCCGCCCGAAGCCCGTGTAGATCTCATCGACGATCATCACGGCGTCGTAGCGCGTCGCGAGTGCGCGCAGTTCCGCGAGGAACCCCTCCGGCGGAAAGATCACGCCCGCGCGGCCCTGGATCGGCTCGACGATCAGCGCGCCGATCTTGCTTCGTCGCCGCAGCACCTTGCGCGCGGCGCGTAGCGAACGCTCGAGGCTGCCGCGCTCGCGCGCGTCGGGATACGGCACGAACGTGGCGAGCTCGCGCATCTGCTTTGCCCACGGACGCCGGAACTTCGGGATGCCCGTGACCTCGAGCGCGCCGTACGTGAGCCCGTGATAGGCGCCGCCGAACGCGAGGACGCCCGGTGCCTTCGTCGCGAGGTACGCCGTCTTCAGTGCGAACTCGACGGCCTCGGCGCCGCCGCTCGCGAGGTAGACGCGGCCGTCGTCGACGGGAGCGAGCCGCGCGAGGCGATCGCAGAGCCGCAGCTTCACCTCCGCGGGATGGACGTCGCCCATGCCGTGCGGCATGCGCGCGGCCTGCTCTGCGATCGCGCGAGCGACCGCGGGATTCGCGTGCCCGGTCGCCGCGACCCCGAAGGCCGCCGTGAAGTCGAGGTAGCGGTTGCCGTCGACGTCCGTGACGGTCGCGCCCCTCGCCGACTCCCAGAAGACCGGGAAGTCGCGCGCGAGGTAGGTGACGCCGCGCGTCTCGCTCGTCTCGAGCTCGCGCGCGAGCGCGAGCGAACGCGGCCCCGGCACCTCCGTCACGAGCGCTTCGAGGGCGCCCGCGCCGCCTGCCGCAGCCGCACCGGCCGCCCCGGCCGCTGGTGGTTCAATCATGCCAGGTGTAGCGAACGAACGGCGCGACGCGCGCGACGCCGCCGTGCGGACCTCCGATCGCCGGGCGCTGCATCTCTCCGAGCGCGGCGATGCGGCGCGCGCCGAGCGCCCGCAGGCCGCTCGCGACGTCGGCGCGCACGGCCGCCGGGGTCGCAACGCCGGCGGCTTCCAGCGGGACGCGGTGTCGCGCGATGAACGCCGCGGCGTCCGCGGGTCCGTCGACCGCGTAGAGCGCGACGACGCAGGGTTCCAGCGGCGGCAACAGCTCCGCGGGCGGCTCGACGAGTAGCAGATACGCATCAGCGGGCGACCGGAAGAGCCGCGGGGGCGGCGGCGCGCCCGCGGTCGCAACGGCGCGCCGGAAGGCTTCGGCGCGGGCTCGCGCGTGCACGCTCGCCGCTCCGAGGGCCGACGTCGGGAACTCGACGATCGTCCGGTCGAAGGCGAGCGCGAGCTCGGCTGCGACGTCCTCGGGCGCCGTCGCACCGCCGCGTTCGACGAAGATCGCGTGCGGCGAGAGACACCCCTCGCCGTCGTAGAGCAGCGCATCGCGCGCGGCGCGTTCCGCCAGCTCCGCGACGGCGCCCGGCGTCGCGAGCGCCTCGCGCTCGAGATACGCGAGACTCGTGCGGTGACCGAAGCCGAGGAACGATGCTTCGGGCGACGTCGCCGCGCGAATCGCGGTCAGCGCCGGCGTGCGGCCGAAGGCGACGACGACCTCCGAGGCGGCGAGCGTCGCTAGCAAGTCGTCGTCATCACGGTCGTCCCAGCGCCGGGCACGCAGGGCGCGGCCGACGCCTGCGTGTTCCTCTGCGAGCGTCTCGGCGAAGGTCGCGATCAGATCGTCGCCGCGGTCGCGCACGACGACCTCGCATTTTGCGACGAGCGCGAAGAGCGCGGGCACGAGCGCGACGCCGATCGTCGTATCGCTCGAGACGAACGTGACGCGACCGGCCGGCCCGGCCGAGCGCGCGGGCGTCCCGAACGGAGCGCCGTCGAGCGTCGCGAGCGCGCCCATCTCGAGCTCGACGGCCGCGGTGAGCCGCTCCGCGTCGATCGACGAGAAAAGCGCCTCCAGCGCGTACTCGACGACGGGCTCCGCGTACCCCGTGCGCCGGACGACCGCCGCGAGCGCGCGCACGCGTGGCGGATAATCGGCATCGCACCACCGCGCGGAGGCATCTGCGATCGCGCGCACGATGACGCTCGCCGGCAGCGCCGCGAGCGCCGTCGCCCTAGCCGGCGACTCGTTCACGCGCGGGCGGCCGCGGGCGCGGCCGTCGTGCGGGCCGCGAGCCCTTCGGCATCGAGCGAACAGCCGCGCGGCGGCGCATCCGGTGCGCGACCCTCAAGCACGAGGCCGCGCGTACCGTCCGGCGCCTGCGCGATCCGGCCGACGTCCTCGGTATCGATCGCGAGGACGGAGCTGCGGTTCGCGAGGTCGACGTGACGCAGGTAGCCACGCTCGCCGTCCCGTAACGGCCGGCCCTCCGCGTCGACCGCGACGCTCCGCAGCCACGGCGGCGCGACTTTCACGCGCTCGCCCGCGCCACGCGAATCGTGCGCGTCGTAATATTGTGTCAACAGCTCCGTCATGCCGTACTCCGCGACGATCCGGTCCTGCGCGATGCCGAGCGTCGCGGCGAGCCGCTCGTAGAGTTCGGGCCGGGCGACGACGCGGGCGCGTCCCTTGAAGCCGCCCGTCTCCATCAACCGCGATCCGGCGGGTGCGGCGAAGCGCTCGCGCGCGGCCTCGAGACCGTCGAGCAGCGTCGCAAGACCGAACGCCGTTCCGGCGATCAGGACGGGCTGCGCCGCACGTTCGGCTGCGCGCAGGGCCGCCGTGAACCCCCGGACGTCGACGCCGTCGTCGCCGAGGAAGAAGCCGGCGGCGCCCTCACCGCGCAGCACGGAGACGTGGCCCATCATGTATCCGAGCGAGGACCGTGGCCGCAGGCGCGGGTTCGGCACGACGTTCAGGTAGCGCAGCTTCGGGCGGTCCGGGAGCATCGACCGCTCGAAGCCGGCGAGCAGCGAAGCGTCGTAGAGGGCGGCGCGTTCGACGTAGTGGACGCCGCTCTGCTGCGAGGTCGTGCCGCTCGTCTCGAAGACGAGCTCGGCGCCGTGCGGATCGAACGTCGCGAGCGTCGCGTCCTTGAAGGCGCTCGCCGGCACGGCCGGCAGCGCGCGCCACGACGCGGGCGCCCGGGCCGCCGCGCCGAGCGTCGCGACGAAGCGCCGGTACGGCTCGTTCCGCTCGAGCTGGTGCGCGAGCAGCGCGAACGCGTGCGCTTCGAAGGCCGCCTCGTCCATCGCGCCTTCGTCGCCGCCGCGCCATGCGTGCACCGCACGCAGGAGCGCGTCGTCGAGCTCGCGCGCCGAGGGCTCAGCCACGGGCCGGGACGGCGGCCGGCGGGTGGCGTCGCGAGCTGATCAGCCCACTGTCGAGCCCCCCGGCCGCGAGGCCGCCGTCGAAACGCGCCGATTCGACCTTGATACAGCGATCGACGACGACGGCGAGTCCCGCTTCGTCCGCGAGGCGAATCGCCTCGTCGTTCACGACGCCGTACTGGAACCAGATCGCCTTGGCACCGGCGGCGATCGCCTCGCGCGTCACCTGCGGGGCGTCCGCCGGCTTGCGGAAGACGTCGACGATATCGGGGGCGCCGTGCGCCTCGGCATACGCCGCGAGCGTCGGGTACGCGACGACCCCGTCGATCGCCCCGACCGCAGGATTGATCGGCACGACCGCGAGCCGCCCGCGCGTGCGTAGATACGAGAAGACAAAATAACTCGGCCGCGTCACGTTCGGGGAGGCGCCGACCACCGCGACCGTGCAGGCGCGCGCGAGCAGGTCGCGCCGCTGCGCGACACTTGACAAGATCATGCAGTCGCTCCCGCCGCCTGGCGTGCGGTCTCGCCCGCCTCAGCTATGAGGGCCGCCGCGCGCAGGCCGTTCTCCAGATCCCAGATGAGGTCGGCCGGATCTTCCAGACCGACGCTGAGCCGGATCATATCGGGCGTGACGCCGCCGGCACGCATCTCGTCGTCCGAGAGCTGCTGGTGCGTCGTCGAGGCCGGGTGGATGACGAGACTCTTCGCGTCGCCCACGTTCGCAAGATGGCTCCACAGTTCGAGCGCCTCGATGAACGCGCGTCCCGCCTCCCGGCCGCCGCGCAGGCCGAACGTGAAGATCGAGCCCGCGCCCTCTGGGAGATACGTGTCGGCAAGCGTGCGGTACGGAGAATCGGGGAGACCGGCGTAGCTCACCCACGCGACGTCTCGGTGGGCGGCGAGATAGGTCGCGATCGTCCGGGCATTCTCGACGTGCGCGCGCATCCGGAGCGGCAGCGTCTCGAGCCCCTGCAGCAGCAGCCACGCGCTCATCGGCGAGAGCGCGGCACCGATATCGCGCAAGACCTCGGCGCGCGTGCGCATGAGGAACGCGTACTCGCCGAAGGTCTCGGCGAAATTCATGTCGTGGTAACCGGGCGAGGGTTCGGAGAGCAGCGGATGCTTGCCCGCGCCCCACGGGAAGCGTCCGCTCTCGACGATGACGCCCGCGATCGCCGTGCCGTGACCGCTGATGAATTTCGTCGCCGATTGGACGACGATATCGGCACCGAACTCGATCGGCCGGCAGAGCGCGGGTGACGCGAACGTGTTATCGACGATCAGCGGCACGCCGCGCGCGTGCGCGCCGTCCGCGATCGCGCGGAGATCCGCGACGCTGCCGAGCGGATTGCCGATCGTCTCGGTGTAGACGGCGACCGTATTCGGCCGGATCGCAGCCGCGAGATCTGCCGGATCGTCACCGGGGACGAGCGTGCACTCGATGCCCATGCGTTTGAGCGTGACGGTGAACTGCGTGATCGTGCCGCCGTAGAGGCCGGCGCTCGCGACCAGATGATCGCCCTGCTGGGCGATCGCGAGGATCGCCATCAGCTGCGCCGAGAGGCCGCTCGCCGTCGCGACGGCACCGAGGCCTCCTTCGAGTGAGGCCATCCGCTCTTCGAACGCCGCGACCGTCGGATTCCCGATGCGGCTGTAAATATTGCCATACGTCCGCAGGGCGAAGAGCTCGGCTGCGTGCTCGGTCGAATCGAAGACGAAGCTGCTCGAATAGTAGATCGGCATCGCGCGCGCGCCGGTCGTCGGATCGGGCGGCGTCCCGGCGTGCAGCGCGCGCGTGCGAAAGCCGAACGTGTGGTCCTCGTGCATGATGCGTCTAGTGCGAGCCCGCGTTCGGCAGCGGCACGCCGGCCGGCGTGAGCCCCGGCGCGAACAGGCCCTTGTCTTTGGCCCGGTGGGCGGCCGTGAACGGCGTCGGGTCCGTCTTGCCGCCGGCGTCGAGCGTGCCGACCATATCGGTGCCGTTCTCGACGTAACCCGAGAACGTGACGTCGCCCGTCGCCGTCTTCGCGACGATGCGGATCAGCTTTCCGTCGAAGGTGCAGTTGCCGTCTTCGAAGGGACTCGTCGACTTCTTGTTCTTCCACGAGCCCGTGAGCGTCATGCCGCTCTGCTTGATCGCGAGATATGAGTAATCGGTGCTATCGGGGTGCTGCAGCTGGACCTCCCACGTCCCGTCGAGCGTCGCGAAGCCGGGTGCCGTCGGCGTCGGCGTCGGTTCGGGCGTCGTGCCCGCGGGTGCGGCGGATCCGGCGGCCGCCGGTTTGCCGCGGCCGCGGCGCTTGCCGCCCGGCGTCGCGCTCGCCTGCGGGGCGGGAGCCGGCTCGTCGGTCGGCGCGCTCAGGACCGGGATCGCCGTCGGTGCGCTCGGCGCCGTGCCGGCACCGGGAACGGCGGAGGCCGCGACGTTCGGCACCGCGACCGGGGGCGGAGCGCTCTGCGCTGCGACCGTGCCTTCGGCGGCGAGGGTCGAGGCGAGCGCGAAGAGCGCGCAGGCGGTCATGACGGTGGGACGATCGAATCTGAACAGCGCTGAATCCTCGCGGACGGACGGACTGAAAGGCCAACGCCACGGCTTCGCGCCGGGTTCCAAGTCTCCTAGAGGAGAGCCCGCGCTCGCCACGCTCGGCAACCCGAACGCCGAAATTTGTCACGCGCGACGGGCCCGCGGAGGACTCGCTCGGAGCCGGCGGAATGGGCCGCCGCATGGGTGTCCCTCGCCTGGTCTTTTTCTTGTCCGCCGCCGTCGCGGCCGTCGCGGCCGCCGGATGCGGCGGCGGGGGCGGGGGCCCCGTCGCACCCGGGACGCCGGGGGGCTCCGGTGCCCCCTCGCCCGTCACGACGACGCCCGTGACGACGACGCCGGGCGCGACGCCGACTTCGGGCGCGACGCCGAGCGGTCCCTCCTCCGGCACGCCCGTCGCGGTCGGCGCGCCCTCGCCGCTGCCCTCCGCGCTCACGCCGGCGCAGGGCGTGACGGCGCGGCCGCTCGCGAGCGGCGACCGGTTCACCTACTCGGGTCGGATCCTCACGACGTTCGTCTATGCCGGGACGAATCCGAAGCCGACGTCGACCACCTTCGCGGCCGTGACGCAGAGCGTCGTGCTCGGCCTCCCCGCGGCGGCCGGGGGCGCGGCGCAGATCGACGTCGCGACCGCCGAGACCGATACCGCGCCGCTCGCGACGACGACCTCGACGACCGATGCGTTCGAAGGGCTGATCGCGGTCGCGGGCGGCCAGCAGCTCGCCGAGTCCTCGTCGGTCCGCACGGACAGCGGCGGCGACCTGCTCACCGTCACGTACCCGACGCCGCTCGTGCTCGATGCGTTGCCCGAGACGGCCGGCGCGAGCTTCACGAACGGCCCGGCCCGGACGATCGACGAGACGTCACCCGGCAAGTTCCAATCAAAGCGAACGTACGCGCCGGACGGCAGCTACACGGACAGCGAGACGTATCCGGCGGCCGCGACGGCCGGCGGATCCGCGACTCCGAGCGCGACGATCGTCGAGTATCACGACGGCCACGGGCTCTACACGCTGCCGCTCCAGGGGAGCGCCGGAGAGTCGACGATCGCGGTCGGAACGCCCGCGCCCGTGGCCGCGGGCTCGGCCGGACAGGCGATCACGCTGACGCGCACGGCACCGGATCCGGCCGTCTCGCCCGTCTCGCGCAGCGTGCCGGTCTGGTACGCGCAGCCGCTCCAGCTCTCGACGGAGACCGACCGGCAGACCGGCGCGAAGCAGCTGCCCGCCGCCTGCAACGTCCCGGCCGCAATCGCAACCGCGGCCAACGCCCTCGTCACGACGATCGAGCGCGTCGACACCGTGCTCGGATCGGACGAGACGGTCGCGCAGATCTCCTATGTCGCGCCGACGTACGGGCTCGTCTGTCTCCAGATGACGGACACGACGAGGTCGTTCTACGACCTCTCGGGTCAGTCGCTCGACGGTGTCGCCGTCTCGGGCAGCGCGACGATTCCGCTCGAGACCGCGACCGTCCAGGCGACGCTCGGTCTGACGGCCGCGACCTTGGCGGCCGCCCCGGTCGCACCCGCCCTCGCCGTCACGTCGCTCCGCTCGACGGTCGAAGCCGCCGTCACGCGCGTGCGGGCCGAGCGGCTCCGCCGGACCGCCGCCGCTCTCGCGGCGCGCGCGGGAGCGGCCCGGTGAAGCGCGCGACCGGCTTCGCGCTCGCCGCGGTGTGGACGCTCGCGGCCTGCTCCGGCGGCAGCGGTGCCAGCGGTCCCGTGCCGGGCCCCGCACCGACGACGCCGGGCGCGCTCGCCGCAGCCGCCCCGGCCGCGACCGTGCCGTACGGCGCCGCCGCGCTTCAGGGAGCGACGCTCGCCGGCACGCCCGCCGGGCTCGCCCTCGGCATCGACGTCTACGTCGGCATGCGCGACGAGCCGGGGCTCATCAGTTACGCGGGCAGCGTCTCCGATCCGCACTCCGCGCTCTTCCGGCACTTCCTCACGCCGCAGGAGCTCGGCGACCGCTTCGGCGCCTCCGCCGCCGACTACGCCGCCTCGATCCGGACGCTCAACGGCATGGGCCTGCAGACGAAGGCCTTTCCGCAGCGTCAGATGCTGCGCGTCTACGGTGCGCAGGCCGCGCTCGAGCGGTTCATCGGCGCGAAGTTCGGGCTCTATCGAAAGGGAACGCAGCGTTTCCTCGCGCCGATGACCGCGCCGCACGTCGACGGCCGCATCGCCGTGCGCTCCCTGCGCGCGACGATCGGTCTGCACCGGGCGCGCCGCGATCTCGTCCCGCTTCGCGCGTCGCACGGTCTGTTACTCGGCTACGCGCCGCAGCAAGTCGCCGCGGCCTTCGATTACACGGGCGCCTACGCGGCCGGCTTCACCGGCCGGGGCATTACGGTCGGGATCGTCGGCACGGGCCCGCTCGCGGACGGCGACGCCCGCGTCGCGGGCACGGGCGACGTCGCGTACTACCGCAGCCTCTACGGCATCGGCGGGGGCGGAACGCTGCGCCAGGTCTACGGCACGGACGCGAACGTCTCGCCCGGCAATCCGAACGCCGTCGGCGGCGGGTACTCGACGGGGCTCCAGACGCCGCCGCCCGTCACCTCGGAGACGACGGCCGCGTGCGTCACGCAAGGCTACAATCCGGCGGTTCCGGGCGCGAACATCTCGGACTACACGACCTGCAATCCGGAGGACGTCGAGGCGCAGCTCGACACGGAGCAGATCGCCGCGCTCGCCCCCGATGCGAACACGAACTTCTACCTCGCCTATAATCCGACCGAGTGTTTCGCGGCGGGCACGTATCAGCCGGGTGCGGCGTGCCCGGGCAGCACGACCGCGGCGCCGATCGCGCCCGTGCAAGAGCTCGGGCTCTTCCTCTCGGACGACGAGATCCAGCAGGCGATCGGCGACGATGCCGTCGACGTCCTCTCGATCAGTTTCGGCGGCGACGAACCGACCTCGCTCGGGCTCTTCTTCGATGCGACGGGCAAGGGCTTCGGCCCGACGGAGTTCGCCTCGCTCGCGAGTGAAGGGATCGCCGTCTTCGCCTCGACCGGCGACTTCGGCGCGCAGGGCTGCGCCGCCGACGCTCCGACGGCCCTGCCGGCCGGCTACACCGTCAATACGCCGTGCGTCGGCTATCCGTCGGGCGACCCGAACGTCGTCGCCGTCGGTGGCGTGAACGCCCCGATCGATCAGTCGGGCCGGCTCGCCGGGCCTCTGACGACGTGGGGTACGCAGACCTCAAACGCGGCGAACGTCGCGGCGAGCGGCGGCGGCGGCGGCGGCGTCTCCGCCTACTTCGCCGCCCCGCTCTACCAGCTCGGCATCGCCGGGATCAGCGGGTCCACGCGCAATCAGCCCGATATCGCCGGCGTCGCGGACGGCGCGACCGGCATGTCGGTCGTCTACGACGCGCCGTTCGGTGCCAAGGGCGGCGCCGTCGGCGGGACGAGTATCGCTGCGCCGCAGAGTGCCGCGATGTGGGCGCTCGTGCTCCAAGCCTGCCGTCAGACCGCGAGCTGCGCGACGGCCTCGGGGCCGCATCCGTACCGGCTCGGCAACCCGAGCCCGCTGCTCTACGCGATCGATGGGGGAGCCGCCTCGGGCGGTGGCTTCGTGCCGAAGGCGTCGTACGCGTCGACCTTCTACGACGTCCAGTACGGCTCGAACGCGACCGTCTTCCAACCCGTCACGACGCCCGTGGGGATGGCCTCGCCCGTGGCGAGCGCGACGCCGGATCCGCTCTTCGCACCCGGCTTCACCGCGGGTCAGGGCTACGACTCCGCAACGGGCCTCGGCGTGCCCTTCGCCCGGCATCTGATCAAAGCGATCGTCGGCATCTGAGCGGCAAGAGGAGAGACCTCTTGCGCGCGATGGTATGATGGAGCGGCTGTGAAAGACAAGATCCACCCCAAATTTTTCAAGGACGCTCAGTTCCGCTGCGCGTGCGGAAGTACGTTCACGACGGGCTCGACGATGAAGGAAGTCCAGGTCGAGATTTGCTCTGCGTGCCACCCGTTCTTCACGGGTCAGCAGAAGTTCATCGATACCGCGGGCCGCGTCGACAAGTTCAACCAGCGTCTGCTCGCGGCCGAGAAGAAGAAGACGGAAGCCGCGGATCGCAAGCGGCAGAAGGACGAAGCCGCGGCGGCGAATCCCGCCTAGGCGCTTCGTCCACTCGTACTCTGGAGCGGGCTGCAGCGATGCGGCCCGCTTCCGCTTCCCGGCTTGCAGCAAAGGCACGACGTGTTCAACCTCGACCGACTGGAGACGCTCTCTCGCCGCTTCGACGAGATCGAGAGCGAGCTCGCGAATCAAGGCGCGACGTTCGACCAGACGCGCTTCACGACGCTCGTCAAAGAGCGCTCCGGCAGCGAGGAGACGGTGCTCGCGTACCGTGCGTACCGCCGCATCCTGGCCGAGATCGCCGAGAACGACGCCCTCGCGAGCGATCGCTCGGAGCCGGGTCTGGCCGAGCTCGCAGCCGAGGAGGCGAGGCCCCTGCGCGAGCGTCGCAAAGAGCTGGAGGCGGCGCTGACCGAGCTGATGGTTCCGCGCGATCCGGACGACGGCAAGGACATCTTCATCGAGATCCGCGCCGGCGCCGGCGGCGATGAGGCGAGTCTCTTCGGGGCGGAGCTCGCGCGGATGTACGCGCGCTATGCGGAGTCGTTGAAGATGAAGGTCGAGACGATCAGCTCGAGTGAGAGCGAGAGCGGCGGTTACAAAGAAATTGTCATCGCCGTGAAATCGCACGAGCCGTACCGGCATTTCAAGTACGAGAGCGGCGTGCACCGCGTGCAGCGCGTCCCGCTCACGGAGTCGCAGGGCCGCGTGCACACGAGCACGGCGACGGTCGCGGTGCTGCCCGAAGCCGACGTCACGGACGACATCCAGATCAATCCGAAAGACCTGCAGATCGATACGTACAAAAGCTCGGGCGCGGGCGGTCAGCACGTCAACAAGACGGAGTCGGCGATCCGCATCACGCATCTGCCCTCCGGCGTCGTCGCGGCGTCGCAAGAGGAACGCTCGCAGCTCCAGAACCGCGAGCGCGCGATGACGATGCTGCGCAGCATCCTGCGCGACAAACAGCGCCGCGACGAAGAGGAGAAGCTCGGCACGCTGCGCCGGAGTCTCGTCGGCACGGGGGATCGCAGCGAGAAGATCCGGACGTACAATTTCCCGCAAGACCGGATCACGGACCACCGCATCAACGAGAACTTCCAGAGCATCAAGACGATCCTCGAAGGCGACCTCGGCAAGCTCGTCGGCCGCCTGCAGCAGGACGAGAGATCGCGCCGGCTCGCCGAAGGCGACGGCACGGCAGCCTAGATCTTGCCATACGTTCTCGCGCTCGATCAGGGCACGACGAGTTCGCGCGCGCTCGTCTTCGACGAACGCGCGACGGTCCGCGGTGCGGCGCAGGGCGAGTTTCCGCAGTACTTTCCCGAGCCCGGCTTCGTCGAACACGACGCGGAGGAGATCTGGGCATCGCAACTCGCCGTCGCGCGCGAAGCGATGCGCGGTGCCGGCGTCGCGGCGAGCGACCTCGCGGCGATCGGCATCACGAATCAGCGCGAGACGACGATCCTCTGGGAGCGGGCGACGGGCCGGCCGATCCACCGCGCGATCGTCTGGCACGATCGTCGCACGACCGCGGTCTGCGAGCGCCTGGCGGCGAACGGCGCGGAGGCGCTCGTGCGCCGCAAGACCGGCCTCTTGCTCGACGCGTACTTCTCCGCAACGAAGATCGCGTGGATCCTCGATCACGTTTCGGGCGCGCGCGAGCGGGCGGTGCGCGGCGAGCTCGCCTTCGGCACGGTCGACACGTGGCTGATCTGGAACCTGACGGACGGCGCGACGCACCGCACGGACGTGACGAACGCTTCGCGCACGCTGCTCTTCGATCTCGAGCGGCTCGACTGGGACGACGAGCTGCTCGCGCTCTTCTGTGTTCCGCGCGCCGTCTTGCCGGAGCTGCGGCCGTCGGTCGCCGAGTTCGGCCGGGCCGCGGCCCGCCATCTCGGCGGCGCCGTCCGGATCGCGGGCGTCGCGGGCGACCAGCATGCGGCCCTCGTGGGCCACGCGGGCTTCGCGCGCGGCATCGCGAAAAATACGTATGGCACGGGCTCGTTCTTCCTGCTGAACACGGGCGACGAGCTCGTGCGCGGCACGCACGGCGTACTGACAACGATCGGCTACGCACTCGAAGCCGGCCGCGCCACGTACGCCCTGGAAGGTTCGATCTTCGTCACGGGCGCCGCCGTGCAGTGGCTGCGCGACGGGCTCGGCGTGATCGCGCAGGCGAGCGACGTCGAGGCGCTCGCGGCGAGCGTGCCGGATAGCGGCGGCGTCACCTTCGTGCCGGCGCTCGCGGGGCTCGGAGCGCCGCACTGGGATCCGCACGCGCGCGGGACGATCCTCGGCCTCACGCGCGGTTCGACGAAGGCGCACCTCGCGCGCGCGGCGCTCGAAGCGATGGCGCTGCAGAGCACCGAGGTCGCGCGCGCGATGGAACGCGACGCCGGGCTGACGCTCGCGGAGTTGCGCGTCGACGGCGGCGCCTCGGCGAGCGACCTGACGATGCAGTTCCAAGCCGATCTGCTCGGGGCCGACGTCGTGCGCGCGCGGTCGCCCGAGACGACGGCGCTCGGCGCGGCCTTTCTCGCCGGGATCGGCGCGGGGCTGTGGGCGGGGCCGGAGGCGGTCGCGGCGCTTCGCGAGGAAGGGCGGCGTTTCCGGCCCGCGATGGCGACCGCGGAGCGCGAAGGGCGGCTGCGGCTCTGGGCGCGCGCGATCGAGCGGGCCTCGGGCTGGGCGCGCGAAGAAAAGCCGCCGTGATCGCTTCGGCCCTCGACCGGCGGCGCGCCCTCGCGCGGCTCGGCGAACGCTACGATATCCTCGTGATCGGCGGCGGAGCGACCGGCGTCGGCACGGCGCTCGACGCCGTGACGCGCGGCTACGCGACCGCGCTCGTCGAGGCGGCCGACTTCGCAAGCGCGACCTCGAGCCGCTCGACGAAGCTCGTCCACGGCGGCGTGCGCTACTTGCAGCAGGGCAACGTTGCGCTCGTGCGCGAGGCGCTCGCCGAACGCGCGCGACTCTTTCGGAACGCGCCGCATCTCGTCGACGAACTGGCGTTCATCTTGCCCGTCTACTCCGCGCTCGCTCTACCGTATTACGCGGCGGGGCTCGCGAGCTACGATCTCCTCGCGGGCGCGGCGAACCTGACGCGCAGCCGCGCGCTCGGCCGGCGCGGGACGCTCGCGCGGCTGCCGGGTCTGCGTGCGAAGCGGCTCGCCGGCAGCGTGCGCTACGCGGATGCCCAGTTCGACGACGCGCGGCTCGCCCTCGCCCTCGTCCGCACGGCCGCGGCGCGCGGGGCGACCGTCGCGAACTACGTCCGTGCGGAGTCTCTGACAAAAACAGGCGGTCGCGTCGACGGCGCGATCCTGCGCGATCGCGAGACGGGCGACGAGCACCGCATCCGCGCGCGCGTGGTCGTCAACGCGACGGGCATCTTCGCCGACGACCTGCGCCGCGCCGACGAGCCGGGCGCGACGCCGCTGCTCACCCACAGCCGTGGCTCGCATCTCGTCTTTCCGCGCGAGATCCTCGGCGGCGAGGACGCGTTGATCGTGCCGCGCACGCCGGACGGCCGGGTGCTCTTCGCGATTCCCTGGTACGGCCACATCGTCGTCGGCACGACCGATCTGCCGGCCCCGGGAGCCGCGCTCGACGTCGCGCCGACGGTAGCCGAGATCGACTACCTCGTCGAGACGGTCAACGGCTATCTCGAACGTCCCGTCCGGCGCGCGGACGCGCTCGCGGCGTTCGCTGGTCTGCGGCCGCTCGTCACGGGGAACGCCGGTGCGTCGACGGCACAGCTCTCGCGCGAGCATCTCGTCGCGACCTCGCCGAGCGGCCTCGTCACCGTGACGGGCGGCAAGTGGACGACGTATCGTAAGATGGCGCAGGACGCAGTCGACGTCGCGGCGCGCACGGGCTCGCTTCGGTCCGCGCGCTGCGTCACGGCCGATCTGCCGCTGCACGGGGCGACGGGCGCCGCGCGCGCGCATCTGAACGGCCCGATCGATCCGGATGCCATCTACGGTTCGGATGCCGCAGACGTGCGCGAACTCGAAGCGGCGGAGCCGTCGCTGCGGACGCCGCTCGCGGGGCGTCTGCCGTACCGGGAGTCGCACGTCGTCTACGCGATCCGCAGCGAGATGGCGCGCACGGTCGACGACGTCCTCTCGCGGCGCACCCGCGCGCGCTTCCTCGACGAAGCCGCCGCTCGCTCGGCCGAACCGCGCGTCGCGGCGCTCCTCGCCCGCGAACGGGCGCGGGCGGATGCCTCCGACCACGCATGAGACGTTCCCATGAGTATGGCAAGAGAAGAGGAGTACCGTCCAATGGCTCGTGTTACCGGTATCGGCGGCGTGTTCTTTCGGGCACGCGATCCGCAGGCGCTCGGCGCCTGGTATCAGCGTCACCTCGGCGTTCCGTTTGCCGACGGGTTCGCCAAATTGCGTTGGACGGAGGACCCGGACCCGCAGGCGTGCACGATGTGGGCGCCCTTCGAGTCCGACACGACGTACTTCGGATCGCCGATGCAACAAGCGATGGTGAATTTCCGTGTCGACGATCTCGACGCGCTGCTCTCCGATCTCGCGGCCGCGGGCGTCGAGATCGTTCCCGAACGCAGCCAAGATCCCACCGTCGGGCGCTTCGCTTGGATCGTCGATTGCGAAGGCAATCGCGTCGAGCTCTGGGAGCCCGCCGCCGACGGCAGCGATACCAAGGCGGCGACCGCGGGCTAAAGAGATGCAACTTGACGGCGTGCAATTTCTCGTGTAAATATTCGGGCAATTCGCTAGCAATTCGGATACCCAGCGTGATCGCCAAGCGGATCGCTCTCGAAGATGGAACGCCCGTCGAGATGGCGGTCGCGAATGGGGTGATCTACGTACGGAGGAAGTTTCGCCGTCGACGTTACGTTCCGTGCGTCGTCTCCTGACAACGTTTCTCGAGCTGACATAGGAGCCTGATTCGCGGCATTGCCTCGATCGGATTGCGAAGGCGACCGCCGACGGCGCCGGAACGTGGAGGCCACCCTCGCGCATTCCCGTCACATGAAGCTCGATGGCTTCTCGAATGTTACGATGTGCTTTTTCGGCCGTCGACCCCGTCGAAACGCATCCCGGTAGATCCGGAGCACCTGCCGAGAAGTCGTGCTCGCCGCGCTCGATGATGACGGGGTAAATCATCTCCAGCCTGCCTGTCGTTGCATTGATCTCCAAGTGCCCACTTGGAGTTCGTCACCCTCGCGGCCAGGGACGCGCGCCCTGGTCTCGCCGGATGCTTGAATTGACGGTGGCTGCCGCGGGTCGTAACGACGACCCACCCGTCGTCGCAGCAATCTTCGGATCACGTCGCGGACGCGCATTACCATGCACGAGACTTCGCTCTGCAGACGCTGCCAGCTGCTCGAGAGCCGGCCGGGCCGACATAACCACGGCCCGCGCCCCGGGCGTTCCTTCGCCTACGACGGCCGGAAGCATCATGTATGGGGAGGTGACGAGCGAGAGGGCGGTGACGAGAAGGTGAGGCAACCGGGACCAGCGAGCGCATCAGGAAGCCGAGCATCCGGAGCACGGAGATCGACTTCACGATGAGGTGGCCGATCAGGAGGCAATACGCTCCGAAAGAGGCCCAGCTGCTGACGTGGAAGGGGGCGAGGTCGAAGAGCGCGAGCGCTCCATTCCCGCATCCGACGAAGCCGAACAGTGCTTCACGGCGCGCTTCGGTAAGGAGCCTTACGTCGGTAGCTGCAAATTCGTAGTAGGTTTGCAGAGCGTACTGGGGACAGGCGCAAGATCGTTGTCGACCGCGCACGATCGGAGCTGTGATCCATCACGCTCGGGCGCAGGAAATCGCGTGATCGCCGTTCCCACGAAATTCGCGCTGAAATACAGATTCGTGCACCATGCTTCGCAGTTCGTTATTCCACGAATTGCTTGCGCTTCTTTGGAGAGCCTTTGTGAGACTAAGTACATCAGCCAAACCCGTTCTCGGAGCTCTCGCGCTTGGCGCTGCGATCGCGGTTTGGTTGGCTCCGCCCGCGCGCGGCGTCGCGTCGAATCACATCGATTCACCGATCTCGACGCAAGAGCGCGGCGCGAACATCACGGACCATTTTGCGTTTCTCGATCCGAACGACAATTCGAAAGTCGTGCTCATCATGGGAACGCAAGGTTTCGTCATTCCGGGCGAGCACTTCGGAATGTCGATCTTCGACCCGAGTCTGCGCTATCGGTGGATGTTCTCCACGACCGGTAACGCGAAGCCCGACAAATACATCGACGTCAAGTACGCGCCCGGGGTCGGACGGGGTACGGCGCAGATGGCGACGGTCTCCTTACCGAACGGCAAGACCTTCACCGCAATGACGACCGTCGCCACGCAAACTCCGGCTGCGCACCCGCCGGTCATCACGACAGATCCCGCGACCGGCGTCAAATTCTTTGCGGGCGTCATGGACGACCCGTTTTTCCTCGACGACACGGGTGCGAATCTCTTCGCAGCTTCGGTTGCGATGGGACATCCGGACCCGTCGCTCATCGGGAAGCGTGGCGGTCGCGACACGTATGCCGGGTTCAACACGCTGATCACGGCGCTCGAGATGCCCGTTTCGATGCTCAAGGGTGCCGGTAGCAAAATCGACATCGAAACGGCGACACAACGCCAAGCCGTGCAAACCGCGCAGGACGACGGTACGATCGTCGGTTCCGGCGAGTACCGGACGCTCGACCGCGAAGGGTTTCCGTTGGTCAACAACGCGCTGATACCGTCGCCGCTCAAAAATAAGTTTGGAACGTCGAATCCCGAAGCCGATGCGCAAGGCGTCTTCAAGTCGGCGATCGTCAAGACCCTCACCGTTATCGGCACCGATGAAGCACATCAAAAGATGGTGCTCGACGCGGCCGTTACGCACGGCGACTACCTGCTGCTCGACGTGACTATTCCGAATTCCGGCCCGGAAGGCGGCACGAATCCGGGCGGGGGCTTCCTCAAGAACGGAGGCCGGCGACTCGCCGACATTGTTCCCACTGAGGCCTTCACGCTGCTCAATAACGGAAAGTACCTGACGGATCACGTGCTGAAAAACGACCTTCCGTTCCGTAGCGAGTTCCCGTTCGTCGCCGATCCCCATCAGCCGTTGCCGCCGGGTCACGAATCTTCCGGCGTCCAACAGTAGCGTCACACAAACCGGTGCAGCGTTTGCGGTCGATCGCGGTGCGGGTGTGCGTCTTCGTGGCGCTCGCCTGCGCCGTGTTCGTAGCTCTCCGCCTGAGCGGATCGTTCGCGCCTCGGCCCGAAGCACCGCTGGCCGGCGCGCCGACTTTCGCCGAATCGTCGGCGCAGTCTCGCAATCGCGTGCTGTTTTTCGAGCGTCGATTAGCACGCAATCCGGATGACTTCGACATCCTCAACGAGCTCTCGGCGCTCTATTTGCAGCGTCTGCGCGAAACGGGATCGTTTTCCGATCTCGAACTCGCCCGGCGCGCCGCTTTCCGCTCGCTCGCGGTCGTTCCGCCCGTTCGTAACGTCGCGGGCCTCGAGTCGCGAGCGATGGCAGAGTTCGCCTCGCACGAATTCGCTGCCGCGCGTGACGATGCTCGTACCCTCACGCGACTCGACGGCTCGGGAACGCCTTACGCGCTGCTCGGGGACGCGTACGCCGAACTCGGTGACTATCGTGCCGCCGACGACGCCTATGCGCGGCTCCGGCGGCAGGCGGGCGACCGGGACGAGAACGTCGCAACGCGCCGCGCCCGCATGGCGATGTTGAAGGGTCACAACGAAAGTGCGAAGGACGCGTTGTCGGTCGCGATGTCGATCGAACTGGAACGGAGCCCGCCGTCACGCGAGCGCGTTGCGTGGTACGCGTGGCAACTCGGCGACACCGCATTCTTCACGGGCGATTACGACGGCGCACGAGCCAGATACGAGGATGCGCTCGCGGTCTATCCTGGTTATTTCCGAGCACTGGCGTCTGCCGGCCGGCTCGACGCTGCACTCGGCAAGTACGAGCAGGCCGAAGACGAGTATAATGCCGCGATCCGCGCTCTTCCAGACCCGACGTTCGTCGCCGAACTCGGCGACGTCTACGCCCTCGCCGGCGATCGGGCGTCGGCCGAGCGGGAGTACGCCCTCGTCGACTTCATTGGCCATCTCAGCACGATCAACGGCGTCATGTACAATCGTCAGATCGTCATGTTCGACGCGGATCACGATCTCAAGCCGGCAACCGCGTATCGGGCCGCGCAGCGAGAGTACGGGGTTCGGCAAGACGTTCTCGGAGCGGACGCCGTCGCTTGGACGGCGCTCAAAGCCGGTAAGATCGCCGAAGCACGGGCGGCCATGCGCGAGGCGCTGCGGCTCGGCACGGACGATCCACGGCTGCTCTATCACGCCGGCATGATCGCGCGAGCATCCGGCGACGCGACGGCGGCTCTAACGTTTCTCAAAAGCGCGTTGCGCTTGAGTCCGCATTTCGATCCGCTTCAATCCGTCGTCGCTCGTTCCGCTCTTGCAAAACTCGACGCTCGCAATTAAAGGCTTTCTCGGTGACGCATGTGATCGCTACGAAACGTGAGTCGCAGTCTGCCGCTGGGACCGGCGCCGCATTCGTCAACGGGGGCCGCCATCTCCGAACGCTTTGCTCGCGCCGGCGCCAAGGTCGTTCTCGGAACGTTCGGCGGCGTTCAAATCTCCGCCGCGCGGCGGATCGCCTCGGATGCTTCGCGGTCACGCGGGTCCGGTGAGGCCGCAAGGCCGCACGCGACGCCTTCGACGTCGGCCTCCGAGCGATTCTGGCCGAGCTTCCATTTGCCGTCGAGGGCGCGGATCTCGAGTTCGACGCCGACGATGGCGCGCAGCTGGCCCGCGACGTAGCTCTCCGGCGCGTCCGTGACGGACCACGGCTCGGCGCGGCGCTCCTCGTGCAGACGTGTGAGATCGTCGACGAGGGCGTGCAGGCCCGGCCCGTCGTCGATCACGTGCAGCCTTCCCGACGCATGGACGGCAACATAATTCCATGTCGGCACGACCTTGCCATGCTCGCGTTTGCTCGCGTACCAGCTCGGGCTCACGTACGCCTCGGGTCCGAGGATGATCGCGAGCGCCTCCTGACCCTCCGCGAGCGCGCGCCCCTGCGGGTTGGCGCGGGCGAGATGGCAGCGCAGCACGCCGAGCGCCCCGCGCGCCGGATCGAGCATCATCGGCACGTGACTGACGAGCGGCGATCCGTCGATCACGGTGACGAGCGTCGCGAGGCGGGCGGCGGCGATCGTCGCGTGCATCGCGGTAACGTCGTCTTGCCGGAACTGCGGGGGGACGTACATGCGGCGCACTTCGCCGCGGCAGGCCCGTCGTCCGGCGATTCGGAACCCGCAGCCCTCGTGAACGAGCCCGATGCCTCGATCGACCGGACCCTGAACGAGGCGCGGCGGCGGCTCCGGCGCGTCGCGGCCGCGTCGGCGCGGCTCGATGCGGAATGGTTGCTCGGCCGCATCCTCGACCGCGACCGGGCATGGCTGATCGCGCACGGCGACGAACCGCTCGGCGCGGGCGCGCGCGCCGCCTTCGCGATCTCAGTCGAGCGGCGCGCCGCCGGCGAGCCGGTCGCGTACATCCTCGGCGACGTCGGCTTCTTCGGCTACACCTTCCTAGTGACGCCGGAGGTCCTCGTGCCGCGGCCGGAGAGCGAGCACGTCGTCGAAGCCGCGATCGCGGATCTGCGGTCGCGTCTCGCGCGCACGCCGGCGCCGCGAGCCTGCGATATCGGCACCGGCAGCGGCGCGCTCGGCATCTCGCTCGCCCTCGCCGTCCCCGCCGCCGTCGTCACCGTGACGGATGCATCGGCGACGGCGCTCGCCGTCGCGGCGCGCAACGCGGAACGGCTCGGCGTCGCCGGGCGCGTGCGCGTTCGCGAAGGCGATCTGCTTGATGCCGTGGCCGGCGAGGGACCGATCGATGTCATCGTCGCGAATCTACCGTACATTCCGACACGCGCGATCCCGCAGCGGCCGGACCCGGTCGGCTACGAACCCGCGATCGCCCTCGACGGCGGACCGGATGGTTTAGTGCTCTACGGTCGACTGCTCGACCAATTAGTCGTCGCGGCCGGATGCGGCACGATTCGGCTCGCGGCGGACGGCGGGGGCCGCGCGACCGCCTGCTTCTTCGAGGCCGCGCCCGGCACGATCGAACCGCTCGCGGCGCTCGTCGAGCGCGCGTTTCCGCAGGCCTACGTCGAGATCGGCGAAGACTACGCCGGCATCGAGCGCTTCGTCGCGGTGACGCTCGCTTAGCCGCCGTGATGGACGTGCGCGTGCGTGGGAACGGGCGCTGCGGCATGGCCTCGCGTGCGATCGTCGCCGGCAGCTCGTCTGCGGTGATGCCTCGGAAGGCGCGCGCGAGACCGAGCTCGCACGACCGCGCGATGCGCTCGAAACGACTCTCCCTTCACACGCTCGCGTACCGCACGCTCGCGAGCGCCCTCGCGTTCCTCGCGGTCGCCTGCATGCGGCCGGCAGCCGCTCGCGCCGATGCCGGCATCGGCGTCGAGTTCGGCGGCCAAATTCCGCTCCGCAGCGAGGCCCGCGACGCGGGGGCGCACGTGCGCCCCGAGGTCGGCGTCAGTTATGACATCATTCGGCCACCAATCGTGCCGGTGCGCGCGTCGCTCGACTTCGATTACGCCTCGGGTTCGCGCGGTGCGGGCAAACTCGACGTCTTCGGCCTCGCCGCCTCCGCGCGGCTCACGACGCCGCTCTACGTCGGCGGCGGGCTCGGTCTCTACGACGTCGCGGCCCATCCGGCCGATGCCGCCGCTCCGGGCCGCGCGGTCTTCGGCGCCGGCAGCGACCTCTTCGCGGGCACGCGGCTCCTCTCGCTGCCCGGCGGCCTCGGACTCTCGCTGCAATTCGATTACCGCGCGCTGCCGAGCGCGGCCGGCATCTCGGCGAGCGGCCTCTCGGCGGGCGTGCGTGCGCGCTTCTGAGACGCGCGCTGCCGACCAGGGCCGCAGAGGAAGCGTGCGGAACCTCGCCATCCCATAGTGGCGAAGTACGTTTTCTTCACCGGTGGCGTCGTGAGCTCGCTCGGCAAGGGCATCACGGCCGCCTCACTCGGGCGACTCCTGAAGAGCCGCGGTATCAGCGTGTCGATCCAGAAGCTCGACCCCTATATCAACGTCGACGCCGGCACGATGAATCCGTACCAGCACGGCGAGGTCTTCGTCACGGAAGACGGTGCGGAGACGGACCTCGATCTCGGCCACTACGAACGCTTCATCGATGAAGCGCTCACGAAATCCAACAACGTCACGACGGGGCAAATCTATGCCTCCGTGATCGACAAGGAACGGCGCGGCGAATATCTCGGAGCGACGGTCCAGGTGATCCCGCACATCACGAACGAGATCAAGGCGCGCATCACGCGCGTCGCCGACAAGAGCGGCGCGGACGTCTGCATCGTCGAGGTCGGCGGCACGGTCGGCGATATCGAAGGACTGCCGTTCCTCGAGGCGATCCGCCAGGTGCGTTACGACGTCGGCGAAGAGAACGTCATGTTCGTCCACCTCACCCTCATGCCGCATCTGGGCGCGGCGGGCGAACTGAAGACGAAGCCGACGCAGCACTCCGTGCGCGAACTGCGCGCGATCGGCATCTCACCGGACGCGATCGTCGTGCGCACGAACTCCGAGGTCCCGATCCCGATCGAACTCAAGGAGAAGATCGGCCTGTTCTGCGACGTCCCGGCGAAGAACGTCGTGCAGAACGGCGATGCGCCGACGATCTACAAAGTGCCGCTGAATCTCGAGCACGAGGGTCTCGCGCTCGCCGTGATCGCGCGGCTCAAGCTCGCACCGCAGCCGCTGCAGATCGCCGAGTGGGAGCGGATCGTCGAGCGGATCGAGCATCCGCACCATGCGGTCAAGATCGCCCTCGTCGGCAAATACGTCGAGTTGAAAGATGCGTACATCTCGATCAACGAGGCGCTCTACCACGCCGGCATCGCGCACGACGCCAAGGTCGAGATCAAACGCGTCGACTCCGAGACGATCGAGGAGACGGGTCTCGCCGTGCTGGCGGACGTCGACGGCATCCTCGTCGCGCCCGGGTTCGGCGCGCGCGGCGTCAAAGGCAAGCTCCGCGCGATCCAGTTCGCGCGCGAGAACGGCGTGCCGTTCCTCGGCATCTGCCTCGGCATGCAGCTCGCGACGATCGAGTTCGCGCGGAGCGTCTGCGGTCTCGCCGACGCGATGACGACCGAGGTCGACGAGTCGACCCCCGATCCCGTGATCGACTTCTTGCCCGAGCAGCGCAACATGGAACAGATGGGCGGCACGATGCGCCTCGGCACGTACGATTGCACGCTCGCTCCGGGTACGCTCGCGGCGGAGGCCTATGCGTCGCTCGCGATCAGCGAACGTCATCGCCACCGGTATGAGTTCAATAACAAATACAAAGAACTCTTCGAAGCGCGCGGCATGATCTTTTCCGGTCATCATCCGAACGGCCGCAGCTCGCTCGTCGAATGCATCGAGTTGCCGCGGAGCGTCCATCCGTGGTTCGTCGGCACGCAGGCGCATCCCGAGTTCAAGTCGAGACCGACCAAGCCCTCACCGCTCTACCGCGACTTCGTCGGTGCCGCCCTCGCCCGGACGGCGGCGCTCCCGGCGCCGGAGCTCCCCGCGCTGCCCGAGCCGCAGGCCGGCCGGGCGCTGTAGCTCGTGCGCGCCGCGAGCGTCACGGCCGTCATCCTGACGAAGGACGAGGCCGCGGCGCTGCCGCGCGCGCTCGGAAGCCTGCCGCCGGGCATGCCGGCCCTCGTGCTCGACGCGGAGTCGACGGACGCGACGCCGCGCATCGCCGAAGCGTTCGGGGCGCGCGCGATCGTGCGGCCGTGGGCCGGCTTCGTCGCGGCGCGCCGCTACGCGCTCGGCGAGGTCCGCACGCCTTGGACGCTGATGCTCGATGCGGACGAGTCGCTGGACGCGGCGCTGCGCGAGGCGCTCGCGGCACTGCCGGAGGAGCCGCGCGAGGCCGGCTTCCGGCTCGCCCGGACGACCTCGCTCTGCGGCCGGCCCGTCCGCGGCTGCGGCTGGGGTGACGAACGTTTGCTACGGCTCTTTCGCACGGCCGGGGCGCGGCTCGCCGCGCACCCGGCCGCCGGCGGCGCAGCCGACCTGCACGAGCGCTGGGAAGTCGACGGTCCGGTCGCCGATCTCGGCGGGCGCCTCGCGCACGACTCGTATCCGACGCTCGCGGCGTACGGCAGCAAGTTCGCGCGCTATACGACGATCGAGGCCGCGGCGCTGCACGCGCGCGCTCCCGGCGCGGCGTTCGCTGCGGCCCTCGCGCGCGCGGCGCTCCGGCTGCCGTGGCTGTTCTTCGGCCGCGCCGGCTGGCGCGACGGATGGCGCGGCGCCTTCGTGAGCGCCGCCTCCGCCGTCTATCCCGTCGTCGTACGCTGGAAAGCGCTCGCATATCGCGAAGGACGCCTCCGATGATCGCACACGATGGCACGCTGACGCTGCGCCGGATCGCGCGAAGCTCCGACCGGACGGCGACGGAGCTCGGCCTGCCGGTGCGTCCCGACGTCGTGCTCGATTGGCCTCGCTCGCGCCACATCTCCGTCGGCATGCGCGCCTACGCGGACGCGATGGCGCGCCTCGTTCCGCAGATCGCGCCCGACCTGCGCACGCTCGTGATCGAGCGGGAGACGACGGCGTCGCTCGCGGAGCAGCTGACGCTGCCGGGCGCGCTCGCCCGCGCCAACGGACGGCTGATCCACCATCTCAGCCCGTACGCGCCGCTGCTCGGCCCGGTGCCGTTCGTCATCACGATCCACGATCTCGTACACCTGCGCTACCCCTCGCATTTCAAAGCAACGGTACCGTACTATTACCGGTCGATCGTCCGCCGCGTCTGCGCGGCGGCGGCTCGCGTGATCGTCGACGACGACCGCACGACCGCGGACCTCGCGCTCTACCTCGACGTCGACCCGGCGAAGGTGCGTGCGATCCCGCTCGGCGTCGACGAACGCTTTCGCGCGACCGAGATCGCGCCGTATTTCAACGCGCTCCCCTCGGCTCCCGACCGTCCGCGGCCCTACCTGCTCTATGCCGGCAATCACCGCGCTCACAAGGATCTGCCAACCCTATTCGCCGCGTGGGCCGCACTGCCGGAGTCGCTGGAACTCGATCTGCTGCTCACGGGACCGGACGATTTCGCCGGCACGCCGCTGCCGTGGCGCCGCTCGAGTGCGATGCGGGTGCTCGGCGAAGTTCCGGCGGAGCGTCTGCCCGCGCTCTACCGGGGCGCCGCAGCCCTCGTCCATCCGGCGCTCTGCGAGGGCTTCGGCCTGACGCTCGTCGAGGCGGCGGCCGTCGGCACGCGCGTCATCGCCTGCGAGGACGCCGTACCGAGCCTCGTCGCGCCCCACGTCGAGACGTTTCCCGCGCGCGACCACCGGCGGCTCGCGGAACTGCTCGCGGTCGCGCCGGATGCGGCGCGGATCGCGGCCGCCCGGACGATCGCGTGCGACCTGACGTGGGAACGCTGCGCGCGCGCCACGGCCGAGGTCTATCGCGAGGTTTTGGCGCAGTCGAAGGCGTGATTGCCACGCGTCTTCTCGCGCTCGCGGGCGCCGGCGCCCTCGCCGCGCTCCCGCTCGGCGGCCTAGCCGCGCATGCGCGCGGCCACGCGCAGCCGCACGGGCGCGCGAAGCCGGCGGCTCGCGCGAAGCCGCGCGCCGGCGGCCCGGTCGGACGCGCGACGGCGCAGCCCGAGATCGTGCGCAAGATCGCGATCTCGGTGAACGGCGATGCCCTGCCGACCGAGACGCCGCCGATCGTCGTCGACGGACGCGTCCTCGTTCCGCTCCGCGTCGTCTTCGACGCCCTCGGCATCGACGTGACGCGCTCGGGCCGGACGATCGCCGGCGCCCTGCCGACCGGCGCCGTCACGATCGTCGTCGGTTCGAGCGTCGGATCGATCGACGAACGCCGCGTCGCCTTCGACGTGCCCGTCATCGACACGGATGGGACGACGTACGCGTCGCTGCGCGTCATCCATACGGTCCTCGGCGCGGACGCGGCGTACGACCAGCGCGCCGCGCGCGTGACGATCGTCTCCGGGGCCGTCGGCCGCGCGCCGAGCGGTCAGTCCGCCGCCGCCCACGGCGGGACGAGCGTGCAGGGCGACGTCGCCGCGGTCGACACGAACTCGCAGCCGCCGTCGATCGCGATCACGGCCGCCGGCTCGCTGCGCACGATCTCGGTGACGTCGAACGCGAAGCTGTTCGTCGAAGACGTGACGATCCACACGCAAATTCCTGCTACGCTCGCCGACGTCCGCGTCGGCGACGCGCTCCGGGCCGTCCTCGCGCGCGACGGCCGCGTCGTCGAGGTTCACGACTTCTTCAAATCGGCGAGCGGCGTCGTCTCGGCCGTCTCGGCGAGCGCCGCCGTGCTCGCGAACGGGCGCGTCGTGCAGCCCGCCAAGACGACCGAGATCTCGCTCAACGACGGACCGGCGGCGCTCGGCGACCTGCACGTCGGCGATTTTCTGACCGTTCGCAGCAATCCCGAGACGGGTGAGCTGCGCCAGGTGATCGCCTCACGGACGGGCGTCGCGACGCCGGCTGCGACCGGTGCCGCCGGAGTCACGAAGGCCGTGCCGTCGATCGCGGGCGTCACGCTCGGCCGAGCGCGGGCGCTGCACGCCGGCGAGTCGCTCGCCGTGACGCTGAGCGGAACGCCCGGAGGACAGGCGCAGTTCGATATCGGCGACTTCGTCCCGGGGCTGCCGATGCAGGAGACGACGCCCGGCACCTACGTCGGACGCTTCACGATTCCGAGCCGCTTCAACGTCGCCGAAGTACCGGTCTACGGTCATCTCAGCGTCGGCGGCGTGAACGCGCCGAAGGCGACGGCGGCCGGTGCCTTCTCGGCAGCGACGACGCCGCCGCAGATCAGCGACGTCGCGCCGCCGAGCGGGCAGAGCGTCAACAACACGCGGCCGAGCATCTTTGCGACGTTCGCGACGCCGAGCGACATCGGCGTCGACGTCGGTTCGGCGCAGATCGTCGTCAACGGCCACGACGTCACCTCGAGCTCGACGCGCACGAACGGTTTCATCACGTACAGCCCCGGCGTCGATTACGCCGACGGCCCCGTGCAGGTCGCCGTGCGCGTCGCGGATCTGGCCGGCAATGTGGTGACGCGCAGCTGGACCTTCACGATCAAGACGAGGTAACGACCATCATTTTTTGCTACCGGGCGGTCGCCGCCCTCCTGTTCGCCGCGCTCCTCGCCGGATGCGGCGGCGGCTCCGCGGCTCCCGGCGGCGCGCCGCTCGTCGTCGCGCGCGTCAAGGACGCGGTCGGCCTCGACCCCTCGCACGAGACGGACGGCAACTCGCTCAACACGGCCTCGGTCATCTTCGAGACGCTCGTCGCGTTCAAGCCCGGGACCTTCGACGTCGTCCCGCAGCTCGCGTCGCGGTGGACGACGAGCCCCGACGGAAAGACCTGGACGTTCACGCTCGCCCGCGGCCACGCGTTCTCCGACGGAACGCCGGTCGACGCCGCCGCCGTGAAGTGGAACTTCGACCGCTGGCGCCTGGCTCGCAACCATGGAAATTTCCCGTACGCGTACTACGCCAGCATGTTCGGCGGCTTCGATGGCAAGAGCACGATCGAGGACGTGAAGACGCCCGCAAAAGACCGCATCGTCTTCACGCTCCGCACGCCGCTCGGGCCGTTCCTGCGCGACATCGCCCTGCCGTCCTTCGGCATCGCCGAGCCCGCGGCCGTCATGAAAGACGCGGCCGCCTTCGGGACGCAGCCCGTCGCGAGCGGGCCGTACATGGTGCAAGAGTGGGCCAAGGACGACCACTTGACGCTCGTCGCGAACCCGCACTGGACCGGCCGGGCCGCCTACGGCACGGTCGTGCTGCGCGACATTCCCGACCAGTCGACGAGCGTGCTCTCCTTGAAGGACGGCGACGTCGACATCCTGATCGATCCGCGACCGGACGACGCGAAGGATCTCGCGAGTACGCCCGGCGTGAAGCTGTACCCGCAGCCGAGTAACAACGTCTTGTACGTCGCGATGAACGTCGAGAAGAAGCCGTTCACGGACGTGCGCGTCCGCCGCGCGGTCGCCCTCGCGATCAACAAGACCTCGATCGCCCGCGACTTCTACACGCTCGGCGCGACGGTCGCGAACGACTGGACGCCGCCCGGCATGCTCGGCTCGGATCCGAAGCTCGAGGCGGCGCCGTTCGACGTCGCGCGCGCGAAGCGGCTGCTCGCCTCCGCCGGTCTCCCGAACGGCTTCAAGACCGACCTGTTCTACCCCACGTCGCCGCGGCCGTACATGCCGGAGCCGCAGCGCGTCGCGGAGGCGATCCAGGCGAATCTCCGCGAAGCCGGCATCGACGTCACGCTGCAGCCGTTCGAGTTCGCCGTCTTCTTACAGAAAGCGCGTAACGGCGAGCATGCGATGTGCCTGATCGGCTGGAACGGCGATAACGGCGACCCTGATAATTTCATGTATCCGCTGCTCGATCAGGACAGCGCCGTCAAAGGTCAGGCGCAGAACTACTCGTTCTGGCGCGATCCGCGCTTCCACGCGCTGATGCTCGCCGGGCAGCGGACGACGGACGAGGCGAAGCGCGCCGCGATCTACCGGCAGGCGAACGACCTGATCGCAGACCAAGCACCAGCGGTGCCGATCGTCCACTCCGTCGTGTCGTTCGCGGCGAAGCGATCGCTGCGGGGCGTCGTGCCGCGCCCGGACTCCATCCTCGACTTCCAGAGCATGAAGCCCGGTACCGGAGCGACGCCGTGAGCGACTGTCCCTTCTGCAAGATCGTGCGCGGCGAGATCCCCGCGACCATCGTCGCTCGCACGGACGATGCGCTCGCCTTCAGCGATCTGAACCCGCAGGCACCGACACACGTGCTCGTGATTCCGACGCGTCACGCGGAGAACCTCGGCGACTTCGTGCGGATCGCGACGCCGCACGAAGTCGGCGCCTTCTTCGGACTCGCAGCGACGATCGGCCGTCAGGCCGGCGGCGACGGCCCGGAGGCCCGCGGCTACCGGATCGTCGCGAACGAGGGCCGCGACGGCGGCCAGACGGTCGCGCATCTGCACGTCCACGTGCTCGCCGGACGCCGCCTCGGATGGCCTCCCGGCTAGACGCACGGGCGGCGCCTGTGGTACGCTCGGCAGGTTGCTCTCGGGGCAGGGAGCGGAGTTCGCCGCGTCGCGCGACGCGGTCTCGAGGGGAGGTTGTTCGTTTTGGAGATTCGCGTTGCACCCGGTGAGACGATCGAGAGTGCGCTGCGGCGTTTCAAGAAAGCCACCCAGAAGGCCGGCGTCTTGGCCGAGGCCCGCAAGCACGAGCACTACGAGAAGCCGAGCGTCCGCCGCAAGAAGAAGTCCGCCGCCGCCCGCAAGCGCCGCACCTGAGCTTCGAGAGCGGGCCGTTCTGAGCGCGAAAGAGCAGATCACGACCGATCTCAAAGAGGCGATGAAGGCGCGCGACCAGGTGCGCGTCGACACGCTGCGGTCGGCGCTCTCCGCGTTCTCGTATCGCAAGATCGAGGCCGGCATGGAGCTGACCGACGTCGAGCAGAGCGAGGTCCTGCGTAAGCTGGTCAAGCAGCGTAGCGACGCGATCGGTGAGTTCACGAAGGCCGGCCGCATGGAGCTCGCCGCAAAAGAGACGCGCGAGCGTGAGATCCTCGGCGTCTATCTGCCGCCGGCGATGACGCCGGAAGAGATCCGCCGGGTCGTCGACGCCGTGATCGCGGAGCTGCCCGCGGAAGCGCGGTCCAAGGGCCCGGTCATGAAGGCCGCGATCGGCCGGCTGCGCGGGAAGGCCGACGGCAACGCCATCGGTCAGGCCGTCGAGGCCGCGCTCAAAGCCTGACGCAACTACGCATCGCCGCCCCGGTATCGAGACGTATGATGCTCCCTCTGCGGCGAGTCCTGTCGTGTCTCGCGCTCCTCGCCGGCCTCGGCGGCTCGCTCGCCGCTCCCGTCGTCGCGGCGGCCCGCGCGGAGGCGACCGCTTCCCCCCGCGCGGTCGCCCGCGTGCTCGTCGTGCCGATCGAAGGCACGGTCGACGACGGGATGGCGCACCTCGTCGCGCGGGCCGTCGACGAGGCGAACGCCGCCGGCGAGCCGCTCGTGCTCGACGTCGACACACCGGGCGGTCTCGTCTCGGCGGCCTTCGATATCCGCGACAGCCTCTTTCGCGCGAAGGTCCCGACGATCGCCTTCGTCTCGGCGCGGGCGTTCTCGGCCGGTGCCCTCATCACGCTCGCGTGCCGGTCGATCGTCATGGCCCCGGGGTCGAGCATCGGCGCCGCGGAGCCCATCGTCACGGGCGGCGATCAGTCGCACCAGGCGAAGTTCGTGTCGGCGCTCTCGGCCGAGTTCCGGTCGACGGCCGAGCGCAACCACCGCAGCGGCCTGCTCGCCTCCGCGATGGTCGACAAGCACGTCGACACACCGCCGTGGAAGGCGAAGGACGCGATCCTCTCGCTGACCGCGACCGAGGCGAAACGCGCGGGCATCGCGGACGCCGTCGCCGCGACGCTGCCCGAGGCGCTCGCCGCGCTCGACGACGGCCGCCCCGAGATCGCCCGCGTGACGTACTCCTTCGGCGAACAGCTCGTGCGGTTCGCGACGAGTCCCGAGGCGAGCGGCATCCTGCTCTCGATCGGCGTCCTCGGTCTCCTGATCGAGATGCAGACGCTGCACGGCATCGCGGGGCTGATCGGCGTGCTCTCGCTCGGACTCTTCTTCGGGACGCACGTCTACGCCGGCTTCGGCAACGAATTTGTCATCGTGCTCGCGGTCCTCGGCGTCCTCGGCATCCTCTTCGAACTGCACGTCTTCCCGGGCCACGGCCTCTCCGGCATCGCCGGTCTGCTGCTGCTCGGCGGCGCCGTACTGCTGTCGTTCGGCAGCGAGAATTTCTCGACCGGCGTCCAGGCGCTGGCGATCGCGATCGTGCTCGTCGCGGCGGGTCTCGTCGTGCTCGTGCGGCTCCATCCCGAGAACGCGTTCATGAGGCGCATCTCGTTCCGCGGCACCCAGGGCCCGCAGTACGTCTCGAGCTCCGATTTCTCGGATCTCCTCGGCCGCACCGGCGTCGCGACGTCGTTCCTGCGCCCCGCGGGCGTCGCGACGGTCGACGGCCGCCGGATCGACGTGCTGACCGATGGCAATTTCGTCGCAGCGGGCTCCGCGGTCCGCGTCAGCCGCGTCGAAGGCGCCCGCATCTTCGTCGAACCCGTTACGGATCTCATCCGCACTCGAGAGGAACCCGCGTGACAACCTTCCCGGCCCTATTCGTCGTCCTCGCCGGCGTCCTCGTCATCCTGATCTTTTTTTACTACTTTCCGTTCGGACTCTGGATCCGGACGATCGCGGCGGGCGTTCCGCTGTCGATCTTCGACCTGATCCGCATGCGCCTGATCGGCATCGCGCCTTCCGTGATCGTGACGAACCTCGTGCGCGCTCGAAAAGCCGGTCTGCCGCTGACGCTCGATCAGATGCAGTCGCATTATCTTGCCGGCGGCAACGTCGCGAACGTGACGCTCGCGATGATCGCCGCGCAGCGCGCCCAGATCCCGCTCGAGTGGCAACGCGCGGCCGCAATCGACCTCGCCGGCCGCAACGTCCTCGAAGCGCTGCAGACCTCCGTCGTGCCGCGCGTCATCGAGACGCCGATCTTCCAGGGCGTCGCGCAGAACGGCATCCAGCTCAACGTGAAAGCGCGGATCACGGTGCGCTCGAACCTCGACCGTTACGTCGGCGGCGCGGGCGAACCGACGATCGTCGCGCGCGTCGGCGAAGGCGTCGTCTCGGCGGTCGGCGCCGCGCTCGATCACAAGGAAGTGCTCGAATATCCGGACCGCATCTCGAAGGCCGTCCTCTCGAAGGGTCTCGACGCCGGCACGGCCTTCGAGATCGTCTCGATCGACATCGCGGACGTCGACGTCGGCAAGAACATCGGCGCCGATCTGCAGATGTCGCAGGCCGAGGCCGATCGCCGCATCGCGCAGGCGAAGGCCGCTGAGCGGCAATATAGTGCCATGGCCTCCGAGCAGGAGCAGAAGGCCGAGACCCAGCGCATGCGTGCGAAAGTCGTCGAGGCGGAGGCCTCGATCCCGCAGGCGCTCGCCGAAGCCTTCCGCAGCGGCAATCTCGGCGTGATGGATTATTACCGCATCAACAACTTGAAGGCCGATACGGATATGCGGTCCTCGATCGGGACGAGCGTCGCGCCGGAGCCGGAGAGCGGCCCGGGGGCGCCGAGCGGTCCGCAGCCGCCGCGCGCGCAGTAGATGGACGACGTCGCGGCGCTGCTCTACGAGGGGATCGTCTCCTCCGTGCGCCGCGCGCGCAAGGAAGCGAAGGCCCGCGCCGCGCTCGCGGGTGCGCCGGCGCCCTCGGTCCGGGGCGTCGCTCCGAGTCCGTGGCCGATCGCGAGCGTCGCCGCCGTGACGAAGCCGGTCGCGCAGACCGTGATGCCGCGGCCCGCCCTCGTCCTGCCGCCGGAGGCGATCATGCTCGATCTCGAGCCGCTCGTGCCCGCCGGCCCGCGCCGCGACCGCACGGGCACGACCGGTCGCGCGGTGCTGGACGCGCTCGGGTCGCCCGGGACGGCCGCGAGCGGCATCGTCATCGCCGAGATCCTCGGGCCGCCGCTCTCGCTGCGTCCCCGCGCCCGCGTCGTCTCGTGAGGAGCGCGCGCTGAGGGAGCCGCCGGTCGAGGCCGTCTTCGAACTCGCGGGCGTCTCCGACCCCGTTCGTTTCTGCGGTCATCACGACCGCAACCTGAGCGCGCTCGAAGCGCTGGCGCTCGTCGTCGTGCGGCTCGACGGCGAGCGGCTGTGCATCCGCGGCGACGCCGCGAACGTGCAGGTGGCGGAGGCGACGCTCGAGCGCATGCGCGAGGCGGTCGAGCGCGGCGCGACGCTCGGCGTCGACGACGTGCGGCTCGCGGCGGAGGGTGCGCGCCGGGGGCGGACCCGGCCGCTGCCCGCGACGATCGCGACGACGGCGCGCGGTAAGGAGATCCGGCCGAAGACGGAGTCGCAGCGCCGCTTCGTCGAGGCGATCGAGGCGCACGCCCTCAGCTTCGGCATCGGTCCGGCCGGCACGGGCAAGACCTTCCTTGCGGTCGCGATGGCGGTGCGCGCGCTCAAGGAGCGCCGCGTCTCGCGCATCGTGCTGACCCGCCCCGCCGTCGAAGCGGGCGAGAAGCTCGGCTTCCTGCCCGGCGACCTCAAAGAGAAGGTCGATCCGTACCTGCGGCCGCTCTACGACGCGCTCTCGGAGCTGCTCGACGATCCCGCGGTCGGCAAGGCGATGGAGCGCGGCACGATCGAAGTCGCGCCGCTCGCGTACATGCGCGGCCGTACGCTCGCCGACGCCTTCATCATCCTCGACGAAGCGCAGAACGCGACGCGCGCGCAGCTCAAGATGTTTTTGACGCGCCTCGGCTCCGGCTCGAAGATGATCGTCAACGGCGACGTGACGCAGATCGATCTGCCGCGCGCCGAGCTCTCGGGATTGCTCGACGCGCACGCGCTCTTCGACGACGTCCCCGAGGTCGCGATCGTCGAGTTCGGCGAGGGCGACGTCGTCCGCGACCCGCTCGTCGGCACGATCATCGCGGCCTATCGCCGCTTCGCCGAAGCGCGCAGCGGAGTGCCGCCGCCCCTGCGTTCGTGATCTACCTGCGCAACCGGACGCGCCGCCACGCGCTCTCGCTCGCGCGGATCGAGGCGACGGCGGAGGCCCTGCTCGCCGCGACCCGGCGCCGCGGCGCGTCGCTCTCGCTGAGCTTCGTCGGCGACGCCGCGATGCGGCGCATCAACCGCGAGCACCGCGGTCACGACCGCACGACGGACGTGCTCTCCTTTCCGCTCTACGCGCCCTTCGCCGTGCCGCTACGTCCGCCGCGCGGTGAGACCGAGCTCTTGCTCGGCGACATCGTCATCTCGGTCGACGTCGCCGCGCGCCAGGCCGCCGCGTACGACGCGACGCTCGAGCGCGAGATCGAACGGCTGCTCGTCCATGGCATCGCGCATCTGCTCGGACACGATCACGAAGCCCCGGCGGAGCGCCGCGCGATGCTCCGCGACGAGCGCCGGTTCGCCGCCGCGATCGGCCTCGATTGGCCATACGACTGAGCCGCCCGGCCGGAAGCGACGTCACGGGCTCCGAACCCGAGCTCACGCTATGCTCCCCGCTCGATTGCCGCCCAGCGTCAGGCGTCTCGCCGATCACCCGTTCTGGAAGTCGTTCCACTACGCGTTCGCCGGCATTCTCTACGCGACGCGCACGCAGCGCAACATGCGCTTCCACCTGGCCGCGGGCGCGCTCGTGCTCTTCGCGACGCTCTTCCTGCGGCTCGAGCGCGCGTACGTCGCGATCCTCGTCATCCTGATCGTGCTCGTGCTCGCCGCCGAGCTGTTCAACACCGCAATCGAAGCGGTCGTCGACCTCATGACGGTCGCGCACCATCCGCTCGCCAAGATCGCGAAGGACGCGTCCGCCGGAGCCGTACTCGTCGTCTCGATCGGCGCCGTCATCGTCGGCTATCTCGTGTTCTACGAGGGCATCCAGGCGGCGGGGGCGAGCGTCTCTCACGCGGTCGGGGCCGTCCCGGTCAACGAAGCGGTCGTGACGCTCGCGATCGTCGGTATCGCGACGATCTTCGCAAAGGCGCTCGCGGGGCGGCGGGGCTCGGCGCTGCAGGGCGGCGCCGTCTCCGGTCACGCCGCGCTCGCGTTCGCGGGGGCGACGCTGATCGGCCTCGTCGGCGCGAAGCTCCTGCCGACGCTGATCGGCTTCTTCGTCGCCTTTCTCGTCGCGCAGAGCCGGGTCGAAGGCGGCATCCATTCCACGCGCGAGGTGCTCTTCGGCAGCGCGATCGGCGTCGCGCTCTCGCTCGCCATCTTCGCGATCGTGCGGGCCTCGTGAGCTGTGGTATACTAGCGCCGATTTGGAAAACGAGCCTCCGCCGGCGGCGCGACCTCCGCGCCCCGAACTCGGTCCGCAGGCGTCATGAACGTCTCCGCCTCCGAGATCCTGGCCCTCGTCATCCTCGTCTTCGCCGCCGCCTTTTTCTCGAGCTCCGAAGCCGCCCTGATCTCGCTCTCCCGCCTGCACGCGCGTGGCATGGCCGAACGAAAGATCCCCGGTAGCGGCGCGGTGATCCGTCTCCTCGACGATCGGAACCGCTTCCTGACGTCGATCCTCATCGGCAACACGGTCGTGCTGCTCGCGGCCGACTCCCTCTCGACGTATATCTTCATCCGCGCGGGCGTGCCGTACGCCGCCATCGTCTCGACCGGCGTCATGACGGTCGTGCTGCTCGCCTTCGGCGAGATCGTGCCGAAGACGGTCGCGGTCGCGGACAACGAGCGCTGGGCGCTGCGGCTCGCGCCGGTCGTCGAGCGCGTCGCCTGGGTGATGACGCCGGTCGTCGCGGCCTTTCTGCTGTTCACGAATCTCTTCGTGCGGCTCTTCGGGGTCCGGCCGCGGCCGCACGGACCCTTCGTGACGGAGGCGGATATCCGCAACATCGTCGACGTCGGCGCGGAGCAGAACGTGCTCGAAGAGCGAGAACGTGAGATGATCCATTCGATCATCCAGTTCGGCGACACGATCGTGCGCGAGGTGATGCGGCCGCGGCCCGACATGGTCTCCGTCGACGTCGCGGCCTCCGCACGCCGCGCGCTCGACCTCGTCATCGCCGACGGTTATTCGAAATTGCCCGTCTACGAAGAGACGATCGACAACGTGATCGGCGTCGTGCACGACCGCGAATTGCTAATCGCGCTCTCCAACGGCACGCTCGCCTCGACGTCGATTCGCGCGCTGATGCGTCCGATCGCGCTCGTCCCCGAGACCAAACGCGTCTCCGAACTGCTGCGCGAGATGCAGCGTGGCAAATATTCGCTTGCGATCGTCGTCGACGAATACGGCGGCACGGCGGGACTCGTCACGATGGAGGATCTGCTCGAGGAGATCGTCGGCGAGATCCGAGACGAGCACGACGAAGGCGAAGAAGAAGCGATCAAGGTGATCGGCGCGGCGGAAGCGATCGTCGACGCCGGAACGAACATCGAGGACGTGAACGCCCGGCTCGGCATCACGCTCCCGCACGAAGAGTTCGAGACGATCGGCGGCCTGACGGTCGGCCTCTTCGGGCGTCTGCCGCTGGAAGGCGAGACGATCGAGACGCCGGACGGCGTGACGCTCGCGATCGACCGGACGCGGGGCCGCCGCATCCTCAGCGTGCGCGTGCTGACCCGCTTGCCGCTCGAGGTCCGCGCGGCGGACGACGAGCCGATCGGGGAACGTCTGCGCGCGGAGCGCGTGTGAAGGCCGAGCCCTCGCCGGTCGTCGCCGTCACGGTCCATCCGATCGTGAGCGACGCCGAACTCGACGCGCGGCTGCGGTCCTTCGAGAGCGCTTCGTCGGCCGAGGCGCCGGCGGCGCTGCTCGACGTCGCGCGCTACCTCCGCGCGCGCGCCTACGCGCCGTATTCGCGCTTCACGGTCGGCGCGGCGCTCCTCGCCGCGGACGGCCGCGTCTTCATCGGAACGAACGTCGAGAACGCGTCGTACGGCCTGACGATCTGCGCCGAACGCGCGGCGCTCTTCGCGGCGGTCGCGGCGGGAGCGCGCTCGTTCGAGGTCATCGCCGTTGCGGGGCCGCCGGACGGCGCGACGCCGCCGTGCGGCGCGTGCAGACAAGTTCTTGCCGAGTTCGGGCGCACGCTCGACGTCTGGTTCACGGCTCCGGGCGGCGCGATCGCAACGCACGTGGCCGCGCTCTTGCCGGCGTCGTTCGAGCTGCCCGCCTGAGGGCGAGGGCGTGACCGCGGCGCGGTCGTACAAGACGGATGCAATCGTGCTCCGCGCACGCAGTCTCGGCGAAGCGGACAAGATCTTCACGCTCTTCACGCGGGAGCGCGGCAAGATCGATGCCGTCGGCAAGGGCGTCCGGCGCGCGCAGAGCCGTCTCGGCGGGCGCCTCGAGTTCGGTTGCGAGGCGGCGCTCACGATGCACCGCGGCCGCTCGCTCGACGTCGTCACCGGCGCCGAGCTCGTGCGTTCGCGGTTCCTCGCGCTCGCCGCGCCGGGCGCGTACGCGACCGCGCACGTGATCGTCGAACTCGTCGATGCGTTCTGCGAACCGGATCACCCCGAGCCCGAGATCTACCGGCTGCTCGGCGGCGCCCTCGATGCCGCCTGCGCCTCCGGGGGGCCGGCCGCGGTCGTCCCGCGCTTCGAACTGCGGCTCCTCGGGGCGCTCGGCGTCGGACCGGCCGACGCCGCCTGCGTGCGCTGCGAGGGCGACCTGCCCGTCGCGTGGGCGGATCCGGAGGCCGGAGGCCTCGCATGCGCCGCCTGCCGGCCGTACCGCGCCGACGCGCTCGCGCTCGACGCGCGCGAGGTCGCGCAGTTTCGCGCGCTCGGCGCCGCGCGCGGCGCGGGGGCCGGAACCGCGGCCTCGCTCGGCACCGCACGCGCCGTCGAGAGCTTCGTCACGCACCACCTCGGCCGCCGTCCGCGCGCGTTCCGGCTACTCGAGGAACTGTCGGCGCCGCCGCGCCCGGCCGCGCCGCCGTGATCGTGCTCGCCCTCGATGTCGGCGAACGGCGGATCGGCGTCGCGGTCAGCGATCCCGGCGAATCGTTCGCGCTGCCGGTGCGTACGCTCGAGCGCACGACGCTCCGCGCCGATCTCGCGGCGATCGTCGCGCTCGCGAGCGACTATCTCGCAACCGCGATCGTCGTCGGCGATCCCGTCTCGCTCGACGGCACGCGCGGGATCGCGGCCCTCAGGATGGACGCCTTCGTGACGGCGCTCGGCCGCGTCTACCCGGGCGAGATCGCTCGGATCGACGAGCGGCTGACGACGGCGCAGGCGACGAAATCGCTGATCGGCGCCGACGTCTCGCGCGCGAAGCGCCGGCGCGTCGTCGACCAGCTCGCCGCGGCTCTGATCTTGGAATCGTATCTCGCGAAGCGCCGGCGCGAGGCCTGAGCGCGTGCGCCGTCTTGGGAGTCCGTGGTTCGTCGCGCTCGTCGCCGTGCTGCTCGCCACGCTCGCGAGCGTGGCGGGTTTTCGCTATCTCGTCGACGACGACCGCCGGCTGCCGCGCGCGGCGACGCGGCTCGTCATCCCGAACGGCACGGATGCGGCGGGCGTGGCGCGGCTGCTGCGGAGCGCGGGCGTCATCTCGAATCCGCTCGTCTTTCGCGCGTACGTGCGACTCGAAGGCACGGGCCGCAACCTCCGCGCCGGCGAGTTCGCGTTCCCGGCGCACGAGAGCGTCGCCGAGGTGCTCCGGCGCGTGACGACCGGCGGCTCGCAGCTCGCGACGTGGATCACGATTCCCGAAGGGTTCACGGCACGCGAGATCGCGCAGACCTACGCGCAGAACGGCTTCGGCGACGAGCCCGAGCTCGAGCGCGCGCTCGCGAGCGACGAGGGCTACCTCTTCCCCGACACCTATCTCATGCCGGTCGCGGCCTCGCCCGGGACGATCGCCCGCGCGATGACGGACGAGTTTCGCACGAAGTTGCCGCCCGGCCCCGAGCAGCGCGCGAGACGGCTCGGCTACACGCTGCCGCAGGTCGTGACGATCGCCTCGATGATCGAACGCGAAGGCAAGGCGGACGACGAGCGGCCGCTGATCGCCTCCGTCATCTACAACCGGTTACGGCTTGGCATGAAATTGCAGATCGACGCGACGCTCGAATACACGTTCGCGCACCACAAGGACGTGATCACGAACCAAGATCTCGCGATCGACACGCCGTACAACACCTACCTGCACGCGGGGCTCCCGCCGACGCCGATCGCGAATCCCGGCGAGCCGTCGCTGCGCGCGGCCTTCGACCCGGTCGCGAGTCCGTTTCTCTATTATGTGTATATGGGAAATGGACACCACGCTTTTGCGAGAACGCTCGCCGAACACAACGCGAACGTCGCCCGCTATCTGCCGTAGGAGACCGTCATCGAATCGAACGAGAAGCCGGGCGTAGCGCCGCCCGAAGGCGACGTCGAACGCGTCGAAGGCAAGGTCGAACTCTCCGATACGATCGTCATCGAAACGACCGACGACGAACGGCTCGAGTTCGAGGTCGTCGGCCTCGTCGAAGACGACGAGGAGCACAAGACGTACGCGGTTGCGTACAGCGAGAATGCGGACGAATTCGTCGTGACGGACGAGTTCGGAACGCTGCTCGACGACGACGGACTCGCGCAGGAGATCCTCGACGATTTCACCGTTCTCGCCGAAGAGTCGCAGCCCGAAGGGACGTAGTCCGGCGCGCGCATCAGGCGCGCGGAAGCCGCCAGATCAGCGCGCCGCCGATGACAAATTCCACGAGCGAGAGCACGATTGCCGCCCGCGTGCCGAGGCCGGGATGCACGACGTCGAGCCGCAGGACGAGCGGCGTCGTGAGGAGCGGCGCGACGATCTGCGGGACGGCCGTGCCGACGTTCCAGATCCCCATCGCCGTCGCCATCGCGCCGGGCGGCAAGACGACGGCCGCGAGTGCCCAGTCGGCCGTTACGAACGCACCCCACGCGGCTCCGGCGAGGCCCGCCGCGAGGTAGGCGACGGGCAGGGTTTGGGCGACGGCGAGGCCGCCGAGAGCGAGCGCGACGACGCCGACCGACAGACTGATGACGAGCCGTTTGTCATACCGGTCGCTCGGACCGGCGGCGAGCGCCGCGCCGCCGACGGCGAGGAGCGTGAAGGTCAGGAAGATGAGGCCGCTCTGCGTCTGCGTCGCCGCGCCGTGGACGCCGAGCGCGTCGCGGACGAAGAAGAGCAAGAAGCCGAGCAGCGTGTAGAAGCCGACGTTGATCGTCCCGCGCGAGAGCAGCAGAGCGCCGAGCGGGCCGCCGAGCCGTACGGGCCCGCCGGCGCTCGCGGCCGGCTCGCCCGCGAGGCCGCGCGTGTGCGCGAGCGTCACGGCCGCGCAGAGCGCGAGACCGGCGCCGAGCGCGGCGCCGATCGGCAGGTCGCCGCCGCCGTGCCGCGTCGCCGTCACGACGACGACGAGCACGAGTCCGGCGGCGTTGCCGAGCGACTGAAAGGCGCTCATGAACGACGATGCGATCCCCCGCCGCGCGACCGGCACGAAGTCGGGAATGACGGCGGCGTACGGGCCCGTCGCGACGTTGAGTGCGATCTCGAGCAGTGCGAAGGACGCGACGAGCTGCGGAAAAGTCGGCGCGAGATAGAACCACAGGAGCGCCGGCACCGCGAGGGCCGTGCCGTACGTGATAAATTCTCGCCGGTGTCCGACGCGCGCGCGTCGCCGGTCGGCGAGCCGCCCGGCGACGACTTGCACGACGGCCCCGATCGCAGCACCGATCGAGGCGATCGTCGCGTAGTCGCGCACGCCGCTCGCGCCGCCGAGCTCCGAGGCCCGCGTCTGCAGCGAGAGCGCGAGCACGGCGCCCCAGACGAATTGAAAGCCGAAATTGAACGCGCTGAGTCGCGCGAGCGAGGGACGGCCGCTCACGAGCGGTCCCGCTCACCGATCAGTCGCAGCGCGTAGGTATAATCTGCTAGATCGTCGATGTCGAAACACAGGTCCGGCGCGCAGTCACGCACCGCGCGCGCGTCGACGCCGAACCGTGCGCGCGCGCGTCGTTCGATGTCGTCGATCCGCAGGCTGCGGGTCGCGTATTTGAGGGCGAGTTGCGGGCCGAGCAGCAGGGCCATCCGCGTGAGACTCTTGCGCGCCTCGAAGAGGCTCTGTGCGAGGACGAGGAGCTTCGGACCCGCGGCGCGCGCGAAGTAGAAGACGCTGCCGTTGGCGACGCGTTCGCCGCCGACCGTCGTGATGTGCGGCGGCGCGCCCGGATAGACGTCGCCGTAGCGCTGCGCGGTCGTGAGCGGCAGCGCGATCTCGGCGCCGCTCGCGCGTGCCGCATCGAAGAAGCGCGCCGCCGACTCCGCCGTGATGAAGGGCAGATCGCTCGAGAAGATCGCGAGCGGCGCGTCGCCCGCGAACGCGAGGGCGCGCGCGAGATTGGCGCTGCCGTCGCCGGCGGTCGGCACGACCTCTTCGACGAGATGCGCGCAGGCCGCGCGGACCGGCTCGTCGCCGATGACGACGACGCGCGCCGCGCCCGAGCCGCGCGCGGCGGCGATCGCCCGCTCGAGCAGCGTCGAGCCGCCGAGACGCCCGAGGGCTTTGAGCGAGTGGCCGAGTGCCGACGCCAGCGGCGCGTCGACGGAGCCGCCGGCGAGAATGGCGGCGATCACGATGCGACGACCATGCACGCCCGCTTACCGGCCGTGCGGCGAGGTTCCTCGCGGCGTCGCGCGACTCGGGGGGAAAGGTCGCCCGCGCTCGGCAGCGAAAACGCCCCTCGCGCGCCTGGAGAGATGGCCGAGCGGCTGAAGGCAACGGTTTGCTAAATCGTCATACGCCTCGAGCGTATCGAGGGTTCGAATCCCTCTCTCTCCGCGGAGCGTCTCCGCGCAGGAGACCGCTTCCGTGTGCGGTACTCTCCTCGGTCGGATTCGCGACTCGGGTCATGTGCGGTCGTAGCTCAATTGGATAGAGCAACAGGCTACGAACTTGTAGGTTGGGGGTTCGAGTCCCTCCGACCGCACGATCCCGCGTCGATCGGTGGCGGTGCGCGGCTCGGTAGCTCAGCGGTAGAGCGGGGGACTCATAAGCCCTAGGTCGCAGGTTCAAATCCTGCCCGAGTCAAGAGCTCGCATCCACTGCTTCGCGAGGATGCGAATCTTTCGTCGGCGTACTCGGGTCCTGGGCTGGTGATTCGCAGGTGTGCCTGCCTTCACGATTCTTCGCCCGAGGTAGCACCGTAATGTCGACGATCCCCTGCGATTTCTGCCCCCATCCGGTCGACCGCGGTCAGATGGAAGAGATCGAAATCTCCCACTACGTGCCGGATTCGTCGGGCGACGATCTCGCGTACGCGCGGACGTACTTCTTCGGCCACCCGGACTGCGTGCGGAAGTTCTATCGCGGCCTCGTCGATCACAAACTCGATCTGTTCAAGCATCTGCCGACGGCCTCACCGCTTTCGCCGGAGGAGCCGACCTGACCGATCGTGGCTGTGCGCTCGTAGCGTAGCTGGATAACGCGCGGCCCTCCGAAGGCTGAGATCGGGGGTTCGAATCCCTCCGAGCGCACCACGTACGCGAGACCGCCGAGCGATCGGCGGTCTCGTCGTTTCCCGGCCGCGAGCGAAAGCGCCGGCGCGCGCCGAAGGGTGCGTGATGGAGAGCGGCGCGGCGCGCGGGGCGGACGAGCGCTACATGCACCGGACGATCGCCCTCGCGGAGCGGGCGGCGGCGGCCGGCGACGTGCCCGTCGGCGCCGTGCTCGTGACCCGTGGCGTCGCGTACGAAGCCTGGAATCGGCGCGAGGCGGAGCACGATCCGACCGCGCACGCCGAGATCGTCGCGATCCGCGCCGCGTGCGCGGCGGAGCGGTCGTGGCGGCTCGCCGGCGCGCGGCTCTACGTCTCGAAAGAGCCGTGCGTCATGTGCGCGGGCGCAATCGTCGCCGCCCGGATCGGCGTCCTCGTCTTCGGTTGCCGCGACCCGAAGGCGGGCGCCGCCGGCGGCACGATCGACGTCTTCGGTTCGCAGGCCGCGCGGCACCGCGTCACGGTCGTTCCGGGCATGCTCGCTGCCGAGACGGCCGCGCCGTTACGGCGGTTTTTCGAGGCGAGAAGGTGCCCGGAGGGGCCGCGGCTTATGTGAGGCGCTGGTCACCGGCCCGTGCGGAGAGGTGGTCGAGTGGTTGATGGCACCCGCCTCGAAAGCGGACGGACGTGATGAGCGTCCCGAGAGTTCGAATCTCTCCCTCTCCGTCGTTCGAACGACAGCGTCCCGGCGCTGTCGTTTGCGTTTCAGGCGGCGGGATCGATGCGGATGACGATCTTGCCGAAGTTCGCATTCGCCTCCATGTGCCGGTGCGCCGCGACGATCTCCTCGACGGCGAAGACGCGATCGATCTCGACGGCGAGCCGGCCGGCGGCGAACGCCGGCAGGAGCCGCTCTTCGAGCAGTCGCGCGAGGACGATCTTCTCCTCGAGCCCGCGCGACCGCAGGACCGTGCCGACGATCGTCGCGCGCTTCACCATCAGCGCCGTGAGGTCGATGGAGGCGCGGCTGCCGGCGAGCGTCCCGATCTGCACGATGCGTCCCCCGACGGCGAGCGCGCCGAGGTTGCGGTCGAGCTCGGCACCGCCGATGAAGTCGAGCACGAGATCGGCCCCGCGCCCGCCCGTCGCGCCGCGGACCGCGCCGTCGAAATCGTCGTCCGCGGCAAACCCGAGCCGCATCCCGAGGCTCTGCGCGCGTTCGAGCTTCGCCGGAGTCCGCGAGGTGCCGAAGACGATGCCGCCCGCGCCCGTCGCGAGGGCGACGGCGGCGAGACCGACACCGCTGCCGACGGCGTGCACCAGCACGGATTTGCCAAAGCCGAAATCGCCGCGCGCGAAGAGCGCGTCGTGCGCCGTCAGATACGCCTCGGGAATCGCCGCCGCGTCGCGGAGCGAGAGGCCGGCCGGTACCTTCGCGCACGCGAGCGCGTGCACGGCGAGGTAGTCGGCGTGGGCGCCCGCAGCGACGATGCCGCAGACGCGATCGCCCGGCTGCAGGCGGCGCGCGCGCGCCCCGGCCGCGACGACCGTTCCGCCGAACTCGAGGCCCGGAATCGGGCGTGCCTCACCCGGCGCCGCCGGCGGCCCGTAGCGGCCGGCCCGCTCGAGCAGGTCGGCCCGGTTGAGGCCCGCATACGCGACGCGCACGAGGACCTCGTCCGGCGCCGGCTCCGGACGCGCACGCTCCCCGATCCGCAAGACGTCGGGCGGCCCGTCGCTCTCGGCCTCGACGGCCCGCATCGCGAGCGTTAGTGCCCCGGCGGCCCGGCGCTCGGAGCCACGGGCGGCGACGCCGCGGGCACGGGCGTCGGCAGCGGGGTCAGGCGCGGGTCCGGCGCCTGCGCCGGGAAGGCGAACTGATCGAAGGTCGCATCGGCGATCACGTGCACGCTGCCGAACCGCAGGGGCCCGTGCAGCGTCTCCTCATAGTGGACGTGCCGCACGAGCCAGTGCGCGTCGACCGGCGCGTAGTCGACGTCGAACGCCTTGCCGTCCGATCCCGCGAACTTGATCGAGGTCGGCAGCCCCGTCGTATTGTCGACGTAGAGGTCGCTGAAATAGAACGTCTTGTCGGCGTTGTTCTCGCGTGTGACAAAATCGTAAGGTGACAAGACGATGTGAGTCGTACCGGAGCTCGTCGGATCGCTGTCGTCCGCGTAGGCGGCGCGATAGGCCCGCAGGGTGATGACGACGACGTCCGCACCCGTCTGCGTGTTCGGCGCGTACGTCAGGGGGGTGACGTCGTGCACGTACGCTTCGAGCGTGTGGTGCGGCCGCGAGGACCACGAGAGCATGAAGTACGAGAGCGCGTCGAACGTCGGCGTGATCGGAAACCCATGCGCGACGGAGACGGAGCCCTGCGGCAGATCGTGCAGGACCGCCGTGTCGTCGCTCGTGCGTTCGTCGACGCGGCGGTTGATGTCGCCCTGACGGTTGATCGAGGGCGCGGCGGCATGCGCCATGACGCGGTATGAGACGTACGGCGGACGCTGCCGGTACGCGGCGGCGGCGGCGTTCGACGCGCTTTCGAAGGCGAGGTCGGCGGAGATCGTAGCGGGGTCCTCCTCTTATGTGTCCGGCTAGGCCGGGAAGCTTCGCTCTCCTAACGGCGCGTCTGCGCGAAGAGATTCTTCTCGGGAAGCGAATGCCCCCACATGAGCACGACCATGACCTCTTCCGCCGCCGCCTCGACACCGGTGCCGCGCCCTCTGCGCGAGCGCGCCGGCGAGGTCGAATGGCAGACCCGCGTCGATCTCGCGGCCGCGTACCGGCTCGTCGCGCTGCAGGGGTGGGACGATCTGATCTTCACGCACATCTCGGCGCGCATCCCGGGGCCGGAGCATCACTTCCTGATCAATCCGTATGGGCTGCTGTTCGATGAGATCACGGCCTCGAGTCTCGTGAAGATCGACCTCGACGGCAAGGCGATCGAACCCGGTCCCTATGCCGTGAACCCGGCGGGTTTCACGATCCATAGCGCCGTGCATGCGGCGCGCGAAGACGCGCACTGCGTCATGCACGTGCACACGACCGCGGGCGTGGCCGTCTCCTGTCAGGCATCGGGGCTCCTGCCGCTGAACCAGACGGCGATGCTCCTCAACGGCCAGATCGCCTATCACGAGTACGAGGGCGTCGCGCTCGATCTCGACGAGCGCCCGCGGCTCGTCGGCGATCTCGGCACGAAGAGCGCGATGATCCTGCGCAACCACGGCACGCTGACGGTCGGCCCGGACGTCCCGAGTGCGTTTCTCATGATGTACTTCCTCGAGCGCGCGTGTGCGACGCAGGTCGCCGCGCTCGGCGGCGGCGTCGAGATCCACTGGCCCTCGGAGGCCGTGCAAGAACTTGTCCGGCGTCAATCGGAGGCGGGTCGCGGGACGGTCGAAGGGCTGCTGTGGCCGACGATGCTGCGGAAGCTCGATCGGATCGACCCGAGCTTTCGCGACTGACCGCCCGCGAAGGAGGGGCGGCCCGGGAAGTCGACACTACCCGGTCGTGTCGAACTCGCGCCTCCCTCTGCTATCGCTGCACCCGCGCGAGGTCGCGGCCATCTGGGGCGGCGACGCGCTCGTACGTCACTATGGCAAGCCCGGCGACGCCACGGCGACGATCGGCGAATCGTGGGAGTGTTTCGACGAGAATGCGACCTCCGCGCCGGACGGAGGCGAGCGGACCCTCGCCGAGTGGCGCGCGGTCCTCGGGGCGTCGCTGATGGGCGCCTTCGATCCGAGCCGGCCGTTTCCGATCCTCACGAAGTTCATCGACGCGCGGCAATCGCTCTCGGTGCAGGTGCATCCGGGAGATGCGTACGCGCGCGCGGTCGAGCATCAGCCCAATGGCAAGACCGAGTGCTGGGTCGTGCTCGAGGCCGTGCCGGGTGCGGAGATTGTGCTCGGCTGGAGCCGCGCGACCTCGCGGGGCGAATACCTGAGCCGCGTCGCCGACGGATCGCTCGGCGAGCTCCTGCGGCGCGTGCCCGCGCGTGCCGGCGACGTCTTCCACCTGCCGGCGGGGACGCTGCACGCGATCGGCGCCGGTATCGTGATCTACGAGACGCAGCAGACGAGCGATCTCACGTATCGCATCTTCGATTGGAACCGTCTCGGCACGGACGGCAAGCCCCGCGAGCTGCATCTCGAGAAAGCGGCGGACGTGCTGGAGTATGGAGCCGGGGCGCGGGGCGCGCTGACCGGAATCGACTACGAGCTGGACGGCCTTCGGCGGCGCACGCTCGTCGCCGACGAGAACTTCGTCGTCGAACGCGTCCGCCTCGAGACGACCGCGCACGGCCTCGATCTCGAGGAGATGCCGCTCGTCGTCACCGCGCTCGCGAATCCCGTGATCCTCGAGGCGCGCGGCGCGACGCTCCGACTCGAGCCCTACGCGACGGCGCTCGTCCCGGCGGCGCTCGACGTCGTCATGCTCGCAAGCGAGGGCGTGACGGCCGAGATCCTGACGGCGGCACCGCCCCTGCGACCGGATACCGTCGCGCACCGGTTCTCGCGTGCGGCCGTCGACGCCGGAGCCGCGACGAGCTTCCTCGCGCAATTTTGAAGGCGACGCTCTTCGCCGACGGGGGCTCGCGCGGCAACCCCGGCCCGGCGGCCAGCGGTGCCGTGCTCTATGCGGAGGACGGAGGGCTGCTCGAAGAAGTGGCGCTCGGGCTCGGGATCGCGACGAACAACGTCGCGGAGTGGCGCGCGCTCGTCATCGGCCTCGAGGCCGCGCTGCGGCACGGAATCGACACGATCGTCGTTCGTATGGATAGCGAACTCGTCGTGAAGCAGATGAACGGCCTCTACCGCGTGAAGCATCCCGATCTCGTTCCCCTCCACCGCGAGGCGCTGCGCGCCCGCGCGCGCTTCGCCTCCTTCGAGATCGGTCACGTACGGCGCGCGCAGAACGCCGCCGCCGACGCCGTCGTGAACCGCGTGCTCGATGCCGCAGCGGCGGGACGCGCCGCCGGGTGATCGCGACGCTGCGGCGCAACGCCGTTCCGCTCGCGGTCGCGTGTGCCGCGATCCTCGCGGTCGTCCTCGGCTTTCGCGTCTTCGCGCGCGTCGAGACCGAACGCATGGACGCGACGCGGCGCGTGCTGAACGCGCCCTCGGATATCCGGCTCGGGCTCACGATCCGTCACGACGCCGGTGCCGTCGAGGAAGAGTCGTGGGAGATGCGCGATCGCGACGGCATCTCGACGGCGAGTTACCGGATCGTCGGGCGCGACGGCGAGACGATTCGTCTGCTCGCGCAACCGCGGGCGACGACCGACGTGAGCTTTCTTTTCGAACTCGCCGTGCAAGACGGCATTTGGGAGCTGCCGAACCGTCCGCCGCGCGGCGACGAGGCGACGCACTTCGCGTTCAGCGTCTATCAGCTCAACGACGGCGCCCACGGTTCCCACCGGTTCGAATTGACCGATCCTCACTATTGGGCGACGACGGGCGGCCACCAGTTCCACATCCATCTCGATCCGGACAAGCCGGTCCCGAATCTGCTGCAGCTCTCGAGCACGACGCTCGTCGAACCTCGCTATGCGAAACTCGTCGCCGACTTCGAAGCGTTCGGGTCGCCCGAGTTCCGTGCCAAAGTCGCGCAGAGCCGGCGCCGGATCGCCGCGGGCGCGAAGCCGGCGCCTCACGCGTAGCGCCGGCCCGCAAAGTCGATGTAACCGTTCGGATGGATGCCGGCGGGATCGTGGTGCGTCCAGTGGACGAGCGGTCCGCGCTCCGCGTCCGGCACGAGTTCGCCCGCGATCGTGACCCGATCGCCCGGGCGGACGGGCACGCGAGGGGCGAGCACGACGTTGTCGACGACCTCGAGGCGGTCGCCGGAGTCGCTCCGCACCTCGAAGGCTTCGTGTTCGGCATGCGTGCGCGAACCGTAGAAAAAGTGCGGCGCAGTCGCGACGGTGGCGGAGAACGTCACCTGGACGTCCCGATGCCCCGCGAGGGCCGCGTGCAGATCGTTCATGCCCGTTCGATCACGACGGCGGCTCCGTTTCGCAAGGCTGCAAAGCGCCGGCCCCGTAGAACGTGAGGTGGTCTTCTTGTACGCGACGGCGTTCATCTCGCTCGGCCTCGCGAACCTCGACTTCGGAGCGGGCTGGCTGCGCGGGCAGGGGCTGCGCCTCGCCTTCGGCGTGCCGCTGGTCGCGGCGTACGTCTACGTCGAGATGCCCGCGCTCGTCTTTCCGCAGGCCTTCGTCCTGCTCGCCCTGACGCTCGTGCCGAACGCGGCGTACGCGGCGCTGCGGCTCGGCGGCGCGATCTTCACTTTGCCGCGCGGACGGGTCCCGGGGTCGACGGCGGGGCTCCTGCGGGGCGCGCATGCGACGCGTCAGCTCCGGCGGCGTCCGGCAGGCCGCGCCGCGCTCACACGGCCGTACGCGCTCGCGCTCGGCGCCGTCGCTCTCTTCGCGCTCGTCCTGCTCGCGGCGCCGATCGTCGATGCCGGCGGCCTCCGCGATCTCGTCCACGCGACGACGTCGACGCAGCTGCCGGCGAGCGCGGATCTGCGCCATCTGCGCGTCGTGCCGGCCGAGGCCGCGACCTTCGCCGGTGACAAAGTCGTCGGTCAACTCGGCGCCTACTACCGGCCCGGCGACTTCGACATCCAATCCGCGAGCGGCCGTCTCGTCTGGGTCGCGCCGCTCGAATTCCAAGGCATCGTGCAGTGGCTCGTGCGCGGCACGTCGCCGGGCGTGATCGTCGTCGGTGCGGAGCGCGCCGACGCACCGGCGGAGCTGCGGCTGCGCGCGCCGCTGCGCTACCTCACCTCCGCTGCGTTCAACAGCAACCTGTACCGGCACGTCTACCTGAGCTACGGGACGGAGGCGATCCTCGCGACGATGCTGCAGCTCGACGACCGCGGCGACCCGATGTACGTCGCGACGCTCGGCCGTCCGACGATCGGCTTCACGGGCGACCGCGTGACGGGAGTCGTCGTCGTCGATCCCGTGACGGGCGCGATGCGGCGCTACGACCGCAGCGACGCCGCCTTGCCGGCGTGGATCAGCCGCGTCGTGCCGCCGGCCCTTGCGCTTTCGTACAACGAGTGGTTCGGCCGGTACGTCCACGGGTTCTGGAATGCGCTGATCGCACGGCGCGACGTCCACGTGCCGGCGCGCGACGAAGTCTTCGGCATCCTCGCGGCCGGACGCTTCGTCTGGTTCGTCGATCACACGTCGCCCGCGAGCGACCAGTCGATGACCGGATTCACCTATCTCGATTCGGTCTCGGGCCGGATGACCTATTTTACGTCGTCGGGCGGCGAGTTCGACTCGCTCGGCGCCGAGAACGCCGTCGCGTCGAACCCGATCGTCAAGCAAGGCCGGCTCCGCACGACGCAGCCGATCCTCTACACGGTGGGTGGCAAGAACACGTGGATCGTGCCGCTGGTCGCCGATACGGGGAAGGTCCAGTCGCTGGCGCTCGCGTTCGCCGAAAACGGTCACGTGACGGTCGGCGACCCTTCGAGCCCCTCGCCGCAGAACGACGCCCTCGCCCGCTACACCGCGTTCCTCGAGGCGACGCCCGGGGCGTCGCATGCCGAGCGGCGGTCGCTCTCGGGCGTCATCGACCGCATCGCGCCGGGCGCGGGCGGCGTCGTGTACTTCACCGTGAACGGCCGGCGCACGATCTACCGGCTGGACGTGGCGGCCGGCCCCGCGGTCGCGCTCGCGCGCCCGGGCGACCGCGTGCGGTTCTCGATCGCCGCGGGCGAACCGGCCCCGGGCGACGTCACGGTCGGCGATTTTGCCGACCAGGCCTTCGGACCGTGAGGACGCTGCGCACGCGGTCGCTCGTGCTCGAGCCCGTCACGGTCGAGAACGCGGCCGTGCTCTGGCGCGTGATGCAGGCGGCGCACCTCCGCGAGTTCCAAGACGTCCCGCGTTACACGCGCGAGGAGTTCGAGCGACGCGTCGCCGGCCGCGTGAAGCGGCTCGACGCGCGCGCGCTCGGCCGCTTCGAGTGGATCCTGCGCGTCGCGGGTTCGGGCGAGCCCGCCGGCTGGGTCTCGCTGCGCGTCGGGGATCTCGCGCGCGGCTCGGGTGAGATCGGTTATAGTATTCTGCTGCCATACCGCGGCCGCGGCTATGCGCGCGAGGCCTCGCGCGCGGTCGTCGACGAGGCGTTCGCGAGCGCCTCGCTCGCGCGCGTCGAGGCCTGCTGCGTCCCGGCGAACGAACCGTCGCGGCGGCTGCTGCTCGGCCTCGGCTTCAGCGAGCTGCGCGTGCAGCGCAACGGCGCGATGGTGCGCGGGCGGCCCGTCGACATCGTCCTCTTCGAGATGGAGCGCGAGCTCTGGCAGCGTCTTTCGGCGGGTGAACGAACCGGCTCCTGAGCTCGCTCAGGGCTCGGTCGAAAAGCGCAGCGTCACGCCGGCGTCGGCGTAGCCGAAGTAGCGGCGCGGATCGTCCGCGAGCGCGGCGAGGAGCGGTTCGCGAACGACCGCGATCGTGATGCGCGCCGGCAGTTCGGCGCGCGGGACCCACGCGAGGTCGACGATGCTCGGATCCGCCGTCCGCACCGCCGCGCCGTCCGCTTCGACGGCGAAAGTCGTGCTCGTCACGTGGACGGCCCCGACCGGGTCGTAGGACTCCGCAACGAAGCGCAGCGCGCCGACGGCCGCAGCGAGTCCCGTCTCCTCCGCGAACTCGCGCCGGAGGGCGTGTGGCAAGAGTTCGCCCGTGCGCGCGCGTCCGCCGGGGAGATTCCAGAGCGGTTCGCGCCGGCCGGCGTAGCGCGTCGCGACCAGCAAGATCCGGTCATCCCGGATCAGCAGGCCCGTCACGACGCGCAGGAGCGTCGCACCGGCCGCCGGTTCAGACGTCGGAGCCCCGAAGGGCGCCGCCCGCGCACCCGGCCAAGCGCCGCCGCCGCAGCGGATTCGCGAAGGGCGCGAGCGACGGCCGTATCTCGAGCGGCCGCGGCTCGGACGTTCGCGGTTCGTGCGGACCCGGCGCCTGCGCATCCGGCGCCCGCGGCTCGGGGGCGCCCGAGGGCTGCACGGTCGGGAACTCGACGGGAGGCGTTGCGAAGAGGTGCCGCGGCTCGGAGCGCCGCGGCGGTGCCGCCCGCGCGGCGGCCTCGGCTCGTCCGGAGACGGCGAAGGCGAGGTGGGCGGCGATGAGGACGGCAAGCGGCATGGCGGCTCCGGGCGCTTCGCGCGGGCTCCGGGGCGTCCTTGTGCGAAGCGCCGAGCGGCATGAGAGTCGAGCTGTTCGACGCGCGCGACGCCGGGCGTCTCGCGCAGGCCTTCGCGATCCGCACGCGGGTCTTCGTCGACGAACAGGGGGTCCCGGCGAGCGAAGAGATCGACGTGCACGACCTCGCCGCGCGCACGCGGCACGGACTCGCCTATGACGGCGATCGCGCGATCGCCGCCGGCCGGTACTACGCGCTCGACTCGTCGACCGTGCAGATCGGTCGCATGGCCGTCCTTGCGGAGTGTCGCGGCCGTGGGGCGGGCCGCGCACTGCTCGACGCGCTCGCGGGCGACGCGCGGCGCGGCGGCTACCTCCGCGCGCACCTGCACGCGCAGACGCACGCGAAATCGTTCTACCGGAAGGCCGGATTCGTCGAGGACGGCGAGCCGCTGATCGATGCCGATATCCTGCATCAGCCGATGTCGGCGTCGCTCGGTGATTATGGCGAGCGTTAATCTTCCGGTAACGACCGTATGCTACAGTCGCCGCGTCATCCGCCCCGGTCTCCGTGGAGCTCCACCGTGTATTCCGATGAGATCCTGAGCTGCGTCGAGTGCAGCGCCGACTTCGTCTTCAGCGCAGGAGAGCAAGAGTTCTTCGCGACGAAGGGCTTCCAGAACAAGCCGAATCGCTGTCCCACGTGCCGCGCCGCGCGGAAGGCCCAGCGCGCCGGCGGCGGCGGGATCGCGCCGCGCGAGAGCTCTCCACAGCGCGAGATGTTCCAGACGACCTGCAGCCAGTGCGGACAATCGGCCGAGGTGCCCTTCCAGCCGCGCGGTGACAAGCCGGTCTACTGCGGCGAGTGCTTCCAGACTCGCAGCAACGCCGGCAGCTACCGCTGACCCTCGCGCGAGCGCTCGGCTACCCGGCGAGCGACCCTCTTGCGGCCCGAGCGCGGCGGGGCACCATCCGAGGCGTGATCGGCCGCTTACGGACCGGTCGACCCGTCACCGGAGGAGAGTCTCGATGAAAGCCGTCGTCTGGAAGAAAGCCTATAACGTCGTCGTCGAGGAGGTCGAGGACCCGCGGATTCTCGAGCCGACCGATGCCGTGCTGCGGCTGACGACGGCGGCAATCTGCGGCAGCGATCTCCACATGTACGAGGGCCGCACGCCGATGAAGGCCGGTCAGACGCTCGGTCACGAAAACATGGGCATCATCGAAGCGGTCGGAGCCGGCTGCCGTACGACGAAGGTCGGCGACCGCGTCGTCCTGCCGTTCAATATCGGCTGCGGCTTCTGTTTCAACTGCTCGCGCGGCTTCGCCAACGCCTGTCTCACGGCGAATCCGGAGTCCGCGGGCGCGGGCTACGGCTACTCCGGTCTCGGGCCCCATGGCGGCGGCCAGGCGCAGCTGCTGCGCGTCCCCTACGCGGATTTCAACGCCCTCCCGCTCCCCGGCACGGCCGGCGACGCGCATGAAGACGACTTCGTCATGCTCGCCGATATTTTGCCGACCGGCTACCACGCGACGGAACAAGCGCATATCAAACCGGGCGACACGGTCGCGATCTTCGGTGCGGGTCCGGTCGGCCTGATGGCGGCGATCAGCGCGAAGATCAAGGGCGCCTCCGAGATCTACGTCGTCGACAGCATTCCGGCGCGGCTCGACCTCGTGCGGAAGATCGGTGCGCCATGTATCCCGGTCGACTCGAGCAAGGGCGACCCGGTCGAACAGATTCTCGACCTGCGCGCACCCCAGCGGAGCGTGCAGAATCTGGCCCCGGGCTCCGGCGACAAGATGCCGGGCGTCATGTGCGGCATCGATGCGATCGGCTACCAGGCAAACGAGCACGGCAAGGACGATCGCAGCTCGCCGCAGCAGGTGCTCGGCGACGTCATCCGCGTGACGAACGCGACGGGTCACGTCGGACTGATCGGCGCATACTTCCCGGCCGATCCCGGTGCCCCGACGCCGCAACTGAAGACCGGCCAGTATGAACTGCCGCTCGGAATGGCCTGGAACAAGGGGATCTCGATCGAGATGGGTCAGGCGCCCGTGAAGCAGTACAACGTCTACCTGCGCGACCTCATCATCGCCGGGCTCATGAAACCCTCGATGATCGTCAGCCACCGGTTACCGCTGAACGAGGCCCCGGACGCATACGCGAAGTTCGACAAGCGGACCGACGGCTACACGAAAGTGGTCCTCAAGCCCCAGATGAAGTTTTCGACGAACTAGCCGCACCGCAGGACCGGGCGGGGGCGCCGCGCCGTCTCCCGCCCCTCCGTACCGGCTAGCGAAGATCGGCTCTTGAAAGCGCTTGCGAGCCGTGATACCATACCTGCCTATGCCCTCAGGGAAACGGATGTTCGGGCTGGCGACACGACCTCGTCGGCCCGTTTTGCGTGTTCTCCGAGCCTGGGTCGCGACCGTCGCGGTGAGAGAATAATTTAACGATGGCGAAATCGATACTTCCCAAGACGTCCGCTGCTGCGAAAGCGCCGGCCGGGAAGACGAGTACTCGGAGCAGGAAAGCCCCGTCGAAGCCCGTCGATCCGGCCGTCGCCGCGCCGGCGGGTTCCGTGCTCGCTACGACGTTCATGCCCCCGACCGAGGCGTTCACCGTCGAAACCTATCCCGATCCGGGTCCGAAACGCCCGCGTCACAGCTTCGCCAAGATTCCGAACGTGCTCGAGATCCCTGACCTCATCGAACTGCAGAAGGCCTCCTTCAAGTGGTTCATCACGGAGGGGCTCAAGGACGCCTTCGACTCGATCTCGCCGATCAAGGATTTCACGGGCAATCTCGTGCTCGAGTTCGGCGAGCACTCGCTCGGCGAGCCGAAGTACAGCGTCGAAGAGTGCCGCGAGCGCGACATGACGTTCAGCGCGCCGCTCCGCGTCCGGGTCCGGCTGATCACGGCGGAGTCCGGTGAGATCAAGGGCATCCCGGACCAAGAGATCTTCATGGGCGACTTCCCGCTCATGACGGACAAAGGCACGTTCATGATCAACGGCGCGGAGCGCGTGATCGTGAGCCAGCTCGTGCGGTCGCCGGGCGTCTATTTCAAGCGCGACGTCGATACGAATTCGCGTCCCACGTTCAACGCGACGATCATTCCGAACCGCGGCGCGTGGATCGAGTTCGAGACGGACAACGGCACGAAAAACGACGAGTCGGAAGGCACGCTCGGCGTCCGCATCGACAAGAATCGCAAAATCTATGTCACGACGTTCGTCCGCGCGCTCTCGCGTCCCGATCTCGGCTTCACGTGGGATAACGACCAGCAGATCCTCGAGCTCTTCGACAACTCGCCGCTGATCGTCAACTGTCTCGAGAAAGACAAAGACATCAAGACGCGTGAGGACGCGCTCAAGGAGATCTACAAGAAGCTCCGCCCGGGCGAGCCGGAGAACGCCGAGAACGCCGAAAAGCTGATCGAGTCGCTGTTCTTCGATGACAAGCGGTACGATCTCGCCGGCGTCGGCCGCTACAAGCTCTCCGGGAAACTCGAGCGGGAGTATGCCGCGGCGCGCCTGCCGATCCCGCCGATCGAGAAGCGCTGCCTCGTCCGTGAGGATATGATCGCGGTCATCCGCCGCCTGATCAAGGTCCACGCGGGCATCCTGCACATCGACGACATCGACCACCTCGGCAATCGCCGCATCCGCTCGGTCGGCGAACTGCTCCAGAATCAGTTCCGCGTCGGCCTGCTGCGGCTCGAGCGCGTCGTGCGGGAGCGCATGACGGTGCAAGACATCGAGACGGTCACGCCGCAGGCGCTGATCAATATTCGTCCGGTCGTCGCCGCGATCAAAGAGTTCTTCGGCTCCTCGCAGCTCTCGCAGTTCATGGACCAGACGAACTCGCTCGCCGAGCTCACGCACAAGCGCCGCCTCTCGGCCCTCGGGCCGGGCGGTCTCTCGCGCGAGCGCGCCGGCTTCGAAGTCCGCGACGTGCATCACTCGCACTACGGTCGCATCTGCCCGATCGAGACGCCGGAGGGTCCGAACATCGGCCTGATCGGGTCGCTCGCCACCTTCGCGCGCGTCAATCGCTACGGGTTCATCGAGACGCCGTACCGCGTCGTGAAAGACGGCATCGTCACGAACGAGATCCGCTACTTCACGGCCGATCGCGAAGACGAGTATATCGTCGCGCAGGCGAACACGCCGGTGGACGTCGCCTCCGGCAAGATCACCTCGGAGTACGTCGTCTGCCGCTACGCGGAAGAGTACGTGAACGAGCCGCCCGGCAAAGTGCAGCTGATGGACGTCTCGCCGAAGCAGATCGTCTCCGTCGCGACGGCGCTCATCCCGTTCCTCGAGCACGACGACGCGAACCGGGCGCTCATGGGCGCGAACATGCAGCGGCAGGCCGTGCCGCTGCTCCGTCCGCAGGCGCCGATCGTCGGTACCGGCATGGAGTATCGGTCGGCGAAAGACTCCGGCGGCTGCGTCACGGCGTACCGCGGCGGCGTCGTGCAGTTCGTCGACGCAAAGCAGATCGTTGTCAAGAACGACGAGGACGAACTCGACCGGACCTACGATCTTCTGAAGTTCACGCGTTCGAACGCGGGGACATGCATCAATCAGCGGCCGATCGTCGAGGTCGGCGAACACGTGATGCGCGGTCAGATCCTGGCCGACGGTCCGTCCTCCGATATGGGCGAGATGGCCCTCGGCCAGAACGTGCTCGTCGCGTTCATGCCGTGGGAAGGCTACAACTACGAGGACGCGATCCTCATCTCCGAGCGGATGGTCAAAGACGACCGCTTCACCTCGATCCACATCGAGGAGTACGAATGCGAAGCACGCGACACGAAGCTCGGACCGGAAGAGATCACGCGCGACATTCCGAACGTCGGCGAGGATTCGCTCAAAGATCTCGACGAGGGCGGGATCATCCGCATCGGCGCCGAGGTCCGGCCGGAGGATATCCTCGTCGGGAAAGTCACGCCGAAGGGCGAGACCGAACTCACGGCCGAGGAGCGCCTGCTGCGCGCGATCTTCGGTGAGAAGTCGCGTGAAGTGCGCGACACCTCGCTGAAAGTGCCCCATGGCGAAAAAGGCAAGATCATCGACGTCAAGACGTTCTCGCGCGAGAATGGTGACGAACTCTCACCAGGCGTGAGCCATCTCGTCCGCGTCTACGTCGCGCAGAAGCGCAAGATTCTGCAAGGCGACAAGATGGCGGGCCGGCACGGCAACAAAGGCGTCATCGCGAAGGTGCTGCCCGAGGAAGACATGCCGTACACGGAAGACGGCACGCCGGTCGATATCGTGCTCAACCCGCTCGGCGTGCCCTCGCGCATGAACCTCGGCCAGATCATGGAGACCCATCTCGGATGGGCGGCGCGGATGCTCGGACTGAACATCGCGACGCCGGTCTTCGACGGCGCGCACGCCGAAGACATCGAGGACTGGCTGCAGGACGCGGGTCTTCCGGTCGATGGCAAGACGTGGCTACGGGACGGCCGCACGGGCGAACGCTTCAGCCGCCCGATCACGGTCGGGTACATCTACATGCTCAAGCTCGCGCATCTCGTCGACGACAAGATCCACGCGCGCTCGACCGGCCCGTACTCGATGATCACGCAGCAGCCGCTCGGCGGCAAGGCGCAGTTCGGCGGACAGCGCTTCGGCGAGATGGAAGTCTGGGCGCTCGAAGCGTACGGAGCGGCGTACACATTGCAGGAGCTGCTCACGGTGAAGTCCGACGACGTCGTCGGCCGCGTGAAGACGTACGAAGCGATCGTCAAAGGCGAGAACGTGATGGAGCCGGGCGTGCCGGAGTCGTTCAAGGTCTTGATCAAAGAGCTGCAGTCGCTCGCGCTCGACGTCAAGGTGCTCACGGAGAACCGCGAAGAGATCGAGATCAAGATCGCGGACGACGACATGTCGGAGACGGCGAAGGATATCGGATTGCTCGTCGGTGACGACGATCCGCGCATGTCGCAGACGGCCGCGGCCGCGCGCGAAGTCGAGCAGGAGCGCATCGTTGCGGCGGCCGCCGCGGGTCCCGGCGCTCTCGACGTGACGAGCCCGGTCGACGGAGTCGCGCACGAGGAAGACGAGGAAGAAGAGACCGAGGCGAGCGACGAGGAAGTCGCGGCCGCCCAAGCGTCTCCGCGCAGCGTCATGCCGGCGGCGGCGCCGGAGCTGGAACACGAAGGCGAGAGCGGCATGCGCCCAGGCGCGGGCGCAATCGGCGACGATGCCTCACTCGATGACGTGACGTTCGATGAAGAGCCGAATCTCGAGACGCCCGAAGAAGAGGAAGACCAAGGGTACGTCCTCGAGGAAGAGGACGAAGATTACACCGAGGAAGAGGAAGAGGAAGAGTCGCCGCTCGCCGGATCGACGGAAGACGACTACTGACCGAGCGACTCGCTCGCACGTGAGAAGAAGCCCGGGGCCGCAGGGTCCCGGGCTTCTTTAACGGCCGGCCTCGATCGCATGGCATTTGCTTGTCATGCGGATCGAATCGTTCGATGACAGTGTATGACCAGGCGGTGTGCCGCTCGTCTGGTGCCGCAGAGCGCTTGTTGAGAAGTCATATCGATGTGCTAACGGCGGCGGCGACTCGCAGAGCCGTCGTACTCGCCGTTGTTGCCGTTATTGTAGCCGCCGTTGTTGCCGTTACCGTAGCCGGCGTTGTTGTAACCGCCATTGTTGCCGTTATTGTAGCCACCGTTGTTGTAGCCACCGTTGTTGTAGCCGCCGTCGCTGCCGCCGTTGTTGTAGCCGACGTTCGAGCCGTTCTGCGTGAGATAGCACTGCTGATTATTGCAGGCCACCTGCTGGTTCCGATTGCCCGGGTAATACGATCGGCCGTTCGGTTCGACGACCTGGCCGTTTTGATAGACGGTCGCGCCGTTCGGCAGGTACCCTTGGACGGAGTTCCCTTGCCGGTTCTTCTTTGCGACGTTCGCTTCGATCGCGGCGCCCGCGACGATGGCCGCCGCGCCGAGGATCAGGTTCCGGGTCGATGCCGCGCCGTCTGCGAGCGCGGGCCGCGGAGCGGCGAATGCGAGGGTCGTTGTCGTCATCCCGACGGCGAGGGCGGTTTTGAGAGTCTTCATGGCGTGTACGCCTCCTGACTCGCAGGATACGTCGTGAGGCTGGCAACATACTTGGAGTTACAAAGTAATCCTGGTCGCTCCTTGGGCGCCGTCTCAGGCGGCCCCAGGCGTCCGGATCAGCCGTCGGGTGCCGGGCGCCTGCGCCGTGCCGGCAGCGGGCTCGCTGCCGGCACGCCGGCTTCGGCGTGGTCGGCGGCGAGCGCGGCCGTCAGTCGGTCGACCGCGGCGTCGTCGAGCGGTTGGAGCGGCGGCATGACGGCTCGCCAGCCGCGCGTCGGCGTACCGCATGCCGAGCGCCGCTTTGAGGGCCGAGACGAACGCCAGAACTCTGCGAAGTTCTCCTTGCACGCCCATGCCTCGCCGAGTCGTAAGTATTTCTCGCGAAGCCCGAGAAGGTGCTCGGTTTTTTTCTTCATCGAGTTTGCTATGAGAGAACCGCCAGAGATGTCGCGTCCGTTTGCCCCGAGGTGCTATGCCCGCCCTCGCGCATGATGGGACGGCGAGTCAGATCGCCTGCGCGCGTCAAATGCATCGTGATAAAGAATTTATAGAACACGATCTTGTCTGCCGCACCAGGAACGAAAAGAAGTATCGATTGAATGTAGCGCTCATAAATGTCCATTGCGATGCCTTCGATCTGGGCACGTTCTTCCTCAGAAAGCCCGGCCCAGAAAGCATCCAGCGTCTCTTTCTTCCGTCCTCGACCGACCCAGATCACGTCGCTGGTCTCGAGACCACTGACAATCGTGAAGTATACGTGTCTCTTCTTCACAGACTTCTCGTCGATATTAATTGGCCGCAGCGTTCGATGCGCGTCGCTTCAGGCCGCGAGTGACGGCTTTGCGCATGATCGTGTCGACCGGCCGTCATGGACGACGAAGGTCTTGACGACTTTCGATCCGCGATCGCCGTCCACGTCCGACACGCGCCACGGCGCCTGCAAGTAACTGCTGTTGAAATTCAATATCCCGCACGTGCAGGACTACGCCGCGACCGCCCCGGCGTACTGCTTACGCTCACTCAAATCTTTGAAGAGCCCTTAAGATACTCTTTAGGTGCTGTAATCGTCTCTTTATTGACACTCATCCCAGCACTCGCTACCTTAATTTATATCGAAGGGCTTAAGAGGCCCTTCCCCCTGTGTCAGGATGATCTGGTACCGGCTCCCAGGGAAAGCTAAGCTCACAGTGGGGCCGCAAGGAGCAGACCATGACCAACGCTTCGAGTAACGGCTCGGCGACGCGATCGCCGAGCTCGG
>JAABUX010000410.1_pt1 | contig 73764 bp, 57 predicted proteins | sample 5561851 | NCBI WGS metagenome assembly JAABUX01 (sample SAMN10711883, study PRJNA513361) | rock metagenome | isolation source: Antarctica rocks | place: Antarctica: Victoria Land, Richard Nunatak red sandstone | collected 2016-01-03
GACTGGGTGGCTACCCGTCGGCCCGCGGAACTGCCGCAGCCCAGGGTGCTGCGCAGTGCGCACGGCGAGCTCGCGGTTCGGCTGACGACCAAGCGCGGGATCGTCGACATGGGCGCGCCCCGGCGGGGTTCAAGATAATACGGCGCAACGGGAAGGTGCTGGAGAAGCCATTGTGGCGGGACACGTATGTCGTTACCAAGCGCGACGGGGACTCCGTTACCTTTGAGTCAAATTTCATCGACTACACCGGTAAGTATGTCGAGCACTGCCACATCGTGTCGCACGAGGACCTGGGCATGATGTCCGAGATCGAGGTGGTCCGCAGGTTGTGAGGAATTGGCCGCCGGTGCGGGTGCCGGTCATTGCTCCGCTGGTGCGGGCGGGATGCTTGCCAGGGCGGGGCCGGTGAGCTGGCCTTGGGCATATCTGCGGAAGGCCGTCATCGGCCTGCTCGCGGTCACCATCGGTGCCGTCGTCCGCCCGGAGCTGCGCACGCAACGGGCGTCGACGAGCCAGAAGAGCGCTTGCTGCTGCATCCCACCCGCATCCTAGCGTCGTGGGCTGTGTCGGGAGATAGCGCGGCTGGCCGGGACCGCTGGATCATCCACGGTGAACGGCTGACGGACGACAATGCGCATATCAGAGCCAGCCTTGCGGATGCCGAGCTGCCCGGATGGCACGGCGTTCACCCACTGCGTGTTCCGGCTCTGACGATGCGCCATGATCGCGGTCCTGGATGAGCCGGGGCCAGGATTCTGCTGCTGCGCCGTCACGGTTCACATCGACCGGTGCGCACCGGCACAGGCCCGCGCGTCATTCGAGGCAGCGGGCCATGAGCTTCCATGACGCAGCACTAGGCCAGCAGCGTCGGAAGCCCCGGCCTGGCGCGCCGTGGCCTGAGCCGCTCGTGGCAGGTCCACGGCTTCCGCCGGGTGTCCCGGGTAGCCGGACTGGTGAGCTTTGGCCGCCAGGATCTCCGTGCCCAGCCCGTCGTCTCCGGCATGACGGGCGAAGCTCAGCGCCAGCGCGAGATACCGCTCCGCGTGGCCATGCAGGCCGGTGCCGTATGCCGGCCAGCTGGGCAAGTTCTGCTGCGACGCCCTGCCGGCCGGACGCCGGTGTCCGCGCTGAACTGGCCTTGCGTCAGAACCGGAGTTATCTCCGCAGTGAGGTACTGCTTGACAGCGGTACGACCGCACGCCGATAAGGGCAGCAAAGCCATTACCTCCGCGACATGGGTAACAAAGCCATTACTACCGCGCTGTTGGCGTTGTGAGCTACCGCAGACTGGGTAGCTTACCTGATGTGGCGGCTCTCAGTCCGGAAGAATTTGACTCGATCGAATTTGGCGCCGCCTTCAGTGGCGAGCATCAGCCGGCCGCTGACCGGATGATGGAGCTCGCGCGGACGGCAAGCCAGTCTGACGCGATGCCCAGGGCCGAGGCTTTCATCCGGGCCGGCGAACAGTGGCTGCTAGCCGACGATCCGGCCGCTGCTGCGGATGCTTTCCGGCTCGCGCTGGCGGACGGCGGCGCGGCCTCCGTTGACCCGCGGGTACCGCTGGCCCGGGCGTACTTCCAGCTTGGCGAGCCGGATCAGGCCCGGCGCCTGATTGCCGCACTGAAAGCCGAAGGACCCGCGGAGCCGCGGGCCTGCGACCTGGTGGCGGAACTACTGGCGGATTACGCCGATCTGCCCGGCGCGATGGAATGGGCAACCGCGGGCGTGGAGCTATGCCTGCGGTACGCCGACCCGGCGCCGGGAAGCGAACCTGCCCGCGCGCCGGTGCCGGGGCGCCTCGCTGCGTCCGTGCCCCGTCAGCGAGCTGACGAGGACACCGAGCTGCGCCTGCTGCTGCGCCTTCGTTACCGCATCCGCAACGACCTCGGCCTGCCCGAGGACCGCTACGACGAGATGCTGGACGAGACCTGAGCCAGCCGGCGCTGCGGCCGGACCGTCAGCGCGTCTGCCGCCTCGTCCAGGTCAACCAGCACGGTGTCGCCCTCGCTGATCTCCCCGGACAGCAGCCCGCGGGCCAGCTGATCCCCGATCGCCGACTGAATGAGCCTGCGCAGCGGCCGGGCGCCGTAGACCGGGTCGAATCCGGTCAGCGCCAGCCACTCCCTGGCCGGCGGGCTCACCTCGAGGGCAAGCCTGCGCGCGGCAAGCCGCCGGGCCAGCCGGCTCACCTGAAGATCAGCGATCGAGGCCAGCTCCTCGGTGCTGAGTGAGTCGAAGAGGATCACGTCGTCGAGCCGGTTCAGGAACTCGGGCTTGAAGGTGGCCCGCACCAGGGTCATCACGGCAGCGCGCTTGTCCCGCTCGTCTAGCTGCGCGTCGGCGATGAACTGGGACCCTAGATTGGACGTCAGGATCAAGATGGTGTTGCGGAAGTCCACGGTCCGGCCCTGGCCGTCGGTCAGCCGCCCGTCGTCCAGGACCTGCAGCAGGATATCGAAAACCTCCGGATGAGCCTTCTCGACCTCATCCAGCAGCACGACACTGTAGGGACGGCGCCGGACCACCTCGGTCAGCTGGCCGCCCTCCTCATAGCCGACGTAACCGGGCGGCGCGCCCACCAGCCGGGCCACCGAGTGCCGCTCGGAGTACTCGCTCATGTCGATGCGGACCATCGCGCGCTCATCGTCGAACAGGAACTCCGCGAGCGCCCGGGCGAGCTCGGTCTTGCCGACGCCAGTGGGACCGAGGAACAGGAAGGATCCCGATGGCCGGTCCGGGTCAGCGATCCCCGCGCGGGACCTGCGTACCGCGTCCGAGACGGCCTGGACGGCCGCTGACTGGCCGACGAGCCGGCGGCCGAGTTCCGATTCCATCCGCAGCAGCTTGCCGGTCTCGCCCTCAAGCAGGCGTCCCGACGGAATGCCGGTCCAGGCGGCGACCACGTCCGCGACCTCGTCAGGCCCGACCTCTTCCTTGACCATCGGCCTGGCGCCCAAGAGCGCGGCCGCCCGCCCGGCCGGCGCGCGGTCGGCGGGGGCACCTTCCGCGGCGACGCCACCTTCCGCGGCGGCGGCACCTTCAGCAGCGGCGGCAGTATCAGCAGCGGCGGCAGTATCAGCGGCGGCCCCCCGGGCGGTGCCGTCGCTGGCAGCGGCAGCCCTAATGGCCTGCTCCAGCGCAGGTATCTCCCCGTACATCAGCCGTGACGCGGTCCCGAAGTCGGCGTCCCGCTGCGCCCGCTCGGCCTGCCCCCGCAGATCGTCCAGCTGCTTCTTCAGCTCGCCGACCTTGTTCAGGCCGGCCTTTTCTTTCTCCCAGCGCGCTACCAGCCCGGTGAGCTGCTCCTGCCGGTCGGCCAGGTCAGCGCGCAAACGGCTCAGGCGCTCCCGGCTGGCTGCGTCGGCCTCCCTGGCCAGCGCGAGCTCCTCCATCCGCATCCGGTCGACGGAACGCTGCAGCTCGTCGATCTCCACCGGGCGCGAGTCGATCTCCATCCGCAGCTGCGATGCCGCCTCGTCCACCAGGTCGATCGCCTTGTCCGGCAGGAACCGCGCGGTGATGTACCGGTCGGCCAGCGTTGCCGCGGCGACCAGGGCCGCATCCGAGATCTGGACCTGGTGATGGGCCTCATAGCGGCCCTTGAGCCCCCGCAGGATCGCGATCGTGTCGATCACCGACGGCTCCCCGACGAATACCTGCTGGAACCGGCGCTCCAGCGCCGGGTCTTTCTCGATCCGCTGGCGGTACTCATCCATCGTGGTCGCGCCGACCATCCGCAGCTCGCCCCGCGCGAGCATCGGCTTGAGCATGTTGCCCGCGTCCATGGCGCCTTCGGCTGCGCCGGCCCCGACCACCGTGTGCAGCTCGTCGATGAACGTAATGACCTGGCCGTCGCTGCGCTTGATCTCGGCGAGGACGGCCTTGAGCCGCTCCTCGAACTCGCCCCGGTACTTCGCCCCGGCCACCATCGCGCCGAGGTCCAGTGCCACGACGCGTTTGCCCCGCAGTGACTCCGGGACATCGCCGGCCACGATCCGCTGAGCCAGGCCTTCCACCACCGCGGTCTTGCCCACCCCCGGCTCGCCGATCAGCACCGGGTTGTTCTTGGTCCGGCGGGACAGCACCTGGATCACCCGGCGGATTTCGGCGTCCCGGCCGATCACCGGGTCGAGCTTGCCGTCACGGGCGCTGCCGGTCAGGTCGACGCCGTACTTCTCCAGCGCCTGGAAGGTTCCCTCGGGTTCGGGTGAGGTAATCCGGGTGCCGCCGCGAATCTGCTCGAACGCCCCGAGCAGCTGATCGGGCCCCGCGCCGGCCTCGCGCAGGACCGTGGCGGCCTGGCCGCCGTCCGCGGCCAGGCCGACCAGCAGGTGCTCGGTGGAAACGTACTCGTCCGACATCTGCCGGGCGCGCTTGTCGGCATCGGCGAGCGCCGCCAGCAGCGGCCGGGAAGTTTCCGGCGCGCCGACGGTCGCCCCGGCCGCCCTCGGCAGCCGGGCCAGCTGAGCATCGGTGCCCTTCAGTACCGCGGCCGGGTCGGCGCCGGCCGCGCGCAGCAGCGGGGGGGCGGTGCCGCCGTCCTGCTCGACCAGGGCGGCCAGCAGGTGAAGTCCGTCTACAGCCGGGTTCCCGGCTGCCGCGGCCCGCCTGACCGCGTCGGACAGTGCTTCCTGGCTCTTGCGGGTCAGCTTCTCGTTCACGCCGGCGAATTCCCCTTACTCTTACTCTGTATTGCCTGCTGAGCCGCGCCGCTGAGGTTGCGCACGGGCACGAGGGCCGCGCTGCCGCCGCGACCGCGGAGCAGTCCCGCGAGCCTGGCGGCGACAGCGCGAGTGGATTCCAGTTCGTCCCGCAACTGGCGGATCTCGGTGTGCATCTCGGCCAGCAGCAGTGCGCTGCGCTGCTCGGCGCTTTCCAGGGCCAAAATCCGCTTGATCCCGGAAAGGTTAATTCCCTCTTCCTGCGAGAGCCGCTGTACCTCGCGCAGGATCAGGACGTCGCGCAGCGAGTAACGGCGGCCGCGCCCGGCGGACCTGCCTGGTGACACGAGCCCGAGCCGGTCGTAAGCCCGCAGCGTCTGCGGGTGCAGTCCGGAAAGCTGCGCGGCCACGGAGATCACGTAAACCGGAGTGTCGTCCGACAGCTCAAACCCGCTGGTCATGTCATCTCCTCAGGCCGCCGTCAGCCCGCCTTGGCCTTGCGCAGCAGGTCATCCCGGGGATCCGGCCCGGCCGTGGCCTCCCGGTAAGCCTCGAGCGCTTCCCGTGCCCGGCCGCTGACGTCCAGCGGGACCTGGACGCTCACGGTGACCAGCAAGTCCCCGTAGGTGCCGTCAGGCCGCCGCACGCCCTTACCGCGAACCCGGAACGTCCGGCCGCCCGGCGTGCCGGCCGGAATGCGGACACTTACCGGCATGCCGCCGTGCGAGGGCACTTTGACCTCAGCGCCGAGCACTGCCTCGGGAAAGGTCACCGGCACGGTGACCGTCAGGTTGTGCCCGGACCGGCCGAAAACCCGCTCCGGATGCGGCGACACGTGCACGCGGACGTACAGGTCGCCGGCCGGCCCGCCGCGCTCGCCGGGCGCCCCTTTGCCCTTCAGCTTGATCCGCTGCCCGTCGGCGACGCCGGCCGGGATGCGTGCCTGAATGGTGCGGGTGCTCATGGCCCGTCCGCTCCCGGAGCACACCGGGCACGGGTCATCGACGACCAGGCCGCGGCCGCGGCACTCGTGGCAGGGCTCGGAAAAAGCAAAGTTGCCGAGGTTCCTGCTCTCCTGGCCGGTGCCCTCGCAGGACGGGCAAACCCGCGGCACCGTTCCCGCTTTCGCGCCGGTGCCCGTGCACGCGGGGCACGGCGCCTCGCTGGCCAGCCGAAGCGCCACGGTGCTGCCGTCGATCGCGTCGCCGAAGCTCAGCGATACCTCGGTCTCGATGTCGGCGCCGCGACGGGGCCGCGGCTGCTGCTGGCCGCGGTTGCCGAAGACGCCGCCCAGCAGGTCACCGAGCCGGCCACCCGGATTACCCGCGCCGCCGCCGGCGCCGCCGAACAGGTCGCCGAGGTCGAAGCCGCCGCCGGCCGCGCCCGCCGGCCGCACCCGGCCACCGAACATCGAGCGCGCGTCGTCGTACTCCTTGCGCCGCTTGTCGTCCGACAGCACGTTGTAAGCCTCGGAGATTTCCTTGAAGCGCTCCTCGGATGCCGAGTCGCCCTTGTTGGCGTCCGGGTGATACTTACGGGCCAGCTGACGGTACGACTTCTTGATCTGGTCGGCCTTCGCGTCCTTAGGCACCGCCAGAACCTTGTAGTAATCCTTGTCGAGGAAGTCCCTGGTGCTCAACGAGCCTCTTCTCGCCCGCGTCTATCCGGCGGAGCCGGCTGCGCCGGGCTCGCCGGGCTCGCCAGGGCCGCCGGTGTCGGCGGCAGGCGCGCTGTCGTCTGCGCCCGCAGCCGACTCGGCCACCCCTACTCGGGCCGGTCGCAGTATCCGGTCTCCCACCCGGTAGCCGGGCTGGAGCAGCTGCACGCACGTCGGCTCGGTGACCTCGGCTGAGTAGGAATGCATCAGGGCCTCGTGCACAGTGGGGTCGAACGGATCCCCGGGTTCGCCGTAGGTGATGAGGCCGAGCTTGGCGCAGGCGGCTTCCAGCGACTCGGCAACCTGCCGGAAGCCGCCGACCAGCTCACCGTGATCCCTGGCCCGGCCGATGTCGTCCAGTACCGGGAGCAACTGGCCGAGCACAGCGGCAAGGGCCTGATCCTTGACGGCCAGCCGGTCCCGGTCGACGCGCTTGCGGTAGTTAGAGTATTCCGCCTGCAGGCGCTGCAGGTCCGCGGTGCGCTCTGCCAGCATTGCGGCCGTATCGGCGCCGTCCGCCCCGCCGTCGGCAGGCTCGCCGCCGGCTGGCGCGTCGGCCGGGAAGAAGGAGCTGCCGAAGCCCCCGGCGGGGAAAGCGCCGCCGGGGAAGGGGCCGCCGGGGCCATCCCCGGCGGCGTCCCCGCCCGGCCCGTCCCCGCCCGGCCCGTTCCCCTCCGGCTGCGGCACCCCGTCCGGCCGGGACGCCGCAGCCCGCGGGCCGGACGGCCGCTGGCCGCCGTCTGCTTCTGCTGGCCGGCTCTCGGCCGGGTTGCGCACCATTCCCGTTACCGGGTCGATGCGGCGGCGGTCCCGGATCACCGGGCCCTGGGTTTCTTCGTCGGAGTACCTCATCAGGCAGCGCCGCCCTCCGGGTTCTTGGCCTCATCGACGAGCTCGGCGTCAACGACCTCGTCGTCGTGGCTGCTGCCGCCCCCGAAGTTGCCGTCATCCCCGGCCTGCTGGCCGGCCGCCTGCTGCGACTGAGCGTAGATCGCGGTGCCCATCTTCTGGCTGACCTGGGCGGCATGCTCCGTGGCCGTCTTGATGGTCTCGGTGTCGGTGCCCTCCAGGGCCTTCTTCAGCTCCGCGACCGCGGTCTCGACCTCGGACTTGACGTCGTCCGGCACCTTGTCGGAGTTCTCGGCCAGGAACTTCTCGGTGGAGTAGGCGAGAGTCTCCGCGCGGTTGCGGACTTCAGCGTCCTCGCGGCGCTGGCGGTCCTCGTCGGCGTACTTCTCGGCGTCGGCCATCATCCGGTCGATGTCGTCCTTGCCCAGCGCCGAGCCGCCCGAGATGGTTACGGACTGCTGCTTGCCGGTGCCCAGGTCCTTGGCCGAGACGTTGACGATGCCGTTGGCGTCGATGTCAAACGTGACCTCGATCTGCGGGATGCCGCGCGGCGACGGGGCAAGGCCCGTCAGCTCGAACATGCCGAGCTTCTTGTTGTAAGCGGCGATCTCGCGCTCGCCCTGGAACACCTGGATCTGAACCGACGGCTGATTGTCGTCAGCGGTGGTGAAAATCTCCGAGCGCTTGGTCGGAATAGTCGTGTTGCGCTCGATCAGCTTGGTGAAGATGCCGCCCTTGGTCTCGATGCCGAGCGACAGCGGGGTCACGTCCAGCAGCAGGACGTCCTTCACCTCGCCGCGCAGCACGCCGGCCTGCAGGCTGGCACCGACCGCGACCACCTCGTCCGGGTTGACGCCCTTATTAGGATCCTTGCCGCCGGTCAGGTCCTTCACCAAGTCGACGACGGCAGGCATCCGGGTGGAGCCGCCGACCAGCACGACATGCTGGATGTCGCTCAGCTTGACGCCCGCGTCCTTGATGACCTGCTGGAACGGGCCCTTGCAGCGATCAAGCAGGTCGGCGGTCATCTTCTGGAACTCAGCCCGGGTGATCTTGGTGTCCAGGTGCAGCGGGCCCTGCTCCGAAGCGCTGATGTACGGCAGGTTGATCTGCGACTCCGTCGAGCCGGACAGTTCGATCTTGGTCTGCTCCGCGCTCTCCCGCAGTCGCTGCAGGGCCATCTTGTCCTTGGCCAGGTCGATGCCGTAGTTGTTCTTGAAATCCTGCACCAGCCAGTCCACGATCCGCTGGTCCCAGTCGTCGCCGCCCAGGTGGTTGTCACCGCTGGTGGCCTTGACCTCCACGACGCCCTCGCCGACCTCGAGCAGCGAGACGTCAAAGGTGCCGCCGCCCAGGTCGAAGACCAGGATCGTGGCCTCGCTGTCCTTGTCCAGGTGGTACGCCAGCGCAGCGGAGGTGGGCTCGTTGATGATGCGCAGTACGTTCAGGCCGGCGATCTGGCCGGCTTCCTTGGTGGCCTGCCGCTGGGCGTCACTGAAATACGCCGGGACGGTGATGACCGCGTCGCTGATGGTCTCGCCGAGATAAGACTCCGCGTCCCGCTTCAGCTTCTGCAGGATGAACGCGCTGATCTGCTGCGGTGTGAACTTCTTGCCGTCGATGCCGATCGTCCAGTTGGTGCCCATCTGCCGCTTGACCGAGCGGATGGTCCGGTCGATGTTGGTCACCGCCTGCCGCTTGGCGACCTCGCCGACGAGTACCTCGCCGTTCTTGGCGAAGGCCACGACGGACGGCGTGGTCCGCGAGCCTTCCGCGTTTGCGATCACCGAGGGCTCGCCGCCCTCGAGGACGGCGACGACGGAGTTGGTCGTCCCCAGGTCAATCCCTACCGCTCGAGCCATGTGCCAGTCCTTGGGTGTGAGTAGCGGTACCTAAGTTGAGCCTTCGGGACGCAAGCCTGCCACGTTGCTGATGCTGATGCAACTGACTTGAGTCTGTCAGGCTCAACCTTATGGCCGGCTCCTGCATTCCCGGAATCTGGCCCTGCTTACGCGGACCTGGCCCGGTACCGTTACGCATGCAGCCAGGGACGCGGCAGCGGAACAGCAGGACAGCCGTCGCGCCGGAGATCGACTCGCCAAGGGGTAATTCGATGCGGCAGCACGGTCGGCCAGCCACCGCTGCCGCTGAGCGCGCTCCCGCTGGCACAGGGTTAGCTGGCACAGGAACCGCTGACACAGGGGCCGCCGGCTCCGCGTCCGCTTCCACAGCGCCTGCTGGCTCCGCCGGGCAGGCTGCGGCCTTCCGCCGGGGCGGCGGGGACCGGCCGGATCCGGTTCCGTGGCTCATCGCCCTGGCTGTTCTCGCCGCTTACATCCCGATCTCTGTCTTCCCGTATCTGCGCGACGGCCCCCAGTCCTGGGATCTGGGCATCTTCACCGAGTACGTCAAGCAGTACGCGCACCTGCGCGCGCCGGTGACTGACATCCGGGGCGCGGGGGTGAACCTGCTCGGCGATCACTTCCATCCCCTGGTGGCGGTGCTCGCGCCGGTGTTCCGGCTCTTCCCTACCCCCGTCACCCTGCTCGTCGCGCAGGCCGTGCTGGCCGCGGTCTCCGTCGTCCCGGTGAGCCGGGCAGCCGCGGCCACGCTGGGCACCGGGGCGGGCCGCGCGATCGGCGCCGCCTACGGGCTCTCCTGGGGACTGCAGCAGCTGGTCAACTTCGACTTCCATGAGGTCGCCTTCGCGGTCCCGCTGCTGGCGTGCTCGCTGTCCGCGCTCGCACGCGGCCGCGTCCGCGCGGCTGCGCTGTGGGCGCTGCCGCTCGTCCTGGTGAAAGAGGATCAGGGCTTCACGGTTGCCGCCATCGGCCTCATCATCACGCTGGCCTACCGCCGCCGCGCCGCGGGGCTGCTGCTGGCCGGCTGGGGGATCACCTGGTCGGTGCTGGCGATCTGGGTGATCATCCCGCATTTCAATGCCCGCCACGTTTACCCCTACTGGACCGCCGGCGGCGGGATCAGCCCGGCCGGCGGTCACCTCACCCTCGCGGGGCTGCTCAGTCAGCTGGTCGCCGGCGCGCCGGTCAAGCTGCCTACCGTCGCGTTGATCTTGCTGCCCACGGCATTCCTGGCGCTGCGCTCGCCGCTGGTGCTCGCCGCGGCGCCGGGCATCCTGCTGCGCTTCGTATCCACCAGCAGCTCCTACTGGGAAACGACCTGGCATTACAACGCGACCGTGATGCCGATCGTCTTCATCGCCGCGATCGACGCCATGGCCCGGATCCGCGCTGCCAGGGCAACGGGCAAACCGGGCGGCGCCGCCGGGGCAGTCGAACGGCACGGGCCTGCGGTGATGCTGGCGATCTGCGCGGCGCTGGCGTTCCAGTTCCCGCTCGCCGCACTGTGGCAGCCGCAGACCTACGCCATCAGTAAGCACGTCGCCGCGGCCCGGGCGGCGATGGCGCGGGTACCCGGCGGGGCGGCGGTACAGACCGACCTGGACCTGCTGGCCCCGCTCGGCGCTCGTACCGACACTTTCTGGCTCGGCAACTCCGGCAACCCGGCCACGCCGTACGTCGTCTTCGACACCGCGAGCACGGACTGGCAGCCACCGCCAGCCCGGGTCCTGCCCTTCGTGGAGCGCCTCAACCACGGGGTGCGCTACCGCCAGATTTACGCTGACGACGGCGTCTACGTCTTCCGCAGGTCCGGCGGCGCCTAGACAGGCCGGCGCCGGGCCGCTGTGCCGGCACCCCGGTGCCAGGCGGCTCCGGTGCCAGCTGCCCCAGTGTCAGCCGGCCCAGTGGCCCGACAGGAACAGCAGCCCGATCGCCGCGCTGATCGGCACGGAAACAGCCAGGTACAGCTGGCCGACCCACGGTCGCCGGGCGGCGGCAGCGGCCAGGCCGCACCACAGCGGCCACAGCAGCAGCAGTGCCCTGGGCACGGACTCGTACCAGACCGAGGTGGTGAGCGCCGCGATCGTGAGGCCGGAGTAGACCGCCTCGGGCCAGCGCCGGCGCCGCACCAGCAGGAGGGTCGCCAGGACGCCGATCGCCGCCGCGAGAATCTCGAGCTGGAACACGAAGTTGATCGGCGCGGTGAACTCGCGGCTGAAGGCCGCCGCCCAGGTTGTCCGGAAGGCCGTCACCGGGCTGGTGAACTGGCGCTGCCAGCCGGCCAGCTCGGCATGCTGCCAGGCGAGCCAGTCCCCGGTGCGCAGCCGCAGGTACAGCTCGTAGCCGCCCAGCGGCACCAGCGCGGGGATGAAGACCAGCAGCGACCGTACTCGCCGGCCGCGGCCGGCCTGCAGGATGCAGACCGCCAGCGCCGCGCACAAGAACAGCCCGTTCACCCGGACCGCGGCCGCGGCGCCGGCCAGCAGGACGGCGGCCGTCCACCGGCCGCGACGGGCAGCCAGCCAGCAGCACAGCGCCAGCGCGAGGAACAGCGATTCGGCGTACCCGGCGGCCAGGAAGATCGCGGCCGGCGATGTCACCAGGAACAGCACCGCCCTGCGGCCGACGTCGTCCCGGTCGACGTCGTCCCGGTCCCGGGTGTCGCGGTCCTGGGCGCAGGCGATCCGGCCCAGCGCGACCGCGGCGACGCCGCCGGACACGAACGAGACCAGCAGCCCGGACACGGTCCACTGCCGCACGATCAGATGAACGGCCGCCAGCACGAACGGGAATCCCGGCAGGAACGCCACCTGGTAAGCGATTGCATGCCCGGCCGGACCGAAGTAGCCGTGCTGCGCGATCGCCTGAAGCCGGCCTGCGTCCCAGTTCTGCCACATCGCCAGCCACGGCAGCGCGGTCCTAGTAGATCCCTGCAAGAGGGCGCCGGCCGGCCAGCTCAGCGCAAGAACCGCGCAGCGGGATACCAGCCAGATCCGCAGCACGGCCCGGTCCTGCTCCGTCAGCCGCCCCCAGAGCCGCCCTGGGAGCCGCCCCGGCAGCCGTCCCGTCAGCCGCCCCGGCAGGCGGGCAGCCAGCCGCCGGGCAGCCGTCCGGTCGGCCAGCCGCCTGGCTGCCGGTTTCTCGGTGTTCAGCGCCACATGCCCATATTGCCAGGTCCCTGCATGGCCGCTGCCCGGTCCGGCGCGCCTTCGGCCGGTGATCAACGGGCTGTCCGGGCGGCGGCGTACGCTGGCACCCTGAACGTCGTTCCGGGAGGTCTTCGTGGCCCTGCGTATCATTGTCGGACTCGCCCTGACCGTGGTCGCAGCGGTGGTGGCGGGTCGGCGGCTGTGGTGGCTGCAGCGCCTGGCGAGGACCGGGCAGCCCGCGCCGGAGCGGGTCGCGGCGGTCCGCGCGCACCCGGCCGCGGACGCCCGGCGGCAGGCGACTGAGGTCCTGGGGCAGCGCAAGCTGCTGAAGTGGACGGTGCCGGGTATCGCCCACGCGGTCACGTTCTGGGGTTTCCTGGTCCTGACCCTGACGATCATCGAGGCTTACGGGGCCCTGTTCAGCAAGAAGTTCGCCATCCCGGTGATCGGCACCTGGGCGTGGATCGGATTTGCCGAGGACCTGTTCGCGGTCGCCGTGCTGGCGGGAATCGCCGTGTTCGCGGTGATCCGGCTGCGCGCCGATCCGAAGCGCGAAGGGCGCAGGTCCCGCTTCGCCGGTTCGCACACCGGCGCGGCATGGCTCGTTTTGCTGCTGATTTTCCTGGTGGTCGCGACCCTGCTGGCGTACCGGGGCGCGCAGGTTAACACGGGCGACTTCCCGTACCCCAGCGGCGCGTTCGCCTCGCAGCTGGCCGGCCGGTGGCTGCACCCGCTGGGAACCGGCGCGAACAGCGTGATCGAGACGGTGTTCATCCTGGGCCAGCTCGCTGTCATCCTGGGCTTCCTGGCGTTCGTGACGTACTCCAAGCACCTGCACATTTTCCTGGCGCCGCTGAACGTGCTGTTCTCCCGCCGCCCGGACGGGCTGCGCGAGCTGCAGCCGATGCGCTCGAACGGCGCCGTCCTTGACTTCGAGGAAGCCGACCCGGACACCGACGTGTTCGGCCTGGGCAAGATCGAGGACCTGTCCTGGAAGGGCATGCTGGACCTGGCGACCTGCACCGAGTGCGGCCGGTGCCAGTCGCAGTGCCCGGCGTGGGCGACCGGCAAGCCGCTGTCCCCGAAGATGATCATCCTGGAGCTGCGGGATCACGCGTTCGCCAAGGCGCCGTACCTGCTGGCGGGCTCTGATGAAGCCAGGGACCGGCTGCCGGATGCGGTCAAGGCAGAGGCGCAACGGCCGCTGGTGGGAGACTCGGCGGCCCATGGCGTGATCGATCCGGACGAACTGTGGTCGTGCACGAACTGCGGGGCCTGCGTGGAGGAATGCCCGGTCGACATCGAGCACATCGACCACATCACCAGCCTGCGCCGGCACCAGGTGCTGATCGAGTCGGCGTTCCCGCCGGAAGCGTCCTCGATGCTGAAGAACCTGGAGAACAAGGGCAATCCGTGGGGGATGGGCGAGTCGAAGCGGACCGAGTGGATCACTGAGCTGGACTTCGAGGTGCCGGTCGTGGACGGCCCTATCGGCGCCGAGGTGGAGTACCTGTTCTGGGTGGGATGCGCGGGGGCGCTGGAGGACCGGGCGAAGAAGACCACCAAGGCCGTCGCGCAGCTGCTGCACACCGCCGGGGTGAACTTCGCGGTCCTGGGCCCGGCGGAGGCGTGCACCGGCGACCCGGCCCGGCGGATGGGCAACGAGTTCGTGTTCTCAATGCTGGCCCAGCAGAACGTGGAGACGCTGAACGAGGCGGGCGTGCGGAAGATCGTCGCCAGCTGCCCGCACTGCTTTAACACGATCGCGAATGAGTACCCGCAGCTCGGCGGTAACTACGAGGTGGTCCATCACACCCAGCTGCTGGCCCAGCTCGTCGCGGACGGCAGGCTCACCCCGGTAACGCCGATCGAGGAGAAGATCACGTATCACGACCCGTGCTTCCTCGGCCGGCATAACCGGGTGTTCACCGCGCCGCGGGAAATCATGGAGCAGGTTCCCGGCATCAAGTCGCAGGAGATGCACCGGTGCAAGGAACGCGGTTTCTGCTGCGGCGCGGGGGGCGCCCGGATGTGGATGGAGGAGAAGCTCGGCAAGCGGATCAACACCGAGCGGATCGACGAGGCGCTGGGTACCGATCCCGATACCATTTCCACCGGATGCCCGTTCTGCCTGGTCATGCTGGGTGACGCGGTCAGCGCGAAGAAATCCTCAGGCGACGCGAAAGAGTCGCTGGAGGTGGTGGACGTCGCGCAGCTGCTGGCCCGGTCGGTAGCGCCGCCCCCGGCGGCAGCCGCGGCAATGACGGCGGCAGCGCCGTCCGGCCCAGCCAGTCCGTCCGGCCCAGCCAGTCCGTCCGGCCCAGCCAGTCCGTCCGGGCCGTCAGCGCCGGCCGGGTAGGGCGTCAGGCGAAGCGGCGGGGAGGCAGCAGTGGACTCGCGCCGGGCTGAGTCGTTCAGCGACGGGGTGTTCGCGGTCGCGATCACCGTCCTGGTCTTCAACCTGCTGGCGATCAGCCCGCCGGACGGGTTCGGAAAGCTGACGGCGCACTGGCCCGAGTACGCGGCGTACGTGGTGAGCTTCCTGACCATCGGGATCATGTGGCTGAATCACCACACGATGCTGTCGCACGCGTCGAAGATCAACCGGACCGCGCTGGTGCTGAACATTTTCCTGCTGATGGGCGTGGTCGCGGTGCCGTTCCCCACCGGACTGGTAGCCGGGGGCCTGGCCGCGGGCGCCCCGGCGGGAGCCACGAAGGTGGCCGCGGTCGCGTACGGGCTGGTCATGACCGGCACCTCGGTGGCATTTTCGGCCCTGTGGCTGTACCTGTCGTCGCACGGGGACCCTTCGCTGGCAGCCCGGCCGCGGCAGCAGTCCCGGCAGGCCTCGTTGCGTTTCGGCGCCGGGCTGCTCGGCTATATCGCCGCTACCGTCATCGCCGCGCTCGGAGCCCCGAAGGTGGCGCTGGGCATCTACGGCCTGCTCGCCGTCTACTACCTGTTCGAGCACCTGCCGGGACCAGCCGCCCGGGATGCCGGCGCTGGCGGCCAGAATGATCAGCCGGCCGGGCACCCGGCCGCGAGATAGCAGGCCAGCAGCCGGGTCACGGCATGGTGCGCATCGGCAGCCAGATGCGGATCCTGGTGCCCCGGCCCGGCCAGGACTCCAGTGTGGCCTGGCCGCCGTGCGCGGCGGCGATGGCCTGCACGATGGACAGGCCCAGGCCGCTGCCGCCGCCAACCCCGGTGCCGTTGCTGCTGTTGCGGCGGCTGCCGGCATCGTCATCCGGCCGGCCGGTGCTGCGGTGGAACCGGTCGAACGCCCTGGCCGCGTCCTGCTCCGACATGCCGGGCCCGGCGTCGGCGACTTCGAGCAGCACGCCGCCGGTGATCTCGCCGAGCCGGACGGCGACCGGCGTGCCCGCCGGGGTATGCGCGCGGACGTTGCCGAGCAGGTTCGCGAGTACCTGCCGGATGCGCGGCTCGTCGACCACGGCAACCAGCCGCGGCGGCGCCTCGGCGCGGACCGGCCGTTGCGGTTCCACCGCTGCCGCATCGGCGACGGCGTCACGCACCACGAGCGCGAGGTCAGTCTCGGTCAGGTCCAGCGACGACGTACGGTCCAGCCTGGCCAGCTCCAGCAGCTCGGCGACCAGCGTGCTCATCCGCTGGGATTCCTGCTCGATCCGGCGCATCGCGCTCGGCAGCTGGTCCGGGCCGATTGCGCCCTGCTGATACAGCTCGGCGTAGCCGCGGATGGTGGTCAGCGGCGTGCGCAGCTCGTGCGAAGCATCGGCGGCGAACTGGCGGACTTTCTGCTCCGAGCGCAGCCGCGCGCCGAATGCCTGCTGGATCCGGTCCAGCATCGTATTGATGGCCGAGCCGAGGCTTCCTACCTCGGCCCGGTCGCCCGAGTCCGGCATCCGGGCGGTCAGATCGCCGCTGGTGGTGATCTCGTTGGCGGTGCTGGCCATGTCGTCCAGCGGCCGCAGGCCGCGGCCGATCAGCCACTCGCCGCCGATGGCGAGCAGGGCGATCAGCGCGCCGCCGGTTATCAGCTCGGCGATGACGAAACCGCGCACCTTGTTGACAACCCAGCTGACCGGCTGCGCCACGATCAGGATGGGCTTGGGCGCGGGCGCGGTCAGCACCCGGGCTGCCGCGCCGCGCAGCTTCGGGCTGCCGGTCACCGGCGGCAGCGGGAAGGTCCGGCCGCCGGCGGTGAGATACTGCCGCAGGCCGCCCTGCTCGATCAGCCTGCGGACCGCGGCGGCGAGCGCGGCGGTCGCGGCCGTCGCAGCAACCGAGCCACCGGTCACGGCCCGGATTTCGGGCCCGCGCCGGACGGTACCGGGCTGGGCCCGGATCACTTCCACGGCCAGGTATCCCTGCGGGCTGACCTTGAGCTCGGCCGGGGCGCGGTGCGAGAAGTCGATGAGGCTGGCGGTGAACTGGCGATTGACCAGGCTGGCCAGAGCCACCGTGCTGACCGCGCCCATGATCAGCAGGAAGATTGTGGTCACGCCGACGAGCAGGACGAGCATCCGCGCGCGCAAGGACAGCCTGCGGGTACGGGGCATCAGCGCGATCCGGTCTGCTCCCGCTCCGGCGGCCGCAGGCTGTAGCCAACTCCGCGCTGCGTGTGAATCAGGGGCGGGCCAAGCGGGTCCAGCTTGCGGCGCAGGTAGCTGACGTAGGTTTCCACGATCTGGGATTCCCCAGCGTAATCCCAGCCCCAGACGTTTTCCAGCAGCTGCGCCCGGGTGAGGACCCGGCCCTGATGCCGCATCAGGTACGCAAGCAGCCGGAACTCAGTCGGCGACAGGTCAACGGGAACGCCGGCCCGGTGCACGGTCCAGCGGTCTTCATCCAGCTCGATATCGCCGGCCCGCAGCTGAGTGCCGCTGCCGCCGGGCTCCCCGCCCGGCCCCGTCCGGGCGGCCCGGCGCAGCACGGCACGGACCCTGGCGACCAGCGCCTCAACCGAGAACGGCTTGGTGACGTAGTCGTCGCCGCCGATAGCAAGGCCGGTGACCGTGTCCGACGAGGTGTCCCGGGCGGTCAGGAAGATCACCGGGATCTCGTTGCCGGCCGCCCGGAGTCTGCGGCACACCTCGAAACCGTCGATGTCCGGCAGCATCACGTCCAGCACGATGAGGTCTGGCCGGGCACCCTGCACCTGGCGCAGTGCGTCGTTGCCGCTGACCGCGGTGCTGACTGCGCAGCCGTGGAATTTCAGCGCGACCTTGACGAGCTCGCGGATGTTCGGCTCGTCGTCTACGACGAGTACCTGGGGGATGCGGTCGCTGTCTGTCATGAAGTATCGGGCTCATTCTCGCGCGCTAACGGATGGGGCGGGCCGCCGGGGTAAAGGAGTCGGATAGCAGACCGGGGCCGGCCCGCCAGGCGGGCCGGCCCGCGGGCCGAGACGGATCAGTTCATCGTGCCGTCAGCGCAGCCTGGCCCGGACGGGCCAGGCTGCGCTGACCCCCCCGGGGTCAGGAGGTACTTGAGGCGGACGGGGTGCTGGTGGGCGAGCTGCCACTGGCAGCGCCGCGGCCGCCGACGACGATCAGCCGGGCGTCGTTGGCCCCGCCGGTGACCGGTCCTGCCACGAACACGTGCTCGCCGCCGGTCAGCGAGCCACTGCTGACCTTGGCTCCGGCGTGCCGGACAACCGTGTTGCTGACCAGGTCCCAGGTCCAGGTCGTGCCGTCTTTGGCGGTCACGACGACGGTGCTGCCGGACACTGACCGGATCACGCCGCGCTCGAATGCCAGCGTCCGGGGTCCCTTCTTGCTCTCGAAGGTGACCTGACCGTGAATGCCGCGGATGAGGCGAAGTTCCCGCAGGCCCCGGTGGCAGGCCCGCAGCCCCTTCCCGGTCGGGTGGGTTCCGGCCTTGCGGGCCGCGGCGACTCGCTTGCAGGCACCCCCGGCGTGCACCCCGGCGGTGCCGGACGCGGTGCCGGACGCGGCGCTCAGCGTGGCGTTCAGGTTCGCGGCCGCGGCGGCCGAGCTGCCGCTCCCGCCGGACATGGCGACGGCGGCGGCGCCACCGCCGAAGACCAGCACCGCAGCGGCAGTGATGCCGACTCCCCAGCGTCGCAGCCTGCCCCTGCCGCGGCCGGATGCCGGTGCTTGCTGCTGCTGGGCGAAGGCCGGCTGGCCCGCCGGATGGGGGTGCCCTGCGCCGATCGGTGCAAACTCCTGCGTCTGCCAGGAATCTGGTGCGCCGCCCTCGGGCGGCAGGTTCATGTTGTCCATGGCCTCAGCATGCTTCCTGGTTCTGGGACGACGGCCAGGGGACACTGGGAACAGGCTGTGAGATTAGGGGTAACCGCGCTGAATGCCGCCGGACCGGTCTGGCCCGTTCCGGCCGCCGGCCAGCCGGGCGGATCCTCATCGGGCGTGCCTGCCTGGTCACATCCGGGCGGGCACCGGGATGCCGAGCAGGTCCAGCCCGGTCAGCAGGACCCGCAGCGTCAGCGCCGCCAGCGCGAGGCGGCTGTCGCGGACCGCGGGCTCGGCGGTCAGCACCGGGCACTGCTCGTAGAACGAGGTGAACGCACTGGCGACGTCAAACAGGAAGCCGGCCAGCTTGTGCGGCTCGGCGGCGCTGGCCGCGCCCCCGACCGCGGCGCCGAAGCCCAGCAGCCGCAGCGCCAGCGCGCGCTCGGCGGCCTCGGTAAGCCGCACCGGACCGGCGGCTGTTTCCGGCAGCTGGCCGGCCTTCTGGAACAGTGACCGGATCCGGGCTGCCGCGTACTGCAGGTAAGGCCCGGTGTTTCCGGTCAGCGCCAGCAATCGGTCGAAGTCCAGCGTGTAGCTGGAGTCACGGGCGACCATCAGGTCCCCGTATTTCAGCGCGCCGACGCCGACGGCCGCGGCAATCTGGCTGCGCTCGACCGGGTCGTCGTAGCGGTCGGCGATGACCTTCTCGGCGCGCTCGACCGCTTCGTCAATCAAGGTGAGCAGCTTGATCTGGTCGCCGGTCCGGGTCCGCAGCCGCTGCCCGCCGGGACCGGTCATCAGGCCGATGACCGCATGGTCGGCGCTGGCGGTGCCGGCCAGCCAGCCGGCCTGCCGGGCGACTTCGAACACCATCTCCAGGTGCTGGTGCTGTTCTGAGCCGACGACGTAGATGATCCTGGTCACCTTCAGGTCCCGCAGCCGGTAGCGGAGCGCCGCCAGGTCGGTGCTGTCGTACCCGTAACCGCCGTCGCTCTTGCGCAGCATGACCGGCTGCGGGCGCCCATCCCGGCCGTTGTAAAAACCCGGCGGGAAGGCGCACAGCGCGCCGTCGCTCATGACCGCGATGCCCAGACCCTGAAGTTCCGCGCAGACGTCGTCGAGCATCGGGTTATAGAAGCTTTCCGGTGCCATGTCGGCGTCGGTCAGCGCGATCGCGAGCCTGCCGTAGAGGGCGCGCAGGTATTCCATCGAGTCCTCGACGAGCTGCCGCCAGATGCGCAGCGCCTGCTCCTGGCCGCCCTGCAGCTGGACGACGCGCTGACGGGAGCGGTCCGCGAAGGCCGGGTCAGCGTCGAAGGCCGCCCGTGCGGACTGGTAGAAGGCGGTGAACTCGCCTGCCGCCAGCTGGTCGTAGGTGGCCTGATCGCCGATGTCGAGGGCGTGCTCGATCAGCATGCCGAACTGAGTGCCCCAGTCGCCGAGATGCGCGGCCCGGATGACCTCGTGTCCCTGGTACTGCAGAATCCGGGCGATCGCGTCCCCCACCACCGTCGCCCGCAGGTGGCCGGCGTGCAGCTCTTTGGCCACGTTCGGTCCGGAGTAGTCGACCACAATCCGCTCCGCCGGATCCGCCGCCGGCACGCCCAGCCGGGGGTCCCGGAGCTGGGCTGTCGCCTGGCCGGCGATCCAGTCGTCGCGCAGCACCAGGTTAATGAAGCCGGGCCCGCTGACCTGAGCGCTCGCAATCGCACCCACGCTGCCGGGGTCGGTGTCCGGGCTTGCCGCGTCCGGGGCCGCGGGGTCGAGCGCCGCGGCCAGCTCGGCGGCCAGCTCGCGCGGGGACCAGCCCAGCTGCCGGGCGAGCGCGAGCGCGACGTTGGACTGGTAGTCGGCGAACTGGGACGGCCGGATCACGGGGTCCGCGTCCGCGTACGCCGGGCCGAACCGGGTGGCCAGCGCCGCCTGGACCTGCCGCGCGAGCGCTTGCTCCGGATCTGTCATCGGCCCAGCCTACCGCCGCGGCCGTCAGGTGCGGCGGAGGAAATGACCGCTGCGCGGCGGGCCGAGCCGCTCCCGGATCTTGTCGGCAATCTGCCCGCTGGCCAGCTCCGCGGCCAGCACGCAGGCAGCCGCGGCGCCCCTGGCCCGCACCGCGCCGTGCGCGATCACGACAGTGCCCTCCAGGCCGAGCAGCGCCGCCCCGCCGTATGTCTCGCTGTCAAGCCGCTCGGCGAGTTCACGCAGGCCGCGACGCTGCAGCAGCGCACCCAGGCGCGCGGGCCGGGAGCTTGCGAGGGCTTCGGTGAGCTGCCGGGAGGCGAAGCTCACGGTCCCCTCGAGTGTCTTGAGGGCGACATTGCCGGTGAAGCCGTCCGCTACCACGACGTCCACCTTCCCGGCGAGCAGGTCGTTACCCTCGACGTTGCCGGCGAAGTTGATCGGCAGTCCGCCGTGCGACGGCTCGGCGTCGAGCAGCTCGTAGGCCCGGCGCATCAGCTTGTTTCCCTTCCCCGGCTCAGCACCGATGGTCAGCAGGCCGACCCGCGGCTCGGCGATGCCGAACGCCGTCTGCGCGTAGGCGACCCCGAGCTGGGCAAACTGCACGAGCATTTCCGGCTTGGGATCGGCGGTAGCGCCGGCGTCCAGCAGCAAGGTCGGGGTCGGCCGGGTGGGCAGCACGACGCCGAGGCCGGGCCGCAGCACGCCGGCCAGCGGGCGCAGCCGCAGCCGGGAGGCCGCGACGATGCCGCCGGTAGATCCGGCCGACATCACCGCGACGGCCTGACCGCGCCGGACCAGCTGGCACGCGACTGCGATGCTCGACCGGGGGCGGCGCCGGCTCGCCAGGGCGCCCTCGTCCATTGCCACCACGTCCTCGGCGGGCGCGATCCGGATCTCGCCGGCCGCCCGGTGGTCGGCAAGCAGCGGCCGCAGCTGTCCGGGGCGGCCGCTGAGCACCACCTGGATGCCGTGCTGCCGGACCGCCATCACAGCGCCGGCCACGATCTCGTCTGGCGCGTGGTCGCCGCCCATGGCGTCCACCGCGATCAGCGACTGCTGCCGCAGGGCGGCGTCGGCGGGACGCGGCGGCCCGTCGTCGGCTAGCGGCGGGGCGTCGCCGGGCAGGGGCTCGTCGCCGGACGTCTGGTCGTAGTCCGGGCTCAGGGTCACGCCGGCCAGGCGGCAGGCGGGTCGGCCGCAGTCCGGCGCAGCGGCGCCATGATCGCAGTCCGGCGCAGCGGCGGCCTGATCATCGTGTCCGGCATGTGGTCCACCTTCTCATTGTGTCGTTCACCGGGGCTGGCGCTGACGGATGCGCTTCCGGTAGTCGCGGCGGCGGCAAAGTATGCTCCGGCCATGAACCTCCACGAAACTAGCGCCATCGTCTCCGGCGGGGCCAGCGGCCTGGGCGAGGCCGTGGTCCGGTCGCTGGCCGCGGCTGGCGTCACGGTGGTAGTTGCCGACCTCAATGATGAGCGCGGGCATGCGGTGGCCGATGAGGTCGGCGGCGTTTTCGCCCGCACCGACGTGTCGGACGAGCAGTCGGCCGAAGCGGCCGTGGCCGTGGCCATGGCGGCGGGCGCGCCCCTTCGCACGATCGTGAACTGCGCAGGCATCGGCTGGGCAGCCAGGACCGTGGGCCGCGACGGCTCGCCGCACGACCTCGCTGCATTCCGTAAGGTCATCGACATCAATCTGGTCGGTACCTTCAACCTGATGCGGATCGGCGCCGCGGCGATCGCACGAAGCGAGCCCGTGGACGTGGACGGGCTCCGCGGCGTGATCATCAACACCTCCTCGATCGCCGGCATTGAAGGCCAGACCGGTCAGATCGCCTACTCGGCGTCCAAGGGCGCGATCATCGGCATGACCGTGCCGGCCGCGCGCGACCTGGCCGCCGTCGGGATCAGGGTCAATACCATCTGCCCCGGCATTATCGATACCCCCATCTACGGGGAGGGTCCTGCGAACGAGGAGTTCAAGGTCAAGCTGGCCATGCCAGTGGTGTTCCCGAAGCGCATGGGCAGCTCGGCTGAATTCGCGCGGCTGGCACTCGCGCTGATCGATAACGACTACATGAACGCCGAGGTCGTGCGCTTTGACGGGGGCATCAGATTCCAGCCGAAGTGAGCGTGCCGCTCTCCCGGTCAGACGCCGCCTCCCGGTCAGACGGTGCCCAGCTCGCCGGGAAGGCCGGGAGCGGCGGCCCTGAGCGGCGCTGGCGGAGCGCCGAGCCGGACCGCGGCGCGTTCCAGCCAGGATCCGGCCAGCAGCGAGGTCACCACTGACAGCATCACGAGGCTGACAAAGAACGTCTCGTTGATGATGCCGGCTGCGAATGCAGTGGAGGCCAGCACGATTCCCGGCCCGCCGCGAGCGTTCATCGCGATCGCAAGGCTGACTGAGACGAACTTGTTCTCCCGTGACAGGCGCGCTCCCAGGTACACGCTGGCGCCTTTGGCCGCGCAGGCGAAGGCGAAGAACCCGGCGAAGAAGACCGGATCGAAATGATGAATCAGGTCGAGCCGGATGCCGATGAGCGCGAAGTAGATCGGTATGAAGAAGCCGAACGACACGCCGGAAAGGGCATTGCGGTCCGTCACCATGAGGCTGTCATCGGCCACGGCTACGGCGATGCCCGCGACGAACGCCCCGTACAGCGGGACCAGGCCGAGTGCCAGTGCTGCGGCCGAGAGCGACAGCATCCACAGGAACTGGAAGGCGACCATGCTCCGGCGGGCCAGCACGTTCGCCCGCAGCGCGACCAGGTACCGGTAGCAGCGGCCGCCGTAGGCGAGCGCCACGGCGAGGAAGAGAACGGCCGCAGCCGTGTGGTAGGCGCTGTTGCCGGTGACGCCGTGCACGCTGATCGCGGCGGGCAGGCCGAAGGCCCTGGCGCTGGTGGTCTGGGTGAGGCCGACGGCCACGGCGAGGACCACGTACACCACGATGTCCTCGATTACCGCGACCGAAAGCACGATGCGCGCGAAGCGCGTGCTCAGCAGGTTCAGGTCATGCATGATCCGGGAGATCACCGGGATGCTGGTGACCGCGACCGCCATGCCGAAGACGAGGATGAGAGCCGGGTGATTCCCGGCCGGTCCGATAAACTTCCGCGCGCCCAGAACCGCTACCAGCCCGAGTCCGGCCGCGAACGGCAGGACGAGGCCGAATGACGCGATCAGGCCGACGGTTCGCACGGCGTCGCGCTGCAGCAGCCGGCGCAGCTCAGCGCCTGCCGCGAACATCAGCAGCAGCAGGCCGAGCTGGTAGACGGCGCCCAGCGCGGCCGCCGACGGCCCGGCCGCCGGAAAGATCCAGTGCTGGCCGGCCGGCCAGATGGCGGCCAGGGCCGTGGGACCCAGGAGCAGGCCGCCGACAATCTCCCCGATCGCGGCGGGCTGGCCGAAGCGCGAGAACAGGCTGCCGACACCGTTCGCGGCGAGCAGCAGCACCGCCAGGGCAATCAGCAGCCGGGCCAGGTCGACGTCATGAAAGGTCATCTAGTCTCCGAACTGATGCTCAGTTGCCGGACCAGGCAGGACAAGTGCCCGGACGGCCAGCGGCGAGCCGGATGCGACATATCGGACAAGCTTACCGCGCGGCCGGACCGGCCGTGCCCGTGCCCGCGGCCCCGTGGCCCGGCAGGCCGGCCGCCGTGGCCGCCGCCGGGTGGCGGCACGGCTCGTTATGAGATTGTTTCGGTCACCGTTCCCGCCATCCGGGCCGGGTGCCTGAGCCGAAGTGAGGCAGTCAATGCCAGATGTGGTCAGCGTCGAGACGCACGACGGAACCGGCGTTATCACGATCAACCGCCCGCAGGCGCGCAACGCGGTCAACGGGGCGGTAGCCCACGGCATTGCGGCCGCGCTCGACCAGCTGGACGGCGACGCCGAGGTGAAGGTACTCATCCTGACCGGCGCGGGCGGCAACTTCTCCGCCGGGATGGACCTCAAGGCGTTCGTGGCCGGCGATACGCCGACGGTTCCCGGCCGCGGGTTCGGCGGCATCGTCGAGCGCTCGCCGCGTAAGCCGCTGATCGCCGCAGTCGAGGGTTTCGCACTGGCAGGCGGATTCGAGCTGGCGCTGGCCTGCGACCTGCTGGTCGCGAGCGAGGACGCGATCTTCGGCCTGCCGGAGGTCCGGCGCGGCCTGGTGGCGGGCGCCGGCGGCCTGCTGCGGCTGCCGCAGCGGATTCCTTACCACCTGGCGATGGAGCTGGCCCTGACCGGCGAGCGGTACCCGGCAGCAAGGCTGCAGCAGGCCGGCCTGATCAATATGCTGGTGCCCGCAGGCCAGGCGGTGGCCGGAGCCAGGGAGCTGGCCGCCAGGATCATGCCCGGCGCTCCGCTGTCGCTGGCAGTGACCAAGCAGGTCATCGCCCGCAGCGCGGACTGGGACAGCAGCGAGGCATTCGCCCGCCAGGCCGAGATCATCGACCCGGTGTTCGCCTCGGCCGACGCGATGGAAGGCGCGATCGCCTTCGCGGAAAAGCGGGCACCTAGCTGGCGCGGCGAATAGCGGCGGGCAGGTCAGTTCGGGAGGAGGACCGGTGACGGAGCCGCGGATCAGCGTTGTGGTGCCGTTCTACAACAACGAGGACCTGCTCGCCGAGTGCCTGCAGTCGATCGCGGCGCAGACGTTCACTGACCTCGAGGTCATCATGGTGGACGACGGCTCGTCCGACGGCAGCACGGCGATCGCGGCGGCGCGCGCCGCCGCTGATCCCAGGTTCGTCCTGGTGCAGGTCCCGAACGGGGGACCCGGTTACGCGCGTAACCGAGGCATCGCCAGGGCGCGGGGAGAGTTCCTCGGCTTCGTCGACGCGGACGACTTGCTGCCCGCCCACGCCTACGAGCACCTGCTGCACACCCTGGAGTCGTCCGGGTCCGACTTCGTTTCCGGCAACGTGGCGCGGATCGGGCCGGCCGGCCTGACTCAGTCGGCGCTGCACGCCAAGGCGATCAAGGGCCGGGCCATCGGCACCCACATCAGCCGGGCACCGCAGCTTTTCTACGACGTGTCGGTCTGGAACAAGCTTTTCCGCAGGTCGTTCTGGGACGCCAGCGGGCTGTCCTTTCCCGAGGGCATGATCTGGGAGGACCTGCAGGCCATCAGCCGGGCGCACGTGCTCGCCCGGGCCGTTGACGTGATCCCGGACACCATCTACTACTGGCGGGAGCGGGGCACCGGGGCCCTGTCGATCACCCAGTCCCGGACCGACATCAGCAACTTCCGGGACCGGATTACCGCGCTATTGGCCATCGACGCCTTCCTGCGCGAGCGCGGCACCCCGCGGCTGCTGCGCCAGCATCAGCGCAAGGCACTGGTCAACGATGTCTGGCTGTATGTCTGCGAGGTCTCCCGGTTCACCGCCGAGAACCGGGCCCAGTTCGCCGAGCTGGGCTGCAGTTACCTGCGCCAGGTCGACCGCAGGGTACTGCGGTCGCTGCCCGCCAGCCAGAAGCTGGCGTACTACCTGCTTGCCCGGCGCCAGCTGGACCAGCTCATCGAGTTCGACGCGTGGCGGCTGCAGCAGCCCGCCGCAGCGGTCTCCATGGTCCGCGAGCGCGGCAGGCTCCGCGCCGACATGCCGTTCCGCAAGGACGCCGCGATGAAGGTCCCCGGCCGCCTCTACCGGCCGCGCTGGCGCGAGCTCGACCCGGTGGTCGGGATCGACGAGGTCAGCTGGCGGGGCGGCAGCATGATCGTCGGCGGCTGCGCGTTCGTGCCGTCGGTCGACATCAGCAAGCGCCGGTACACCTCCAAGGTCATCGTGCTGCGGCCGCGAACCCGGCTGCGCCCGCCGATCGTGCTGCCGGCCCGTTCCGTCCGCTACCCGCACCCCGAAGCGCTGATGAGCGCGGACGCCGCCCCGGCGCTGGGCACGCCGCGGTATTCCTACGACTGGGCCGGGTTCCGCTGCCTGATCCCGGCCCGGCTGTTCCGGGCCGGCGGCCGCTGGCTGACCGGCGACTGGGACTGTTTCGTGCTGGTCCGCGCGCACGGGGTGTGGCGCGCCGCGCGGCTGCACACGCCGCTGCCCGGCCCGGCCGAGCGGCCCGAGTTCCGCCAGGTGGCAGCCGGCATCCGGATGGGCGCCTGGTGGGTCCGGCGCCAGCTGCACGTCGGGGTCGCGACGACGCCCGCGCTGCTGCACGGCTGCGAGCAGGCAGCCGGGCAGCTGACGTTCGCCGTGGACGCCGAGCCGCCGGCCGGCGGGGGGCCCGACGGGCTGATGCTCACCAGGCCGAAAGGGGCCGCCGCGCTGTCGCTGCCCAGCGCCGTCGGCCATCCCGGAACCGGGGCGGCCGGAAACGGACCGGCCGGCGGCAGCCCGGGCGGCGGCAAGCTGCGGATCACCGGCACCGTCAGCCTGGCGGCGCTGCTGGCGGCGGGCGACGGACAGCCGCAGACGGAGTGGGACCTTTACGTCGCAGCAGACGGGCAGCAGCGGGTCCGGGTCGCGTTCCCGGCCGGCCAGCCGGAGTACAGCTACCCGGCGGGCGGGCGGGAAATCGCCGTCGAGCCCACTCGGTACGGCAACGCCGTAGTTGTCATCCGGGACCGCAGGCCGGTGCTCGACGGGCATGCCTGGAGTCCGGCCGGCCAGCTGACCCTGCGCGGCAGCTACCAGTTCCCGGCCGGCCAGCCGCACGAGGCCGTGCTGCGACGCCGCCGGTCCACCGACCAGCACGTGCTGCGCGTCGAACGGGCCGGCGCAGCGGCACCTGCGGGCGCCCGGCTGGGCACCGGCGCGACCGCCGCCGGGACCGCTGCCGCTACGGATTCCGGCGGTGCCGAGGAGCGGTTTACCATCACCGTGGACGCAAGCGCGATGCCGTCCTTCGGCCGGCTGCTGCCGCTGCGCGACGGCATCTGGGACCTGACCATCCGCCCGGCCGACGGGGGCACCGGCGCCGGCGGCCCGGCCGGCCCGGCGGTGACTCCGGCTTACCAGCACGGCGCACTGGCGGAGCTGCGGGACGCGAAGGTCACCGCCGGGCTGAAAAACTTCAGTTTCACCACCTCCGGCTACGACGCGCCGATCCTGGAGGTCAGCCCGGTACTGCGGCGGACGGAGCACGGCCGCGCCGCGCGCCGGGTACTCCGCGGCGTCTACTACCCGGTGCAGCAGAAGCTGCCGCTGCGCGACAGCGTCATGTTCGTCAGCTGGAAAGGCAAGCAATGCGGGGACAACCCGCAGGCCATCGCCGCGGAGCTGCGCCGCCGCGGCGACGAGCGAGAGCATGTCTGGGCGGTCAACGACTGGTCGGTAGCCGTGCCGCCGGGAGCGCGGGCCGTGCTCGCGGGTACCGAGGATTACCTGGAGGCACTGGCCCGGTCGCGGTACCTGATCGCCAACGACGACATGCAGGCGAGTTATGCCAAGCGCGACGGCCAGGTCTACGTCCAGACCTGGCACGGCACCCCGCTGAAACGGATCGGCTTCGACATCACCTCGCCGCAGTTCATCAGCGGTACCAGCTACTTCGACCAGCTTGCCCAGGACATCGCCAAATGGGATCTGCTGCTGTCGCCAAACCCGTTCACAACCGCGATCATGCGCCGGGCCTTCCGGTACGAGGGCGCGATCTACGAGTCCGGTTACCCGCGCAATGACGTCCTGAAGGCTGCTGACAGCGGCGCGATCGCCGCCGGGGTACGCCGCCGGGTCGGGGTGCCGGCCGGCAAGAAGGTGCTGTTGTATGCCCCCACCTGGCGGGACAACCAGTACTACGCATCCGGCCGGTACCGCTTTGACTTCCGGCTCGATCTGGAGCGGGCCTGGCAGCAGCTCGGCGACGACTACGTGATCCTGATCCGCGGGCATCATCACATGGCGGACGACGTGCCCGCGGGCACCCGGCCCGGTTTCGCCGTCAACGTAACCGGCTACCCGGACATCGCTGAGCTTTTCTTGATCAGCGACGCGCTGATTACCGACTACTCCTCGGCAATGTTCGATTTCGCCGCCACCGGCCGGCCGGTCCTGTTTTTCACCTATGACCTGGAGCAGTACCGCGATAGCCTGCGCGGCTTCTATTTCGATTTCGAGGCCGAGGCACCGGGGCCGCTGCTGGCCACCGCCGACGAGGTGCTGGCCGCGGCCGCGGACCTGGACGGGGTGAGCGCCAAGTACCGAGCCCAGTACGAGGCGTTCACGGCGAAGTTCTGCCCGCTGGACGACGGCAGGGCCGCGGCCCGGGCATGTGACCGCATCTTCGGCGCCTGACCGGGGCCACAGCCCGGATCCCGGCCCGGATTTCCGCTGATCACGGCAGGGTGCCGGGGCAGGCAGGTAATAATGCTGCCCGGAGGCAGCATTACTTTGAGTGACCAACTGATGGCTCCGGGTCCGGACGCGCCGATCGTCCCGGACGCGCGGGTTGTCCCGGACGTACCGGTCGTCCCGGACGCGGTGGCAGGGCCGCTGCTGCTGGCCCGGCGGCGGCGGGCCGCGGCGCTGCTGGCAGTATTCTGCCTGCTCGCCGCATCGGCGGGGATCGCCGCCGCCCGGCTGGTCCGGTCGCCCGCGCTGCAGGCCGCGCAGGTGCCTGCGCCGCCGCTGAGCCGGCTGACCGCGGTCGTCGGTTTCGGGCGGCTTACGGCCACCGTGGTGACCAGCGGCACCGTGCGCGCAGGACCGTCGGTATCCGGTCAGCCCACTGCTGAAGTCGGCGCCGCGCTGCTGACCGTAAGCGCAGTGAAAACCCGGCCAGGCGAGCTGGTGCAGCCAGGATCCGCAGTCGCGGAAGTCTCCGGCCGGCCGCTGATCGCGCTGCCCGGGGCGGTGGCGGCGTACCGGGACCTCAGCCGGGGCGACCGGGGTCCGGACGTGATCCAGTTGCAGCGGGCCCTCGGCGCGGCGGGGTACCCGTGCGGCTATGACACCGCCGGCGTGTTCGGCCGGGGTACCCGGCAGGCGCTGATCGCGCTGTACGCGGCGCTGGGGTACGCTCCGGCCGGCGGCCGGGCCGCGTACCTGCCGTTGTCAGAGGTCCTGTTCGTGCCATCGTTCCCGGCCCGGGTCGCCCGGGTCGACTCCGCGCTCGGCCGGCCACTGCAGGGACCGGCGGTGACGGTGTCCTACGGGCCGCCCCGGCTGGCAGTGTCGGTTGCGGCCGCCGACGGCCCGCTGGCCCGGCGCGGCTCGCGCGTGCTGCTCACCCCGCAGGGCGGCGGCCGCCCCGTCCGCGCCAGGGTCATCTCCCAGGGAGCGCCCCGGCTCACCGGGACGGGCGAGCTGCTGCCGCTGCGGATCGCGCCGCAGCGGCCGCTGCCGTTGTCCTGGGCCGGCCAGCGGATCCGCGTGACGATCACCTCAGCGCGGACCCGCGGCAAGGTGCGGTACGTGCCGGTGGCCGCGATATCGGCGTCGGCGTCGGGTCAGGCCGACGTCACGGTGGTCGGCCCTGCGGGGCGCATATCGGTGGTCGCGGTGACGGCCGGAGTCAGCGCGGACGGTCTCGTCGCGGTGACCCCGGCGGCGGGCCGCCAGCTGACCGCAGGTGACCGGGTGCTCGTGGGCATCGGCCCATGACCGGCGGCGCAGCGGACCGCGGACCGGCCCTGCGGCCCTGGCGGGAAGTGATCGGCGGCGCACTGGACGGCGTGCTGCAGTGTCCCGGCCGGTCAGCGCTGATCATGCTCGGCACGGTGCTCGCGACCGGCGCGCTCGTCGCGGTCTCGGGTTTCACGGCCACTGACCGCGGCCAGATCCGGCCGTTCTCGGTTTTGTCCGCCACCCGGCTGACGGTCACCGGCGGCCCGTTTCCGCGGCATGCCCCTGGCCTGATCCGCCTGATCAGCGGAGTGACCGCGGCCGGGATGTTCTGGTCCGTGTCGGCTAACGACCCCGGCCTGACGATCAGCGCCGGCCCCGGCCAGGGTGCCGGCCCGCAAGACGGCCCGGCCGGCGCAGCCGCCGCCGGCCTGAACCTGACCGCCGCGGACCCGGCGGCGCTGGGCGCGATGGGGGCCCGGCTCGCCGCCGGACGGCTCTTCGACAACTTCGCGCAGTCGCGGGCTGAGCAGGTTGCCGTGCTCGGCGCGCTCGCCGCCCGCCGGCTCGGCATTACCCAGCTCAGCGCCGCCCCGGCCGTATTCGTCGACGGCGTCCCGTTCCCGGTCGTCGGCATCGCCGCCGGCTTCACCCGCGCGCCCGGCGGCCCGCTTTCGGTGCTGATCCCGGCATCGACCGCGCTGGCCAGGTACGGGGCGCCGGGCCGCACCGGCGCCAGCATGCTCATCACCACCCGGCTCGGCGCCGCCCGGGTGGTCGCCCGGCAGGTCCCCGCGGCCCTGGACCCGGCCCGGACAAGCCGCCTGCGAGTCGCGGTACCCCCGGTTCCCGCCGTGATACCGGCACGGCCAGCCGGGACTGCGCGACCGGCAGGCACGGCGCGACCGGACGGGATGGCGGGGATCGCCGCCACGGTGATTTACGGCCAGTCCCTGCTGCTGGCGGGCATCTGCCTGGTCCTGGCGGTGCTTGCCGCCGTCAGCGCTACCCTGCTCGCCGCGGCGCAGCGCAGCGGGGAGATCGCCGCGCGCCGGGCGCTGGGCGCGCGGCGCAGGCACATCGCCGCCCAGCTGCTGGCCGAGTCGGTGGCGCTGGGAACCATGGGCGGTCTGCTGGGCGCGGCCGCCGGCGTGGCGGCCGTGGCGGCCGCAGCCATCGCCCGGCACCAGACCGAGGTCATGCCGGCCTGGGCTGCGGCGGCCGCGCCGGGCACCGGAGCGCTGGCCGGCTTGCTGGCCGGCCTGTATCCCGCAGCCTGGGCATCCCGGACCGAGCCGGCCGCGGCCCGGCAGCACTGACCCCCAGGCAGCATCGACCCGCAGGCAGCACAGACCCCCGGACAGCACTGACGCCCGGACAGCACTGACGCCCTGACAGCACTGACGCCCTGACAGCACGACGCCCCCGGCCGGGGGCGTCAGTGTCGAGCTCATCAGGTGGAATGCCCGGCGGACCGCAGCACGGACTGCAGTACGGGCCGCCGGGCAGCTTAGGCAGCTCAGCTGCTCATCGAGGGAACGCTTTGCCGGGCCCGGGGCGCATACGCGGCCAGCCGGGTACGCAGCTTCGCCCGGCCGCGGTGCAGCCGCGACATCACGGTCCCGATCGGGGTGCCCATCATCTCGGCGATCTCCCGGTACGGGTAACCCTCAATGTCAGCAAGGTAGATGGTCTCCCGGAACTCCGGCGGCAGCTCGCGCAGCGCGTGCAGGATCTCGGAGTCGGCAAGCTGCTCCAGCGCCTGCGCCTCGGCCGACAGGGCGGGCCGGACCAGCGGGTCAGCGCTGGTCTGCCAGTTGTCGTCAAACTCGACGCCGGGAGCCTGGGCCGGCTCGCGCCGCTTCTTGCGGTAACTGTTGATGAACGTGTTCGCCAGGATCCGGTGCAGCCACGCCCGCAGGTTGGTATCGGGCCTGAACTGGTGGAAGGCCGCGTAGGCCTTGACGAAGGTCTCCTGCACCAGGTCCTCGGCGTCGCTAGCGTTCCTGGTCATCCGCAGCGCCGCCGGGTACAGCTGGCCGTGGAACGGCACGACGTCGGCCTCGAATCGCGCGTCCCGGTCCTGCGTGCTCTCTGGGGGGTTCATATAGTGGCTCCGCTCCCTAGTGGCTGGACACGGGTAAGACGCGGCCAACCACGATCACGATCCGTGATCTGGGTAACAGTCTTGATTACGCAGTGATATAAGTGCAGATCGGACGTATGCCAGACTAGCGCTAAATCCAGCTGCGGAACCACATTCTGGCGAACCAGGAGCTGTACGGCAGCACCCGGGCGGCGAGAACCGGGTAGATATAGGCGAAGTCCGCCAGCACCGCCAGCAAAAATGCCCCGGCGACGACGGCCCCGGTCGCGCGCCGCGCGGTGCCGGCCGCGGCGGGGCCGAGGATCAGGCCCAGGCACAGCGTGATCGCGATGATCACGAACGGCTCGAAAGCCACCGAGTAGAAGTAGAACATGGTCCGGTGGTCGTGCCAGGCGAACCAGAACCACGGCAGCCAGCCCGCCGCCAGCCCGGCCAGCGCTGCCCCGGCGCGCCAGTCCCGCCGGCTCAGCCACCAGGCCAGGCAGAAAATCAGCACCGGGATTGACGCCCACCAGACCAGCGGCGTGCCGATGGCCAGGACTTCGCGCGAGCAGCTGGACGTGCCGCAGGTCCGCGGCGTGGTGTAGAAGAAGGAGACCGGCCTGCCGAGGTACAGCCACGTCCACGGCTGCGACTTGTACGTCTGGGTAGTAGTCAGCCCCAGGCCGAACTGCAGCATTTCCTTGTTGTACTGATACAGCGAGTCCAGCGCCGACCAGAGGGGGACGTGGTTGCCGTGGGCCGCCGCCCAGCCGCGGTCGTAGCCGTCCGTTCCGGCGAACCAGCCGCTCCAGGATGCCAGGTAGGCCGCCAGCGGCAGCAAGCCGAACGCGACCGGCAGCCCCGCCGCGTTGCTGCGCGCCGTCCCGGCGCCCGGCCGGGGAAACCCCGCCGCGCGCCGCGCGCCGAAGTCCCAGGCCACCGCCATCACCGCGAACACCGGGACGAACCAGATGCCGTTCCACTTGGACGCGCACGCGGCGCCCAGGCACAGCCCGGCCAGCAGCCGGGCCCAGCGGATGCCGAGTTTCAGGCCGCCCGCGACGCGCCCGGACGCCGCCCCCGCGCCGCCGCTGCCGGCCGCAGCAGCGGCGGCGGCCGCCACGGCCGACCTGGTCCGGTCCCGGTCCACCACGAGCAGGCCGAAGGCGGCAAGCACCCAGAACATGACGAAAATATCGAGGATGGCGGTCCGGCTCAGCACGAGCTCAAGCCCGTCCAGGGCCAGCAGCAGGCCCGCGACGCAGCCGAGCAGGGTAGAGCGGGTCATCCGCCGGGCGATCCGGGCCAGCATCAGGATCGAGGCGGTGCCGACCACCGCGACCGCGAACCGCCAGCCGAACGGGGTCAGGCCGAACATCCACTCGCCGCCCGCGATCAGTATCTTGCCCAGCGGCGGGTGCGCCACGAACTCGCCGCTGGCCTTGCCGCTGCCGGCGAAGATAGCGGTGCTGCCGTGAGCAAGCAGGGAGTTTACGTTCTTGAGATGGTTGATCTCTGCCCCGTGCCGCAGTATCCCGTAGGCGTCCGGGACGTAATACGTCTCGTCGAACACGACGGCATGCGGGCTGCCCAGCCGGTAGAAGCGCAGGAACCCGCCGAACGCGGTGATCAGCAGCGGGCCGAGCCAGCCCCGCAGCGCGCTGCCGGGCAGCGGCGGTACCAGCCTGCCGCGCAGCTCGGCGGCCCGCGCTGCCGCCGGGACCGGCGTAGTGGTCGGAATGGACGTCATCGGATGTCATCGTAGGGGCGTGGCAGCTGACGCGGGCAACGGGACGGATAGCGAGTTGGCACCGGATTCCGGCGGCCACAGCGGAACAAGCGCGGCCGGCCAGCCGGGACGGCTGATCGTGGCGGCGGCGCCGATCGGCCGGCCGGCTGACGCCTCGCCGCTGCTGAGCCAGGCGCTGGCGCAGACCGCGGTGGTGGCGGCGGAGGACACCCGGCGGGTGCGCCGGCTGGCCGCGGCGCTAGGGGTCCGGATCGGCGGCAGGCTGGTGTCGTACTACGACGACGTGGAGTCCCGGCGGGTGCCCGCGCTGCTGGCCGAATTGCGCGGCGGCGCGGACGTGCTGCTGATCTCCGACGCGGGCATGCCGGCGATCAGCGATCCCGGCTACCGGCTGGTGACTGCCGCCGCCGCGGCCGGCCTGGCGGTGACGGCGCTGCCGGGCCCGTCGGCCGTCACGACCGCGCTGGCGGTGTCGGGACTGGCCAGCGACCGGTTCTGCTTCGAGGGGTTCGCGCCGCGGCGGCCGGGCGAGCGGGCCCGGCGGTTCGCCGAGCTGGCCGCCGAGCGGCGGACGCTGCTGTTTTTCGAGTCGCCGCGACGGCTGGCCGTCACGCTGGCAGCCCTTGCCGACGCCCTCGGCCCCGGCCGCCGGGCCGTGGTCTGCCGGGAACTGACCAAGACGCACGAGGAGATCCGCCGCGGCACGCTGGCGGAGCTGGCCGGCTGGGCGCTGGGCGGCCCGCTGGGCGAGATCACCGTAGTGGTCGAGGGCGCCCCGGCCCGGCCGGAGCCGGTTGCGATGGACCGCGCGGTCCAGCTGGTCGCGCAGCGGGAGCTGGCCGGGACACCGCGCAAGGAGGCGATCGCGGCCGTCGCGCGGGAATCGGGACTGCGCCGCCGGGAGGTCTACGACGCGGTGGTAAACGCGGTCGTGAGCGGCGCGGCGCTGCCCCTAGGCTAAGGCCATGCCGCCGCCGAGCCGCCATATCCTGGCCGCACCTGCCTGGCCGTATGCCAACGGCCCCCGTCATATCGGGCACGTCTCCGGCTTCGGGCTGCCCTGCGACATGTTCGCCCGGTACCAGCGGATGGCCGGGAACAACGTGCTGATGGTCAGCGGCACCGACGAGCACGGCACGCCGATCCAGGTCCAGGCCGACAAGGAGGGCCTGACCGCGCGTCAGCTGGCCGACCGGTACAACCGGGTCATCGCCGAGGACCTGACGAACCTGGACATGTCCTACGACCTGTTCACCCGGACCACCACCCGCAATCACTACGCGGTGGCCCAGGAGATCTTCACCGGCCTGCACGCCAACGGCTACATCTTCGCCAGGTCGGCGATGGGCGCGATCTCGCCGTCCACCGGCCGGACGCTGCCGGACCGCTACATCGAGGGCACCTGCCCGATCTGCGGGTACGAGGCGGCCCGCGGTGATCAGTGCGACAACTGCGGTAACCAGCTGGACCCGGCCGACCTGATCAGCCCGCGCTCGAAGATTAACGGCGAGACGCCGGTCTTCGCCGAGTCCGAGCAGTTCTTCCTGGATCTGCCCGCGTTCGCCGAGGTGCTCGGCAGCTGGCTGCAGGGCAAGGAGGGCCAGTGGCGCTCGAACGTGCTGCGGTTCTCCCAGAACCTGCTCAGTGAGCTGCGGCCGCGGGCGATCACCCGGGACCTGGACTGGGGGGTGCCGATCCCGCTGGACGGCTGGCGGGACCGGCCGGACAAGCGGATCTACGTATGGTTCGACGCCGTAATCGGCTACCTGTCGGCCTCGGTCGAGTGGGCCCGGCGGTCCGGCGACCCCGAAGCCTGGCGCGCGTTCTGGCAGGGCCCGGACGCGGAGTCGTATTACTTCATGGGCAAGGACAACATCGTCTTTCATTCCGAGATCTGGCCGGCCATGCTGCTCGGTTACAGCGGGAAGGGCAGCCGCGGCCAGAGCGGCCGCGGGGACACCGCCCCCGGCTCGCTCGGTGCGCTGAACCTGCCGACCGAGGTGGTGGCGAGTGAGTACCTGACGATGGAAGGCCGGAAGTTTTCCTCGTCCCGGTCCGTCGTCATCTACGTCCGCGATTTCCTGGCCCGCTATGACGTCGACGCGCTGCGCTATTACGTCGCGGTGGCCGGCCCGGAAAGCCAGGACACTGATTTTACCTGGAAAGAATTTATCCGCCGAAATAATGACGAGCTGCTGGCCAACTGGGGCAACCTGGTCAACCGGACGGTGTCCCTGGCGGCGCGCAACTTCGGCGCGATCCCGCCGGCCGGCCAGCTGACGGCTGCCGACAGCGAGATCCTGCAGCGGTCGGCGGCCGCGTTCACCACCGTCGGCGAGGCCCTGGGCCGGTCCCGGTTCAAGGCCGCCAGCACCGAGGCGATGCGGACCGTGGCCGAGGCCAACAAGTACCTGTCGGACCACGCGCCGTGGAAGCTGCGCGAGTCCGACCCCGGCCGGATGGCGACGATCCTGCACACCGCGCTGCAGCTGGTGGACGACGGCAAGTCGCTGCTGACGCCGTTCCTGCCCCGGTCCTGCGAGCAGGTGTTCCGTATGCTTGGCGGCGACGGATCCTGGTCCGGGATGCCGCGGATCGAGGAAGTCGACGAGGATGGCGGGCCGTCCTACCCGGTGATCACCGGTGACTACCGCGGCGCGGCCCGGTGGGAATCGGTGCCGGTCCGGCCCGGCACGAAGCTGGCGGCGCCGACTCCGCTGTTCGCCAAGATCGACCCGGCTGAGGCGGACGAGGAACTGGCCCGGCTGGCGCAGCCGTGACGCCGGGCCGCCCGGCCGCCCCCCCGCCCGAGCCGCTGCCGGCGGCGGCGCTGGACAGTCACTGCCACCTGGACATGAGCTCCCAGCCGGTGGAGCAGCTGCTGGAGCAGGCCCGGGCGGCCGGCGTGACCAGGGTGGTAACGGCCGGCTGCGACGTGCCGTCGTCGCGCTGGGCGGCCGGCTGCGCTGCCGAGTACGGCGGCGTGTATGCGGCCGTTGCCATCCACCCGAACGAGACGGCTGCCGCCGCGGCCGGGCCGGGTGGCCGCCGCGGCGTGCTAGCGCAGCTCAGCGCGCTGGCCGAGCAGCCGGGCGTGCGGGCCATCGGCGAGACCGGGCTGGACTACTACCGGGACAGCGCCCCTCATGACGTGCAGCGGGACTGGTTCCGCGCGCACATCGAGATCGCCCGCCAGTGCGGCAAGGCGCTGATGATCCACGACCGGGACGCGCACGAGGACGTGCTCGCCATCCTGGCTGAGATGGGCGCGCCGCGGCACGTCGTCTTTCACTGCTTCTCCGGCGACGCGGAGCTGGCCCGGCGGTGCGCGGCAGCCGGCTACGTGCTCAGCTTCGCCGGCACGGTGACGTTCGCCAACGCGCAGGACCTGCGCGCCGCCGCCGCCGTCGTGCCGGCCGGGCAGATCCTGGTGGAGACCGACGCGCCGTTCCTGACCCCGGTGCCGAACCGGGGGAAGGAAAACGCGCCCGCCCAGGTGGCGCACACGCTGCGGGCGGTCGCCACCGCCCGGCAGGAGCCCGTCGAGGAACTGTGCGCCGCCGTCACCGCCACGGCCGAGCGAGTCTTCGGCCCGTGGTGAGCCCAGATCAGTGGTGAGCACGCCTTGCGGTGAGCGGCGCCGTGGTGACCGGCCCGCCGCGGTGACCGCGCGGCCGCCGTGCGCGCGCCGGTGGTGACCGGCGGCCCGGTCCCGGCCGCCGCGCTGCTCGGGCCCGCCGACATCCGGGCCCTGGCGGGGCGGCTCGCCATCCGGCCGTCCAAGCGCCTCGGGCAGAATTTCGTCGTCGACGCGGGCACGGTCACCAGGATCACGGCGCTGGCCGGGGTGACCGAGGCTGACGTGGTCCTCGAGGTCGGGCCCGGCTTCGGCTCCCTGACCCTGCCGCTGCTGGCCGCGGCGGGGTCGGTGCTGGCCGTCGAGATCGACGCTGGCCTCGCCGCCGAGCTGCCGCGGACCGTGGCCGGCCGGGCGCCCGGCCTGGCCGGGCGGCTGACGGTGCTGACCGCGGACGCCGCCCGCGTCCGGGAGCTGCCCGGCGAGCCGCCGACGGCCCTGGTCGCCAACCTGCCCTACAACGTCGCCGTGCCGGTCGTGCTGCACCTGCTCGCCACGGTGCCGTCGCTGCGCCGCGGCCTGGTCCTGGTCCAGGCCGAGGTCGCGGACCGGATGTGCGCCCCGCCCGGCAGCCGGGTCTACGGCGTGCCGTCGGTCAAACTGGCCTGGTACGGCGCGGCGCGGCGGGCCGGCCAGGTGCCGCGCGGCGTGTTCTGGCCGGTGCCGAGAGTGGATTCCGGCCTGGTGGCCTTCACCCGGCGCGATCCGCCGCCCGGCGGCAGCGGCCTCGCCCGCGAGGACGTCTTCGCGGTCGTGGACGCCGCCTTCGCCCAGCGCCGCAAGACGCTCCGCGCCGCCCTGGCCCCGTGGGCCGGGTCCCCGGCCCGCGCCGAGCAGCTGCTGCGGGCCGCCGGCGTCGAGCCGTCCCGGCGCGGCGAATCCCTCGCCGTAGCCGACTTCGCCGCCATCGCCCGGGCCGCCGCGGCCGGCTGACCGGCCCGGTCAGATACGGCGTGTCAGGGTTGCGGTCGGTCAGGATTTGCCGGGGCCGGATCCTGCCTGCACTGTGCCCACGCCGAGAACGGGGGGTATGCCGCAGGGCGCGATGAGGAGGGGAATGGCCTGGTGGTCGTAGGCACCGGGCGGAGTCACCAGGGCGGTGCGCGACTGGGGACAGGTCCGCTGCCGGGGCATTTGCGGATTATCTAGCCACACATACTCGAAATGGGCGACGTGCCCGGCGCTGAGCACGATCCGGGTCGCAGTAGTAGGGCATTGCAGGTACGCGCACCGCCGGGCAGCGTTAGTGATCACTTTTCCGCCGCTGGTGAGAAGCTCGAGTCCCGGGTAACCGTCGAGGACGCACGCATGCGTGCCCTTGTTGACCAGGAGCACGATTCCGCCGGTGAAGCCACCCGCTCCATTGTAAAAGCCGCTGGTGGCCATCCGCAGATCTCGCGCCGCGCAGGCGGCAGGCGCGGCGCTGGCGGGCGTCCCGCGGGTGCTGCCCGGGGCAGTCGCCGGAGCGGTGGCCGCCGGGGCGGTTGCGGCCGTCGTCCTTGCCGGTGCCGCGGCCGCGGCCGGGGATGCGCTGCTCGGGGCGCCCGAGGCCGCCGGCGTCGAGCCGCACGCGGCGAGGCTGACGATCGCCGTGATCGCTGCGACGGTCAGGCCCAGCGGCTGGCAAGCCCGCTTGGCGCCGCTGGGGGGCCGGGAGTAATTGGCTGGGGATACCACTGGATGCCTCCACGTTGACGGCTAGGTGACGGCAGTCCCGGCCCGGTCCGCTCCCGGACCGGTCTCGAAGCTCCCGCACTTCCTTAAGACCGGCATGCGGCAGTAAAGGTTGCATCTCGCTGACCTGGCGGCGCGGTGGGCGGAGCATCCCCGGCGGCCGGCGATCATTAGTCGTGACGTCAGTGACTACCGCTCCGGCGCCGGTGACCGTGCGGGTGCCGGCGAAGGTTAACCTGCAGCTCGCCGTGGGGCAGTTGCGCCCGGACGGGTACCACGAGCTGGTGACGGTGCTGCATGCGGTATCGCTGTTCGACGAGGTGACGGTCACGGCGGCGGCCCGCACCAGCGTGCTGACCACCGGCGAGGGCGCGGCATCGGTGCCGCGCGGCAGCGCGAATCTGGCCGTACGGGCCGTCGCCGCGCTGGCGCAGGCGCTCGGTCACCGCAGCAGGGGCAAGCCGGCCGTGGCGATCGAGATCCGGAAGCGGATCCCGGTTGCGGCCGGGCTGGCCGGCGGCAGCGCCGACGCCGCCGCCGCGCTGCTGGCCTGCAACGAGCTATGGCAGGCCGGGCTGAGCGCAGCCGAGCTGAGTACCGTTGCTGCCGCGCTGGGCAGTGACGTGCCGTTCGCGCTGGCCGGCGGCACCGCCATCGGCCTGGGCCGGGGCGAGCAGCTCACGACCGCGCTGGTCAAAGGCAGCTATCACTGGGTGCTGGCGTTCGCGGCCGGCACATTGGCGACGCCGCAGGTGTACGCGGCCTGCGACCGGCTGCGGGCGGCCCGGCAGGCAGGCCAGGGCCGCGTCCGGCCGCAGGCCGCCGCGCTGAGCACCGCGCTGATGGCAGCCCTGCGGTCGGGAAACGCCGCGGCGGTCGGCCCGCTGCTGGCCAATGACCTGCAGCCGGCCGCATTGTCGCTGCTGCCGCAGCTGCGCCGGACGCTGGCGGCCGGGCGCGAGTACGGCGCGCTCGGCGCGGTCGTCTCCGGCTCCGGGCCGACCTGCGCGTTCCTGGCGCCCGACCCGGCCACAGCCAGGGAGCTGGCGGTGTCACTGGCCGGCGCGGGCGTCTGCCGCTCGGTGGTGCAGGCAACCGGGCCCGCGCCCGGCGCCGCGATCCTGGCCCGGCGGGGGACAGCGTGAACCTCGTCAACCTGGAAACAGCGGTCAAGGCCTACGGCCCGCGAGCCCTGCTCGACGAGGTCTCACTCGGGGTGGCGGCTGGCGACCGGATCGGCGTCGTCGGGCACAACGGCACGGGCAAGACCACGCTGCTGGCCGCGCTGGCCGGCCGGCTCGAGCTCGACTCCGGCCGGGCGACCCGGGCCCGCGGCGGGCAGATCGGCTACCTGGCGCAGGCTGAGCAGCTGTCGGGGATAGTGGCGGACATCGTGTTCGGCGCGGTACCCGAGCATGTGTGGGCGGCGGACGCGCGCAGCCGCGGCGTCATCAGCGTGCTGCTCGCCGGGATCGACCTGCAGGCGCAGGTCCAGCGGCTGTCCGGCGGCGAGCGCCGCCGCACCGCGCTCGCGGCGCTGCTGTGGGGCACGCACGACCTGCTGCTGCTGGACGAGCCGACCAACCACCTGGACATCGACGCGATCCGCTGGCTGGCCGGCTACCTGCGCGAGCATGAGCAGACCTACGTCGTGGTCACCCACGACCGGTGGTTCCTGGACGAGGTCAGTGACCGGACCTGGGAGCTGGCCGGCGGCGCGGTGCGCAGTTATGACGGCGGGTACTCCGCTTTCGTGCTGGCGCGGGCCGAGCGGAGCCGGATCGCTGCCGCTGAGGACCAGCGGCGGCGCAACCTGCTGCGTAAGGAACTGGCCTGGCTGCGCCGCGGGGCGCCGGCCCGGACAAGCAAGCCGAAGTTCCGGATCGACGCCGCGACCGCGCTGATCTCCGGCGAACCGCCGCCGCGGGACGCGATCGAGCTGACCAGGGTCGCCGCCGCACGGCTGGGCAAGACCGTGCTGGAGCTGGAGAATGTCACGGTGACCGCGGGGCAGCGGGATCTGCTCCGGGACGTCACCTGGCAGCTCGGGCCCGGCGAGCGGCTCGGCGTGGTCGGCGCGAACGGCACCGGCAAGAGCACCCTGCTGCAGCTGCTGGCCGGCAGCGTGCCGGTCTCCCCGGCCGGCCGTGCTGGCGGCCCGGGCCAGCCCGGCCCGGCCGCGGCTGGCCTGGTCGCGACGGGGCGGGTGGTGCGGGGTCAGACCGTGCGGCTTGGCTACCTGACCCAGGAACCGCCGCCGGTCGACCCGGAGCTGCGCGCGCTCGAAGCCGCGCAGCAGGTCCGCGGCTCGCTGCTGATCGGCCGCAAGGAAACGTCGGCGAGCCAGCTGCTGGAGCGCCTCGGCCTGAGCGGCGACCGGCAGTGGACCCGCGTCGGCGAGCTGTCCGGTGGCGAGCGGCGGCGGCTGCAGCTGATGATGGTGCTGATGGCCGAGCCGAACGTGCTGCTGCTGGACGAGCCGACCAACGACCTGGACATCGAGACGCTGACTGAGCTGGAGGACATGCTCGACGGCTGGGCCGGGTCGCTGATGGTGGTCAGCCATGACCGCTACTTCCTGGAGCGGGTGACTGATCACGTCGTGGCGCTCCTGGATGACGGGCTTCCTTTTCTGGCTGGCGGGGTTGATGAGTACCTGGAACGCAGCGACCGCCGTCGCGCGCCCCGCCCCGCCGCGGGGCCTGCGCGGCAGTCAGTCGCGGCAGGCGGCGGCGGCCCGACCCCGGCGCGGCAGCGGGCCGGGCAGAAGGAGCTGGCCCGGCTGGAACGGCAGCTGACCCGGCTGGTTGACACCGAGGCGAAGCTCGCCGCCGCGCTGGCGGAAAGCGCCGCGGACTACGAGCAGCTGCTCGAGCTGGGCGGGCAGCACCGCGCGGTGCAGGCCGAGAAGGCCGAGCTGGAGGAGCGCTGGCTGAAGCTCGCGACGGAGCTGTCACCGTAGCCAGGCCGGATCGTCAGGTCCGGGCAGCCCGCAGGAAGGCGCGGGCGATGACGGCGTAGCCGGCCTTGTTGGCGTGCTCGTCCGGTCCGCGCGGGGGCGCTGCGCAGATCCAGGTCCACTGGCACACGGCCGCCACGTTGCGCGGCAGGATGCCCTTTCCGGGCAGCCGCATCTGAGCGCCGAAGTCGGCGCTGTGAAAGGCGCCGAAAACGTCGGCGACCCGCGCGCCGTAATGCCGGTACACCCCGGCGAGCAGCTGGTTGTAGGCGGCCGCGAGCCGCTCGCTGACTGCCGCTATCAGCTTGCCCTGGTGGCCGTCCAGCCAGCCGGCCAGCTCGGGCACGTAATAGTTCATCCCGATGACCGGCACTGCGCTGCCGCCGGCCGCCCGCAGCCGGGCCAGGATGGCGGCCAGGTTGGCAAGGGTGGCGCGGAACTGCGAGTTCAGGCACCGGGCCAGGTCACCCGCGGTGATTCGCGGCGCCGAAAAGCCCTGGGTGCACGAGTTCGGGTCGTTGGCGCCGATGTCGATGGTGACGAGCGCCGTCCGGCCGCGATGCGCGCGCAGGAAGGCGTCCGCCGCTGCCAGCTGGCTGCCGCCACCGTAACGGCACCGGCCGCCGCGCATCATGGTGGCGGTGGTTTCCCCCGAGCAGCCCAGCTTGACCAGGCGCAATCCGGCCGTGCCGCGGCGCAGCGCCGCCTGCAGCTGATCCGGGTAACCCTGCCGGGTCGCCGCGTCGCTGCCGCCCGCGTCCGGCTGGACGCCACGGGACAGTGAGTCACCGAGCGACAGGTAGTAACTCCGGCCGTGCGCCGGGAAGGAAACGGCGGCAGTTCCCGTAGCTCCCGCCGCCCGGGCACCGCCGGCCGGGGCCGCGCAGGCGGTCACGCTGCCCGCGGCGAACACGCAGGCCGTGGTAACGGCCAGAACGACACCAGCGCTGCGCATGCGATACGGTCCCCCCGGGCCGGCCGGAATCTCAGTGTACGAAGCCGGGCGGCGAATTCTGGCCGCCCGCCCGGCCGGGGTCTGCGCGGGCGGCGCCGGGAGCCGCGTCGAACGGCACCAGCAGGATCCGCAGCAGGCCGGCCAGCTGGCCGCGCTGCGCCTCGTCCAGTCCGGCCAGCAGCTCGCGCTCACTGCGCAGCAGATCCGCTAGCGCGCTGTCGGCCACCTCACGGCCGCGGTCCGTCAGCATGACCAGCACGCCGCGCTTGTCCTGCGGATCCGGGTGCCTGCTGACCAGCTCCGCGGCGGCCAGCCGGTCGATCCGGTTAGTCATGGTGCCCGAGGCCACCAAGGTGGCGCGCAGCAGGGCGCCGGGACTGAGCCGGTATGGCGGTCCCTGACGGCGCAGCGCCGACAGGACGTCAAATTCCCAGGGCTCCAGCCCGTGCGCGGCGAACGCGGCCCGCCGGGCCAGGTCCAGATGCCGGGCCAGCCGGGACACCCGGCTCAGGATGTGCAGCGGCGCAAGATCAAGATCTGGCCGCTCGGACCGCCATCCGGCGACCAGCTCGTCGACCTCATCAGCCGCCCTCATATCGGGCAGCCTATCTCTTGACGTCGAGACTCTGGATCGCTCCGGCCGGACCGGCGGCCGGTAAAGTATCTCGACATCAAGAGAAGAGGTAACGCATGTGGGACCCGGGTCAGTACCTGCGCTACGCCGAGGAACGCTCGCGCCCGTTCTTCGAACTGATCGGCCGGGTCCGCGCTGACCAGCCGCGGCTGGTCGTGGACCTGGGCTGCGGGCCCGGCCAGCTGACCGCCGCGCTGGCTGACCGCTGGCCGGAAGCCGAGGTGCAGGGCATCGACTCCTCGGCCGAGATGATCGCCGCGGCCAGGCAGCTGGCGCGGCGACCGGGGCCGGGCGCCGGCAGTGGCGGCGGCAGTGGCGGCGGCAGTGGCGGCGGCAGCGGCAGCATGAGCGTGGCGCTGGGTGACCTGCGGGACTGGCAGCCGGGGCGCGCGCCGGACGTCATCGTCTCTAACGCCGTGCTGCAGTGGGTTCCGGGCCACGAGCAGCTGCTAGCGCGGTGGGCCGGGCTGCTCGCCCCCGGCGGCTCGCTCGCGTTCCAGGTTCCCGGTAACTTCGACCAGCCCGGCCACGTGATCCTGCGCGAGCTGGCCTCCTCGCCGCGCTGGCGCCTGCCGCTGGCCGGCGCTGAGCTGAACCGGCAGGCAGCTAGCCCGGCGCAGTACGCCGACCTGCTCGGCCGGGCAGGCTGCCAGGTCGACGCGTGGGAGACGACCTACCTGCACCTGCTGGCCGGTGATGATCCCGTACTCGACTGGTACAAGGGCTCCGGGCTGCGGCCGGTGCTGGCCGCGCTGCCCGCAGCGGCGGCCGCCGAGTTCCTGGCGGCGTACGGCGCCCGGCTCCGCGAGGCGTATCCGCGGGCGCCGTACGGCACGCCGCTGCCGTTCCGGCGCGTCTTCGTCGTCGCGCGCCGCGGCTGACCGCGTTAAGCCCGGCTATCGCGGCGGGGACGGCATCGCGGCGGGGCCGGCGGCGGTCGGCGGCGGTCAGCCGGACCGCAGCCGCTTGAGCGCGTCGGCCGAGATGCGGGGCTTGCGGTCCAGCTGGGACAGGCCGTTCCAGGCCATGTTGACCAGGTGCGCGGCGACCTCCTCGATCTTGGGCTTGCGCGCGTCCAGCCACCACTGGCCGGTAAAGGCGACCATGCCGACCAGCATCTGCGCGTACATCGGCGCGAGCTTCGGGTCGTAGCCGCGAGCCTTGAGCACGTCGGCCAGGATGTACTCGACCTGGGCGGCGATATCGCTGATCAGGCTGGCGAACGTGCCCGATCCGGAGGCCGGGTTGGAGTCGCGGACCAGGATGCGGAAGCCGTCGCTGTTGTCCTGGATGTACCGCAGCAGCGCCACGGCGGCGACCTCGAATTTCTCCATCGTGTCGTCGCCGTCCAGCAGCCGGGTCGCCATCGCCAGGAAGCGCTCGACCTCCCGATCGACGACAACGGCGTAGAGACCCTCTTTACCGCCAAAATGCTCGTATACCACCGGCTTCGAAACGCCGGCCTGGGCGGCGATCTCCTCAATGGAGGTGCCGTCCAGGCCCCGCTCGGCGAACAGCCGCCGACCAATATCGAGCAGCTGCTCGCGCCGTTCTTTGCCGGTCATTCTCTTGCGGCTGGAATTCGAGGGATGGCTCACTGCTCCATCATGCTGGCCGGCGAACTGCTCAGCGAGTCGCATCGATCTTTACCGGCGCCCGCCTGGTCATCGACCCCAGCTTGCGCGAGCTGCCGGGCCGCTGCTTGCCGGTAAGGCGCTGCTCATCGGGCCACCGGACGTCGCTGGCCCAGCCTAGCTTCTCGGTCAGCCAGATCGTCCGGGCGGCAATGTCGATCTGGCCCTTGAGTACCCCGTGCCGGGCGCAGGTCGGGTCGGAGTGATGCAGGTTGTGCCAGGACTCGCCGAAGGACAGGATCGCCAGCCAGGAGACGTTCCGCGACTTGTCACGGACGTCGAACTCCTCCTCGCCGAACGTGTGGCAGATCGAGTTGATCGACCAGGTGACGTGGTGCAGGAACGCGACCCGGACCAGGCTGGCCCAGAAGAACGCGGTGACGGCGCCCTGCCAGGACATTGACCACAGGCCGCCGATGACGGCGGGACCCAGCAGCGTGACCGCGACGAGCAGCGGGAAGTGCTTGTGCACGCGCTGCAGGTCGTCGTCCGCCAGCAGGTCGGGGATGAACTTCTCCTTCGAGGTGCGGTTACCCTCGAACAGCCAGCCGATGTGCGCGAAGCCCAGGCCCTTGATCAGGGCCTTCCAGTCGGTGCCGAACCGCCACGGCGAGTGCGGGTCGCCTTCCTTGTCGCTGTACTTATGGTGCCGCCGGTGGTCGGCGACCCACGTGAGCACCGCTCCCTCTATAGCCAGGCTGCCGGCGATGGCCAGCGCGATCTTCAGACCGCGGTTCGCCTTGAAGGACGCGTGCGTGAAATAGCGGTGGTAGCCCATGCTGATGCCGAGGCCGGAGATCACGTAGAAGACGACTGCGATGACCATGTCATGCCAGCCTGCCCCCCATCCCCAGGCCAGCGGCACGGCGGCGATCAGAGCCAGCATCGGGACGACTACGAAGATGGCTATCAGCACCTTTTCCCCAGGGCCGATTTTCTCGGGTTCCAGGTCAGGCCGCGGCGCTGGCCGCCCCGGCGCGCGGGCAGCCGATGCGGTGCCCAGGCGATCCGTTGCGACGGGAAGCCCCGTTGCGGGAGCCCCGGCGGCCGGAACCACCGTGGTGTCAGTAGTCGTCATCGAAACCTCGCTAGCGTCAAGGCCGGAACCTGCGGGGAGCGATCCGCGCGACCATGGGCAGGGGCCGATGCAAATACGCTTACGTAACCGTAGCCTACGGTACCGTAAGTAACCCAGAAAGCAAGCTAAGAGTTCCCTGGACTACTACCCAGTTGCGCCGGGCTGACCAGCGAGTCCGGCGGTTTGCTTGCCCGACGTGACGCGCAGACGGGTCAGCAAGATCAACACGGCACGAAATGCATGCATTGAGTGTGCCTCGTCACGCTCTGCCGAGCCTCCGCTCGGCACCTCCCGTCCCGGGCGTGCCCGTGCCTCCGCCCGTCTCGATATGTCGAAATTATGATTTAGCGCGGTGTGCCTATCGCTCGTTTTGGTGTACCCCGACTGTCGGTGGCTCGCGATAGCAGTAGAACATGATTTCCCAAAGCTTCATTGACCAGCAGCAGGATGCGATAATCGCACTGCGCCGAGCCGGGCGGTCCCGCCGGGAGATCACGGAGATCCTCGGCGTCAGCAGCAGGTCTCTCGATAAAGCTCTGCGAGGCGTGCCGCCACCGGAGTGGACACGCCGTCCGCGAGCCAAGGACGAGATGCGAGGGAAGGCCCGCGAGCTCCGTGGCCAGGGCCTTAACTACCAGGACATCGCGGCCACCCTGGGTGTCTCAAAGAGCTCGGTCTCGCTCTGGGTGCGGGACCTGCCAGTACCGGAGCGACTTAGCTCCGCGGAACGCCAGCAGAGGTCAGCCGAGCGATCACGGCTGTACTGGGCGGCGGAGCGCCCGGTCCGGGAGGCCCGGCGAGTTGCGGCGCGGGACGCGGCCGCCGCCGAGATCGGGTCGCTGACGACCCGCGAGTGGTTGTCGCGGGCGCTGTCGCCTACTGGTGCGAGGGATCGAAGAGCAAGCCTTACCGGCGCAGCGAGCGAGTCGAGTTCATGAACAGTGATCCGAACATCGTCAGGTTCTTCCTGAGGTTCCTCCAGGAGGTCGGAGTGGATCCGTCCCGCCTGTCCTACCGCGTCTACGTGCACGATAACGCCGATGTGGCGGCTGCGGGGCGGGCGTGGCTGGTCGTTACCGGGGCGGATCCGGCACAGTTTCGACAGCCGGTGCTGAAAAGGCATATTCCGCGTACGATCCGGAAAAACGTCGCCGACGAATATTGCGGCTGCCTGAAAATAAACGTCAGCCAGTCGGCAGACCTGTACCGCAGGATCGACGGCTGGGCGCGGGCCGCTATGACTGGTCCGGCCGCGGCGCCCGGGGCAAGTGCCGAACTGGGCTGATGTGCTCCCGGAGGAGGAGTCGGACCTCCGTTTGTAGAGCCAAAATCTACCGTCTTGCCGCTAGACCATCCGGGATCGTGCCGCACCGCGAAACTCTACCGGCAACTGCCGCAGGCAGCAGTGCCGTGGGTGCATGTGCGGCCGGTTTGCGGGACGCCGAGCTGCCAGATTGGGGTCCGGGCGGTATCCTGCGGGAGTCGGGTACGTTAACCGCCAGGCGAGCCCCCCGCATGCGGCCTGCAGCGAGACCGAGGAGCCGAGCCCAGTGAGCGCTAGCGGTCCGGCCGCCGTCATTATCCTCGCGGCAGGCGAAGGCACGCGGATGAAGACGCCGGTCCCCAAGATGCTCAACGAGGTGTGCGGCCGGGCGATGCTCGGGTACGTCATCGGCGCCGCCAGGGAACTCGAGCCTGCCAGCCTCATCGTCGTGGTGGGGCACGGCCACGGCCAGGTGGCGGAGTACCTGGGCTCGGCCGCGCCGGACGCGCGGATCGTCGTGCAGGACCGCCGCGGCGGGACCGGGCACGCGGTGCGGACCGCGCTGGAGGCCGTGGGGACGATTCACGGGACCGTCGTCGTCATCTACTCCGACACCCCGCTGCTGCGCGGATCGACCCTCGCCGAGCTGGTAACCGGGCACGCCGCCGCCGTCACCGCGCTGACCGCCGTGACCCCTGACCCGGCCGGTTACGGCCGGATCGTGCGAGACGCTTCGGGAGCCTTCGCGGCAATCGTCGAGCAGGCGGACGCCAGTCCGGAGCAGCAGTCGATTCAGGAGATCAACACGGGCGTGTACGCGTTCGACGGCGACCTGCTCGCGGACGCGATCAAGCGGCTTCCTACCGACAACGCGAAAGGCGAGGAGTACCTCACCGACGTAGCCGTGATCGCGCGCGCCGACGGCTACCCGGTGGCCACCATCCGGTGCGGCGATCCCGACGAGGTACTGGGCGTCAACGACCAGGTGCAGCTCGCCTCGGTCCGGCAGATCATGAACCGGCGGCTGCTCCGCGGCTGGCTGGAGGCCGGCGTCACGGTGGTTGACCCGGCCAGCACCTGGATCGATGCCGGCGTCACCCTGGAAGCGGGGGCACGGATCGAGCCGGGCACCCAGCTGCAGGGCAGCACGGCGGTGGGGGCCGGCGCGCACGTCGGCCCGGGCTGCCTGCTGCGCGATACCGCCGTGGCCGCGGGCGCCACGGTGATCCAGTCGGTCTGCGAGTCCGCCGTCGTCGGCGCCGCGGCCAGCGTCGGGCCGTTCGCCTACCTGACGCCGGGTACCCGGCTGGCAGCGGGGCAGCGGGCCGTGCCCGGCGGCTTCGCCCCGGCGCCGCAACCTCAGGGAGAGCAGGACCAGTGACTGGCATTACCGCCTCCGGCGAGAAGAAGATGATGCTCTTCTCCGGCCGTGCCTTCCCCGAGCTCGGTACCGAGATAGCCGGGTGCCTCGGCATCGAGCCGACGCCGACCACGCTCTACGATTTTGCCAACGGCGAGATTTTCGTCCGGTTCCTGGAATCGGTCCGCGGCTCGGACGCCTTCGTCCTGCAGAGCCACACCGCGCCGATCAACCAGTGGATGATGGAACACCTGATTATGGTGGACGCGCTCAAGCGCGCCTCGGCCAAGCGGATCACGGTAGTCGCGCCGTTCTTCGGCTATGCCCGGCAGGACAAGAAGAGCCGGGGCCGGGAGCCGATTTCGGCCCGGCTGATGGCCGACTTGTTCCTGACCGCGGGCGCGGACCGGATCATGGCAGTCGACCTGCACACCGCGCAGATCCAGGGCTTTTTCGACGGGCCCGTCGATCACCTTTTCGCGATGCCGATCCTGGCCGGCTATATCGAGAGCCGGCTGGACCTGTCCGAGGTCACCGTGGTGGCGCCGGACGCCGGCCGGGTCCGGGTCTGCGAGCGCTGGACCGACCGGCTGGGCTGCCCGCTGGCGATCATCCACAAGCGCCGCGACCCGGACATGGCCAACACGGTCAAGATCCTGGAGGTCGTCGGCCAGGTGGCCGGCCGGACCTGCATCCTGGTCGACGACATGATCGACACCGGCTCGACGATTACCAAGGCCGCCGAGACGCTGTTCGACCAGGGGGCCGCCCAGGTGATCGTCACGGCCACGCACGGGGTGCTCTCCGGCCCGGCGGTGGACCTGCTGAAGAACTCCCGGGTCAGCGAGGTGATCGTCACCAACACGCTGCCGATCTCCGCCGACAAGCGGTTCGACAAGCTCACCGTGCTGTCGATCGCGCCGCTGATCGGCCGGGCTATCCGCGAGGTTTTCAGCGACGGGTCAGTGACCAGCCTGTTCGACGGGCAGAGCTGACCGGCCGCTCAGCCCCGCGGTCCCGGCCGCCGGGCTGACCGCAGCCGGGAGCCGGAGCCCGCGCGGCTTAGCTGGCGGCCGCGAGCTGCCGGGCGGCCGGGACACGGCCGGGCGGGGTCGGCTAGACTGCGGATGATTCTCCGGTTTCCGGGGGTCTTTCCCGCGCGCGCCGTACCGCCGCCCGGGAGACGGGGACTTCCCCCACCGGCTCGCTAAAGCCTGACGCTGCAAGGAGTGCCACCGTGCCTGAGGTCCGTATTTCCGCCGAGCCGCGCACCGAGTTCGGCAAGGGCCCAGCCCGCCGGGAGCGCCGGGCCGGAAAGGTTCCCGCCGTACTGTACGGGCACGGGACCGACCCCCGGCATGTCAGCCTGCCCGGCCACGAGGTGCTCCTGGCGCTGCGGACCGCGAACGTGCTGATCCGGCTGGAAGGCCTGGACGGCGGCAGTCAGCTCGCGCTGCCCAAGGCGGTGCAGCGGGACGCCATCCGCGGTTCTGTGGAGCACGTTGACCTGATCATGGTGCGCCAGGGCGAGAAGGTGACGGTGGACATCCCGGTGACCCTCACCGGCGACGTCGTGCCGGACGGGATGCTGGACCAGCAGATGGTGCAGATTACCGTGGAGGCCGAGGCGACGAACATCCCGCGCGGGGTGGAAGTCAGCGTCGAGGGCCTGGAGATCGGCACGTCGGTCCATGCCGCCGACCTGATGCTGCCGCCGGGCGTCACGCTCGCGGTGGACCCTGAGCTGCTCGTGCTGCATGTGCTCGCGGCACCGACCGCCGAGCAGATGGCCGCCGAGATTGGCGAGACCGAGGAAGAGACCACCGCCGTGGAGCCTGCCGCCCTGTCACCGGACCGGGCCGGCGAGCCGGCCGCCGACGGATCTGCCTGACCCGGCTGCCCTGACCCGGCCTGTGCTGGCCGGCCTGCCTGACCCGGCCAGCACTGACCAGGCCTGCGTCGGACGGCCTGCGCCGACCGGTACTGGGCCGACCGGTACCGGGCTGACCGGCCTGGGCTGGAGCCAGCGGCATTGAAGAGCAGTCCCGAGGTGAGCACGGTATGGCCGAGGAGCGCTGGCTGATCGCCGGTCTCGGCAATCCTGGTCCGCAGTATGCCGGGAACAGGCACAATGCCGGGTTCATGGCTGCGGACGAGCTTGCCGACCGGATCGGCGCGCGGCTGCGCCGGGACCGCTCTGGTGCCCGGCTGGCCGCCGGCCGGCTGCCCGGCGGCGCCGGGGCGCCCGGCGTGCCGGTGCTGCTGGCCGAGCCGGGCACGTTCATGAACCTGTCCGGCCGCCCGGTCGCATCGCTGCGCAGCTTCTACAAGATCCCGGCCGACCGGATCGTGGTCCTGCACGACGAGCTGGACCTGCCGTTCGGGGCGCTCCGGCTCAAGCTCGGCGGCGGGGATAACGGGCACAACGGGCTGCGCTCGGTAACCGCGGCGCTCGGCACGCGCGACTACTACCGGGTCCGGCTGGGTATCGGCCGGCCAGCTGGCCGGATGGATGCGGCAGATTTCGTTTTGCAGAATTTTTCTGCCGCGGAGCGGGAGCAGCTGCCGGAGTTCCTGGCCCGGTGCGGCGACGCGGCTCAAACCCTGCTGAGTCAGGGCCTCCAGGCCGCCCAGAACGAATTTAACGGCGAGCCCTGACCTCGCGGCCCGTGCCCCGGTCCGTATTTTCGCTGCTCAACGTGTCTGTACCGGTCTCAGGTGATACTGGCGGCCTGCTATAACTAGACGTCATCTAGCGGGTGATGACCACTATCGCGGCGAATTGCTGTCAACCGGATGGATTAGTCGGGCGTCTCCCCTGTGTTAGTAGAAGTGAACGGCAGATGCACGGCCGGTTGCCAGCGCCGCACTAGGTGTCGACGCCGGAGTCGGCGCGAGCAGGCGCGGGGCCAGGAGACAGAGGTGCGTGCATGGCCGGTCAAGCAGCCATCGGCGGCCGCCGGCAGGCGGATCGCCTGCTGGAGCGCCTGGCCGAGCAGCCGTCCGCTACCTGGATCAGCGGATACCGCCGTCAGGCCCTGGCCGCCGACGTCATCAGCGCGCTCGCGGCCGGGATGCTCGCCTTCCAGCTGCGATTCGAGACGGCCGGGCACACGCCGCGGACTTACCTGCTGCTGACCGCGGCGCTGCCGGTGCTCTGGCTGATGACCGTCTGGCTGGCCGGCGGCTACCAGCCGCGGTTCATCGGAGTCGGCCCGGAGGAGTTCCGCCGGGTGCTTAACGCCGGGTTCTGCCTGGCGGCCGGCGTCGCGATTGTGTCCTACCTCAGCAAGACGGAGATTGCCCGCGGCTATGTGGTCATCGCGCTGCCGGCGGCAACCCTGCTGGATCTGCTCGCCCGGTTCACCCTGCGCAAGCGGCTGCACAAGCTGCGCAGCCTCGGCGGCTGCATGCGCCGGGTGGTCATCGTCGGCCACGCGAACGTCATCGCGGACATGGCCACGATGCTGCGGCGGGAGACTTACCACGGCCTTTCGGTGGTCGCGGCGTGCGTGGCCGCGCCGCAGCGGCAGGGCGGTGAGATCGCCGGGATCCCCGTGTCCGGCGGCATGAACGAGGTCGCCGCGGTGGTGGAGCAGTACGCGGCCGATACCGTGGCAGTGCTGGCCTGCCCGGAGATGAGCGGCGTGCGGCTGCGCGACCTGGCCTGGGCGCTGGAGAAGACCGGCACCGAGCTGTGCGTCGCGCCGGCCCTGCTGGACGTCGCCGGGCCGCGTACCACGATCAGGGCCGTCGCCGGCCTGCCGCTGCTGCACCTGGACCACCCCGAGTTCGCCGGCGCCCGGTGGGTGCTGAAATCGGGGTTCGACCGGCTGCTGGCCCTGACCGCGCTTCTGGCCACCGCCCCGCTGATGCTCGCCGTGATGCTGGCGATCCGGCTCGGGGACGGCGGCCCCGCGCTGTTCCGGCAGGTCCGGGTGGGCCAGGACGGGCGGACGTTTACCGTCTACAAATTCCGCACGATGGTGCCGGACGCGGAACTGCACCGGGCGCAGCTCGCCGCGAGCAACGAGCACGACGGGGTGCTTTTCAAGATCCGCAAGGACCCGCGGGTCACGCGGGTGGGTGGCCGGCTGCGCCGCTGGTCCCTGGACGAGCTGCCGCAGTTGCTTAACGTGGTTCGCGGCGACATGTCGCTCGTCGGCCCCCGGCCCGCGCTGCCGCAGGAAGCGGCGATGTACGGTGATCATGTCCGCCGCCGCCTCGCCGTCAAGCCCGGCATCACCGGCCTGTGGCAGGTCAACGGGCGCTCAGACCTGTCCTGGGATGAGTCTGTCCGGCTGGACGTGCGCTACGTGGAGAACTGGTCGTTCGTCCTGGACCTGCAGATCCTGTGGAAGACCTGCGCGGCGGTCGTGCACGGGTCCGGAGCGTACTAGCCTGCTTCGAGGCCATGGGCTCGCCATGCGCCCGATGAGGTACGGAGCCTGCGTGTCACCTGGCAACGATCATCTGCTGGCACGCGATCTTGCCGACGCGGCCGGCCAGCGCCTGGTAGCTCTGCGCGCCGCCAGCGACGGCGGTGATCCCGGCCAGTTGCGGCGCGACGGCGACCGGCAGTCGCACGAGTTTCTCGCCGCGCAGCTGGCGCGGCTGCGGCCAGGCGACGCGCTGCTGTCCGAGGAGGGCGCCGACGACCCGGCCCGGCTGGCCGCCAGCCGGGTCTGGATCGTCGACCCGCTGGACGGCACCCGGGAGTTCGGTGAGCCCGGCCGCAGCGACTGGGCGGTGCACGTCGCGCTCTGGGAGCGGGGCGAGCTGACCGCCGGCGCGGTGTCGCTTCCGGCCCAGGGCCAAACCCTGTCCACGGCAGGTACGGGGGTCACAGCGGGTACGGGGGTGGTGGCAGGCACCGGAGTCCCGGCGGAAGGGCACGCAGCGGCCGCATCCGGCGACGGGGCGCCGGCCGACGGGTCCGTGCCTGCCGAGGCCAAGCTCCGGCTAGTCGTCAGCCGGACCCGGCCGCCTGCTATCGCGGTGGCGGTCGCAGCGCAGCTCGGAGCCGAGCTGGTGCCGATGGGCTCGGCAGGCGCCAAGGCGGCCGCGGTGATCACCGGCGCAGCCGACGCTTACCTGCACAGCGGCGGGCAGTACGAGTGGGACTCGGCGGCCCCGGTGGCGGTCGCGCTGGCCCGCGGCCTGCACGCGTCCCGGATCGACGGCTCGAAGCTGCGGTACAACCAGGCGGACCCGCTGCTGCCGGATATCCTGATCTGCCCGGCGCCGCTGGCCGGCCTGCTGCTGGCGGCGATCAGCGCGCAGCGCCACCGCCTAGAGTGAAGCCGGGCCGGCAGCCGCCCTTGACCTACCGCTAGCAGACCGCTCGTTCCCGAGTTCCCACCAAGAGTTCCCACCATCCGGAGTGCCGAGATGCCCGTGCCCCGTTCCGACTACCTGCTGTCCCAGCTTGACATCCTGGAGGCCGAGGCGATCCACATCATGCGCGAGGTCGCGGCCGAGTTCGAGCGGCCGGTGCTGCTGTTTTCCGGCGGCAAGGACTCCATCGTGATGCTGGCACTGGCGCAGCGGGCGTTCGCGCCGGCCCGGATACCGTTCCCCGTGATGCACGTGGACACCGGGCATAATTTTCCCGAGGTGCTGGAGTTCCGCGACCGCAGGGCCGATGAGCTCGGGGTCCGGCTGATCATCGCCTCGGTGCAGGAGACCATCGATGCCGGCAAGGCGGTCGAGGAGACGGGCCGGTGGGCCAGCCGGAACCGGATGCAGACCACCACGCTGCTGGACGCGCTCGCCGAGCACCGGTTCGACGCCGTGTTCGGCGGCGCGCGCCGGGATGAGGAGAAGGCCAGGGCCAAGGAGCGGGTCTTCTCGTTCCGGGACGAGTTCGGCCAGTGGGACCCCAAGACCCAGCGGCCCGAGCTGTGGAGCCTTTACAACACCCGGATCCGCCGCGGTGAGCACATCCGGGTGTTCCCGCTGTCGAACTGGACTGAGCTGGACATCTGGCATTACCTCGGGCGGGAGGAACTGGAGATTCCGGCGATCTACTTCGCGCACCGGCGCAAGGTCTTCGAGCGGGACGGGATATTCATCGGCGAGAACGAGTTCGTGCGGCGGGGCGACGACGAGCCGCTGTTCGAGACGACCGTCCGCTACCGCACGGTCGGCGACATGACCTGCACCGGCGCCGTGCAGTCCACGGCCGCCAGCATCGCCGAAGTTATCCGGGAGATCGCGGCTACCCGGATCACCGAACGCGGCCAGACCCGCGTGGACGACCGGGCCAGCGAGGCAGCGATGGAAGACCGCAAGCGAGAGGGCTACTTCTGATGACGGCCACGGTAGCGGGCGAGGGCACCGCCGGCGGCGGCGACAGGCACGTCGACATCCTGCGGCTGGCGACGGCCGGCTCGGTGGACGACGGCAAGAGCACCCTGATCGGGCGGCTGCTCTATGACTCCAAGGCAATTTTCGAGGACCAGCTTGCCGCGGTTGAGCGCACCAGCCGGGAACGCGGTGAGGAGTACACCAACCTGGCGCTGCTGACCGACGGCCTGCGGGCCGAGCGGGAGCAGGGCATCACGATCGACGTGGCCTACCGGTACTTTGCCACGCCGCGGCGCAAGTTCATCATCGCCGATACCCCCGGTCACATCCAGTACACCCGCAACATGGTCACCGGCGCGTCGACCGCCGACCTGGCCATCGTGCTGGTCGACGCCCGTAACGGGCTGACCGAGCAGAGCCGGCGGCACGCGTTCCTCGCCACCTTGCTGCGGGTGCCGCACCTGGTGCTCGCGGTGAACAAGATGGACCTGGTCGACTATGACAGCGCGGTGTTTCACCGCATCATGGAAGAATTTACGAACTTCGCCGCAAAACTAGAAATCGGCGACCTCACGTTCATTCCGATCTCAGCGCTGCACGGTGACAACGTGGTCCAGCGCTCGGCAAATATGCCGTGGTACGACGGGCCGTCCCTGCTGCATCATCTGGAGCACGTGCATATCGCCTCCGACCGGAACCTGATCGACGTCCGGTTCCCGGTGCAGTACGTCATCCGGCCGCATCAAGCGACGGACCCGCGGCTGCACGACTACCGCGGTTACGCCGGCCAGGTGGCCGGCGGCATCCTGAAGCCCGGTGACGAGGTGATGCACCTGCCGTCCGGCCTGACCACGACGATCAAGCGGATCGACGGGCCGTCCGGCCCGGTGCCCGAGGCGTTCGCGCCGATGTCGGTGACCCTGCTGCTCGCCGACGACCTGGACATCTCCCGCGGTGACATGATCTGCCGCCCGCACAACCAGCCGCAGCCGACGCAGGACATCGAGGCCATGGTGTGCTGGATGTCCGACACCCGGCCGCTGACGCCGGGCAGCCGGCTGGTCGTCAAGCACACCACCCGGACGGTCAAGACTATCGTCCGGGACCTGCACTACCGGCTGAATGTCAATACCTTGCACCGGGACGAGAGCGCCGCTCAGCTCGGCCTGAACGAGATCGGCCGGGTGACCCTGCGGCTGACCCAGCCGATCTTCTGCGACGCCTACAGCCGCAACCGGATGACCGGCGGGCTGATCCTCATCGACGAGGCGTCTAACGAGACCGTCGGCGCCGCCATGATCACCGACTCCGGCTGAGCGGGTCAGCACCGCGGTGTCAGTGCTGTGACACTGCCGTGCTGACCCGCCGACGCGAATCCTTTGCCTGCTGCCAGCTCAGGGGACGGTAATCGTGGCCACCGTTTCCGCTGTGGCGCTGCCGTGGCTATTGCTGGCTACAACGAGGATCGGATACCTGCCCGGCCGCAGCAGATGACCATTCTTGTCGTATCCGTACCACCACAGCGTCACTGAACCTGCTGCATGGCCGGGCCTGACCAGTACCCGCAGCACTGATCCATGGTCACTCAGGATGCAAACGGTAAGATCGGCATCCTGGCTGAGGGCGAAAGTAATCCGGACATGGTTCGCCCCCGAGGGTGCGAACGTTCCAGGAGCTACTTTCAGGCGAGTTACCTGCAGCCCCGACGGGGAAGGGATCGGCGCGGGAGTCGACGGTGCCGGAGTGGTGGGTGCCGGAGTCGACGGTGACGGTGACGGTGACGGTGTGGTCGACCCAGGTGCCGGTGCGGGCGCTGGAGTCGTCGGCGCTGGGGGTGCCGGAGTCGTCGGCGCCGGTGTCGGTGTCGGCGCCTTCGGGGTCGTCGGCGAGGCTGCCGGGCCTGCTACTGGGGTGTCGAGGGACGACTGGGCCACGGCGCTACGCCATGCCGCGATTGAAGGCGGGTCGTTGGTCTCCATCCAGGGAAATCCCGGCGAGTTGAACAAAGTGCCGAACAGAGCGCCGCTGTGCATCAGGTAGCTGCCGACCTCGGTGAGCCAGGCCGGCCGGCCAACCGGAGTGCCCAGGGCGAACTCGGCAAACCCGAACGGAAGGCCGACGCTTTTTGAGGCCGCTATTTCCGGGCCCATGAACTGAGCCGGCGGAGTCGGCTGCGGGTTGCGGTTCTGTACCGTTCCAGCTGGATAGGCGTCCCACCCCAGGGTGCTGATAACGCCACCACCCGGCAGGTAATTCTTCCAGTCACGTCCCGACTGTGGGCTCAGGTCCCAGTTCGTCAGCACGAGGGTCGACTGGAGGGCTGGATTGCGTGCCTCGCCCGCTAGTGCGACGATATGAGCCCAGGCGCTCCGGTACTGAGCCGTGGTGAAATGACCTGCTTCGATAAAAGACTCAGGCTCAGGGTAGTAAGAATAATAGACCGGGTGGCTGGAAGGCGCGGCGTCAAAAAAATGCCGCAATGCCGAGTCGTCAGCGCCGGAGAGTATGTCCTGTGCCATGGCATTAAAGCTTATTACGACGGCAGATTTATTAATGCCGGGCGTACCCGTGGTCCATGCATCCGGGCTCGGCAGGCCAGGATAATAGACGCGAATAATTGGCATGTGGCCAAATTGCGCGGTACTTTGAGAAAGCCAGCCAGAATTTGAGGCCGTTGCGCCGAGCAGTGTTCCCGTGGGGTTACTTGAAGCTGAGAGTACATTGTTGCGGTGCAGGGCGTTTATCGCCATCGTTGTCCCCGTCACTCCGGAGATGATAGCCACAACGACAACCCACATAATCCGGACCGGGCGCATGGCCGCCCGGATCCGTCGCGCGCTGGCACGGTCAGTAGCCCGTCGGTACGCACCTGCTGAGTGCTTGCCGTGCGGCAAGGGATCCACGTAATACTCCTTCTCCTCGGCCGCCTACCGGGTTAGCTGACGGGTTCGGGCCGGAGCAGCCCTACAGCGACCGATGTCGCTTGCGCGCGAATCGGCCACCGATTCACCCCGGGGAGTTGGGTCCCCGGCTCCCTGGCTATCTCAGGGACTCGGCGGTTGCGCAGCCAGCCCGGCGGGACGGCTGCTGCTTGGTAGCAATGCTGGACGTTAATGGAAGTAGCGCTGGAATGTAGGCAGAACCAGAAAAATTTCTGCGTGCTCAGCCGATTAAGCAGATTCTGCGCACCTGCGTTCAATACGGCAGCCCCCGCCTTAGGCCTGGCCACTGCCGCGGCGTCACTGAGAGCGGCACGCCGCGCACATCCGGTACCTGGCGTATGCCGCGTGATCTGCGCGTGATGGGCGCCGAAACGGCGGAACATCCTCGGTCCGGCTGGAATGATCAGTTACCGGCACCCGGACGGTCTCCGGTGGCGCGAGGCCGGCCGGCTTGCCGAACCTGCGGCACCGCTGCGCAGCCCCTGAAAGCAATCTGTAGGAGATTAGTCACGCTCAGTAACTTTAGGAGGTTTGAGGTACGATGTCACGCAGAGTGAAGTCGATGAGCTTTCGTTGGTGCAGGCAGACGTGAGATGTACGGAATATTAACGATGTCAACCGGATGCCGATGCTGAGCGTCTTTGTCCATGTCAGCTCTGTTGCGGCTGGATTAATTGAGTAACTATTAGCGTTAAGTCCTTGCATGGGGTGTCATGCGTAGTACGCAGGGATGCGACGGCTGGGACAGACGGAGCGGCCGCGTTGAGGCGACCGGTGAGCTAGGCGAGTATCAGGGAGGGGGAAGATGAGGCTGCCATCTACCAGGACGCCGGCGACGGCGAGCTACGCATGGCTTTTCGACCTCCTTGTACGGCGGACGCCGGCCGTTACGTGGGCTGCAGCGGGCGAACTGCCCGCCGGTTTTGAGGTTGCCGAGCAGTTCGCGGTTCTGGCCTCCGGCCCTGGCCGCAGCTTCATGGTCTCGCTCGCGGCCAAGTCGGGCACCTATGCCGCGCTGACCTCGTATAACGCTCTACGCTCTCCTCGTCGACGACTCGCCCGCAGGGTGCTCGCCCTCGGGCTCCGGGTCGGTCTTGGCGGTCTGTTGGCCGGGCACAGAATCGATATCGGTACCGCAGTGGGCGCGACCCCCGCGCAGCTCGCGGATGCGCTGCTCAGCGAGCACCTGCGAGCTCTCTTCGGCGGCCGTCAGCTCGTTATCGCGGTCGGCGGCGGCAGCGGACCCTACCGGAAGCCGGTTCTGCAGGTTTTCAGCACCTGCGGCACTCCGCTGGGCTACGTAAAGGTGGGCTGGAACGACTGGACCAAAGAGGCAGTCCGGCGGGAGGCTTCGGCGCTTCGGGCATGCTCCGCGGCAAAGATGCAGCTAGGCGTCCCCGTCCTGCTCGGTCATCACAGCTGGCACGGCCTTGAACTCCTGCTGACAGCTCCGCTGCCGGCAGGAGTGCGGCGACTGAAGCTAAGCTCCCGCCTGCCGGACGCCGCGCTGGTTCGCGAAATCAGCCGGCTCTCGCCGGGGCAGGCTGGTGAGCTGGCGGGCAGCACGTGGTGGATCGGCGTGCGGGCCAGAATCAGAAGCGGGATAACAGACGCTGCAGCCCGGACGGTGCTGGAGCAGGCCGCAGATCTTATCGAGGCCGAACACGGCCGTGCGCAGCTGAAATTCGGCGGCTGGCACGGCGACTTGGTGCCGTGGAACCTCGCGCGGCTCGGCAGCCGCCTCTACGCATGGGATTGGGAAAGCAGCACCGGTGACGTGCCACTCGGCTTCGACGCCGTGCATTTTCACTTCCAGGTGGCTTTCGTCAGACGCCAGTCTCCGCTAGGAGAGGCCGTGGCGCAGGCTGCCCGTAAGGCCGGCCCCGCGCTTGCAGCACTAGGCGTCACGGCAGAGGTACGCCCTCTGGTCACGGCCCTGCATCTACTCGAGCTGTTTATCCGCCACGAAGAGGCCCGCAGTAGCAGCGGAGACCTGGATGACCGCTTCTACCCGGCAGTTGCCGGCGTACTGCAAGGGGCGCTTGCCCTGCCATCGGCAGCGGCTGCCGCTGCCACCGACTCGATGGGTCTGGCCTCATGAAAGTCATGCTGATCTGCTCGTCGGGCGGCCATCTGGCCCAGTTGTACCGGCTGCGGCCCTGGTGGGAACGCCACGAGCGCACCTGGGTGACATTTCCGGGTACGCAGGCTGACTCCCTGCTCCAGGGAGAAAAGGTGACCCCGGCGTACTGCCCGACCACCCGCAATATTCCGAACGCCGTCAGAAACTTCCGCCTCGCCGTCAGGCTCATTCGCGCCGAGCGGCCTGACGTGCTGGTCTCCGACGGCGCAGGCGTAGCGTTCCCGTTCTTCCTTGTCGGGCGCGCGCTGCGGGCGCAGACGGTCTACCTCGAGGTCTATGACCGAATCTCGCGGCCCACGCTGACGGGCAGGCTCTGCTATCCCCTCAGTCAGCTGTTCTTGCTTCAGTGGCCGGAGCAGGCCGCGAGATACCCCCGCGGCGAAGTAATCGGGTGCCTGCTGTGACCGGGCTTGCCGCGGAGCAGGCGCAGGCGCACGGGATGCCCACACCGCCGCGAGTGGTAGTGACGGTCGGGACGGATCACCACCAGTTTGACCGTCTCATCGGCTGGGTAAATGACTGGCTCGGCCAGCATCCCGAGATGGCCGGCGGCCTTTTCGTGCAGTCGGGTGCCGCGTCGCTGACGCCTGCCTGCCCGGGCCAGCGATTCCTGACGGCCGGCCAGCTCGACGCGGAACTCGACGCCGCGGACGTGGTGGTCTGCCATGGCGGCCCCGGGTCGATCGCTGATGCATGGTCGCGCGGGCACCTGCCTATAGTCGTGCCCCGGCTGCGCAAGTACGGCGAGGTTGTCGATGATCATCAGGTCGACTTCTGCGTTAAGCTCGCGGAACTCGGCCGCGTCCGACTGGCGCTGACCGGCGCGGACCTGAGCGCATTTCTTGACAACGCAGCTCGGGGCAGCCTGCCGCGGGTCGCGCGCGCCGACGACGCAGCTGTCGAGGCGGCAATTGGGCGCTTCGCAGCACTCGTAGACGAGCTAGTCAGCCGGACGCCTCGTCAGCGCCGACGGCTCAGATGGGCCCGGCGGACAAGCCGCCTGCCCGGACGTGACGACGGCCTTGCGGCCGTGAACGGCAGCCCGGCGACGGGACGTGTCCCGCCACCGCCTAGACCCTGGCGCGCATTCATGCCGCCAACCGGTTCCGGCCCGACTACACGGCCGAAAGAGGAGACGGAATGAAAATAAGAGCCCGCTACGTATCGGCGGTCATGCTTGCAGCCACCGCGGCGCTGGCACTGCCATCTATTCAGGCATCGGCGGCCGTAGGTCAGCCGGCCGTCCCATCGGTCCAGGCAGCGCTTGCGGCCTCGCAAGCAACTGCCGCCCCTGACGTCAGCTCGACGGTGGCCCCCTCCTGGCAGACGAACAGCACGGTCTGGGCGCTGGCCTCCGCAAATGGAGTGGTCTACGTCGGCGGCCAGTTCACTTCGACGCGGCCGCCGGGCGCCCCGGCCGGCACCGGCGAGGTTGCGCGGACCTATCTGGCTGCCTACAGCTCGAGGACGGGCGCGTTGCAGTCCTTCAACCCCAGCATCACCGGCGGGTCGGGCGCCAAAATTACCGCGCTAGCCGTCTCGCCTGATGGCAGCACACTGTACGTCGGCGGGAACTTCAACCATGTCAACGGAACCTACCGTGACAATCTTGCAGCATTCAGCACCGCGACCGGGACCCTGACGAGCTGGGCACCGACCGCATACGGAAACGTGAACACGATCGTCCCGTCTCCAAGCGGCTCAGAGATTTACCTGGGCGGTGCGTTCAACGCGCTCGACGGAAGTCCGCGCACCTATGCCGGAGCCGTGAACGCCTCGGGAGCCTTGCAGCCCTGGGCGCCGAACCTTAACAACGCAGTAACTTCGCTCGCGGTCGCGCCGGACGACTCGCGCGTTTTTGTCGGTGGCTACTTCACCACAATTAACGGCGTCACCCAGAACGCCATCGGCTCGACAGACCCGGGCAGCGGCGCGAGCGACCCCTTCGCCGCCACGATCGTCCCTAATTATCCTGGCTGCTCCGCCTCGGTTAAGGACATCGTCGTGAGCGGCACCACCGTTTACATCGCATCCGAGGGCACTGGCGGCGGCTGCTTCGACGGTGACTTCGCCGCCAATATCAGCGACGGCTCGTTGGTCTGGCAGAATGACTGCCTGGGCGCGACGCAGTCGATTGCCGTCGTCAACGGCTGGCTGTTCAAAGGTTCGCACGCGCACGACTGCGCGTATTCGGCTGGCGGGTTCCCCCAGGTAAACTCCGGCAGTGGATGGGTCACCCACCACCTGCTGGATCAGTCGCTCACTGACGGCTCGATCGGTCACTGGACGCCGGACACGAGCAGCACAGCCGGCGGCCTCGGCCCGCGCGTGATGGCAACTGACGGTAGTCAGCTGTTCCTAGGCGGCGACTTTTATTCGGTAAACGGGACTCCTCAGCAGGGCTTCGCGCGATTCGCGGCCGGCCCGGATCCCCAGTACCCCACCCGCCCCGTCGCGCCGACCGCGATCAGCACCTCCGCCGGCGTTGACTCGGTGACATTCCCCGCGACGAGCAGCCGGGCTACCGGCACGCTTACCTACACGATCTACCGGGACGGCAGCAGGACGCCGATCGGCACGGTGACCGCGACATCATGGCCCTGGGCGCTGCCGGTCCTGCACTTCCGGGACGCCGGCCTGACCCCTGGATCTCAGCACACCTACACGGTCACGGCCACGGACGGCAATCTCATCACCGCGCAGTCGGCGGCCTCGGCGCCGGTAACCGTAGCCTCTTTGAGTCCGAGCCTCAGTTATCAGCAGACGGTACTTGCTGATAATCCGTCGTTCCTGTGGCCGCTGAACGATACTTCCGGCAGCGCAGCCAACGACGCGTCGCCCCATGGGCTGGCCGGCATCTACGAGCCGGGAACGACCCAGGGGCTACCAGGGCCGATCACCGGCGCCCCGGACACCGCAACCGGTTTCGACGGCAAGGCCGGCCTAGTTACGTCGGCAAACCAGGTGACCAACCCCCAGACGTTCTCGGTGGAGGCCTGGTTTAAGACCAGCACCAACACCGGCGGCAAGCTCGTCGGCTTCGGCAACGCCCAGACCGGCATGAGCAGCAGCTATGACCGGCAGGTCTACATGATGAATGACGGGCAGCTGGTGTTTGGCGTGTACAGCGGCGGAGTGCAGACAATCGAAACACCCAACGTCTTCAACGACGGCCAGTGGCACCACGTGGTCGCGACGCTCGGTCCGGCGGGGATGGCGCTTTATGTGGACGGCCAGTTGACCGGTACCAAGTCAGTGACGTCCGCTCAGGGCTACGACGGCTATTGGCGGGTGGGCGGCGACAACCTTAACGGCTGGAACCTCGACCCGTGGGGTAGCAACAGCCAGGGCACGACCGAGCCGAACAGTTTCTACTTCCAGGGCTCGGTCGCTGACGTGGCTGTTTTCCCGAATGCTCTGTCAGCAGCTCAGATCGCGGCGCATTACGCGGCCAACGCCCTGAGCCATTAGCCGGTACGGACAGCAGGCAGCGGAATCGGGCAGACTACGGCAGCGCGGGGGAGGTGAAATGCCGATGGCGGCCGCTCTGGCAGCGCAGGTTGCCCCAGCTGGAAGAGCAGGTCAGCTGACCGTTCTGGTTGCCGGGATAACCGGACTCGTTCTGATCGCCGCCATCGGCAGATGGAGGGGCGGCGGCCCGGCCGCCCAGGTTGTCGTCCGTCGCGGCCGGGCCGTCTGGGCGGCCGCACTTGCCCGGTCCGGTGACTGCATCGGCCGCCGGTTGCGCCCCGCGGCGGCCGCAGCAATCAGCTGCATGGCCGGCCTGGCCGCCGCGCTTCTTGTTACCGTTGCGGTGGGCTACCTGGCGAAGCTGACGGTAGTCACGCACCTAGACCGGCCGGCTGAACACTTTGTGGTTGCGCACCGGCTAGCGTTGGTGACCCGCGTGATGCTCAGTGTTACCCAGCTCGGTTCGTACCTGGTCGATTACTCGATTGCCTGCACAGCGGGTGTGCTCATAGGCGTGCTCACCCGCCGCTGGCTGCCGCTGGTAGTGCTGGTCGCCTCTATACCGGCTGAGATCGGGCTGCAGAAACTCACGACTGCGGTTGTCCACGGGGCGAAGCCAGCCGCGGACGTGGCGATCGGTGCGCCGGGCGGGTTCTTCTCCGGCGGTTCCGCGCGTACTTTGCTGGTGTGCGGGCTGGCCTGCTATTTCCTGGGCTGGGCTGGGCTGGCGCGGCCGCAGCGCGCGCTGATCTGGACGCTGGCGGCCGAAGCCGCCTTCCTTGAGGGTTATTCACGGCTTTACCTTGGCCGTCACTGGGCGGTCGACATCCTGGGCGGCTGGATATTTGCCGCACTCGCCCTGACAGCGATCGTGTTCGCAGCGGAGGCACTGCGGCCACAGCCGAACCGGACTGGCCGTGCTGCGGAGCTGCCCGCGGGTCCGTACTTTGACCGGTACGCCGACGGGACTATGACTGACAGCCGCTCTTCCGCGAGTGGATCGCTAACGCCCCCGTTCAGCGGCTCCGGGCACCGCTGATGGCCCAGACACCCCCGACCCGGTGCCCTGGTCTCGGCCGGCGCGCACGCAGGAGGCGGATGACGGCCATCGTCGCTGGCACCGCCGCCGGAGCGGCGGTGATCGCCGCGGCGATCCTCATCGGACGGCCGGCTCCCTCTCGGCCGGCCGCCGGTCCAGCGCACCAGCGGCTGGCGGTGCCTGCTACCCATTCGCTGGCCCCAGCACGCGGCGCCCTGTTCGGTGCCTGGGTTCAGCCGGTGCAGTATGGCCTTCCCGGCTCGGAGACAGCGGTCACCGGTTTTGAGCACGCTATCAGCCGCAAACTGGCGATTAACCAGCTTTATGTTCCCTGGGGTGCGCCGATGCCGCTAGCGCTGGCACGCTGGGATGTGCAGAACGGCCGTATTCCGATGATCTCCTGGTCAGGTGCTCGCACGGACCGGATAACCAGTGGTGCCTACGACACGCAGATCCGGGCCCGCGCGATCGCGCTCCGCGAGCTACGCGGACCGGTGATGCTGCGCTGGTTCGCCGAGATGGACGACGCGCCGAACCGCGCCGCCGCAGTGTCACCGGCAAGCTTCGTCGCGGCGTGGCAGCACCTACACGAGATCTTTACTACCGTTGGTGCTACTAACGTGCGCTGGGTCTGGTGCCCTGATGCGTCAGCATTCGCGGCCGGAAAAGCGCAGAAGTACTATCCGGGCCGCTCTTTCGTAGACTGGGCGGGCGCGGACGGCTACAACTGGGCACCAGAGCGCCCGAATGTCAAGTGGCGAAGTTTCGCTACGATATTTGCCGCCTTCTACCGCTGGGGCGTACCGGCAGGCGTCCCGTTGCTCATCGGCGAGTACGGCGCGGTCGAGGGGCCGCCCGGCGCCAAGGCCGGCTGGTTCCGGCAGGCGGATCAGCAGCTCAGATCTCAGTTTCCGGGTATTCACGCCGTCGTCTACTTCAACTCAGATCACGTAAACTTTGGCCAGCACTTCAACTGGAGGGTGACGACATCACCATCCGCGCTTGCGGCGTTCCGAGCCTTCGCCGGGGACCCGTACTTCGGCGTCCGGCCGGTCACCTAAGCAAAACCTCGCTCAGCGCCTGACGGAGGACGCCATCATGGCCACACGCCCATCGCAGGATCCGGAGGAACTCGCGGTCGAGCCGCGATCTTTCGACCTGCGGGATTACTGGCTGATCATCCGGCGCCGATGGGTCCTGGTTCTTGTCCTGGCCTTGATCGCAGCTGCGCTCGGCGCCGGATACGCCATGCATGCAGGGGCGAAGTACTCAGCGACCGCCGAGGTGGTTGTCAACCCGGCCACGCAGGGAACCCTCAGTCAGCCAAGTCAGACCAGCCAGCTGCCCAACATTGCCACCGAGCAGGTGGTAGCTCAGTCGGCGCCCGTGGTGAATATGGCGGCCGGCCTGCTGCACACCCCGGCTGCGGGCCTGCAGGTCAGTGCCGGCAAGAACCTGAGCGTCGCGGTACCGACGGGAGCCAGCCTGCTGCAGATTACCTGGAAAGGCGGCAGCGCTCGAGCAGCCCAAGCCGGTGCCAACGCTTTTGCGCAAAGCTACCTGCAGTACCGCCATCAGCAGCTGGCTGCGCTCAGCCAGACTACGCAGGCTGTTATCAGCCGACTGGTGCGTACTCAGCAGGACAAGCTCAACCAGCTGTCCGCCCAGCTCAGCCAGCTTGGCAACGGGGCACCGCAGCATCAGAGCCTGCTGGCTAATTTTAATCAGCTAACTGGTCTGCTGAGCACGGAGAAGAGCGAGCTTGCCACCCTCCCCACCTATAACGAGAGCGGCGGCAGCGTCATCCTTGCGGCGCTGCCGGCAGCACCTACGGGCCTCGGCCGGTCCGCGACGGTCGTCCTCGGCGGCTTCCTGGGCCTGCTGATCGGGATGATCGCGGCCTTCGTCCGCGACCTGTTCGATGACCGGATCAACGGCGCAGCGCAGCTCGCACATGCCGTCGGCGCGGCGACCTTGGCGGTGCTGCCGCCGACCGAGCGCCGGCGAGCCATGCCGGTCCGGGGTGACCGAGCGGTCGAGCCGCGCTACGGAGCGGCGATGTCAACGGTTGTAGATCCCGGTGGCCGGGCCGCTGACGCCGTGCGGGCGCTGCGGTCAACGCTGGTGGCAGTCGGTGCGCACCGGGATGTCCGGACGATTCTGGTGGCCAGCGCGGATCCCAGCGTGTCCGCGAGCCGGGTCGTCGCCGAGCTCGGTCTGGCGATGGCTGAATCCGGCCGTCATGTTCTGCTCCTAGGCGCCGATATGCGGAACTCCTTCCTGCCGCAGATCTTCGACGTTCCGAACGAGACCGGCCTCAGTAACCTGCTCGTCGCCGGCGGCAATCCGGAGGCAGTAACACGGCAGCCGAAATCAGCCGGCGGGGCGGCGCTCTCCGCAGCCGTCGGGACGCGGCTGGCCCTGCTTCCCAGCGGGTCGCAGGTCGCGCAGCCGCTTGCCGTCCTCGACTCCACCGCGATGGCCAGGCTGCTGCGGATCCAGCGCGAGGCTTACGAGTTCGTGCTGCTCGACTCGCCACCGGCGACGGCCGCCGCCGACGTCTTCGCGCTTGCGGCCCAAGTCGACGGGGTCGTGGTGGTGGCTCGCGAAGGACGCACTCGGAGCCGCGCGCTGGCGGATCTGCATGACCGGCTCGAGCAGGTCGGCGCCCATGTGGTCGGTGGCGTCTTGATCGGAACCAGCCAGGCGGGCCGGCACCGCACCGGACGCGGCCAGCCGCTGGCTGACGGACCCGTGCCGCTGGCCAGCGCGGCTCGGCCGCCTGCAAGTCCAGCCGGACATGCCGGGAGGGCTATTCAGCCAGCCCCGTCAGCGTCCCCCGATAATCTGCGGACCGCCCGTCCCGTGCGGTCTGGCAGCGCCGCCCAGCGGCATCCGTGAGGCCGCTGCGGTGAATGGGCGGCGTCTCCAGCTCACCTGGCCGCTGACTGTCCTGTTTACCGCGTTTCCTCTGTGGTGGCTGCTGGGCGTCAGCGCCTTCATGTGGGTGATCATCCCCGTCCCTATGTTCGTGGCAATCGTCTGGCGGCAGCGGACTAAGGCCCCGCTGGCGATCGTCCTTTGGTTTGGCTTTGTCAGCTGGGTGCTCCTGTCCGGCCTGCAACTGCAGAGCTCGACCAAAATCTTGACGTTTTCCTACCGGCTCCTGCTGTATGCGGGCTCTGCCGTGCTGTTTCTATATATTTATAACCTGCCGCGCTCCAGGCAACTAGATTCAAAAATCTTGCGTATTCTCACTATTTTCTGGGTCATAGTAGTAATTGGCGGCTTCGCCGGAATCCTTATTGGGAGTCATGCGTTCACTGCGCCCATCGAGCATATTCTTCCGCATGGCCTGCGCGACAAGCCTTTCGTTCAGGAACTGATCCAGCCGGTGTTCGCCGAGGTGCAAGCATTTCTCGGTTACCCAATCCCGCGACCTGCGGCGCCTTTTACTTATACCAACGAGTGGGGCGGCAACATCGCCGCTTTGACTCCGGTCGCTCTTGCCGCAGCCGCTGCGGCCGGGCGGGGACTGCGGCGGCGGCTGATGGTTGCCCTGCTTGTCGCGTCTCTGGTGCCGATGGCATTCTCCCTGAACCGCGGGATGTTCCTGAGCCTGGGGGCAGGAATCCTGTACGTAGCCTTGCGGCTAGCGTTCCGGGGGCGTTTCGGCGCCCTGTTCGCCGTGCTTGCCCTGACCGCAGTGGCGGCGGTCCTCGTGGCCGCGACGCCGCTCGGGCATTTGGTCACCGCCAGCTTCGCCAGCAGCCACGGCCATAGCAACAGCACTCGGGCCAGCCTTTCTCAGCAAGCGATCAACGGTGCCAATGCCTCCCCCCTGTTCGGCTTTGGCGCGCCGCAGCCAGTCGTCAACCAGTCCGGCCTGGTAGCCGGCAGTCCTGCTATCGGCACCCAGGGTCAGCTGTGGACCGTGCTATTTTCTAACGGTTATCCGGCGGCTGCCTTGTTTATCTGCTTCTACCTCGCCGTCCTCTGGCAGACGCGGCGCGCCCGAGGTACACCCGGCTTGTGGCTGCACGCGGTGCCGCTGGTTGCCTTGGCCCAGATCGCCGTCTATGGCTGGCTGCCCGTGGAGCAGCAGGTTGTCATGGCGGTCGCCGCACTGGCCTACCGGAGCTGCTGGTGGCCTGCCGCTGATCGGGAGAGCGGCGGCCACGGCCACGGCCACGTCGCCGGATCGGGCCGTCCTGAACTTTCCGAGGCCGCCAGCCAGGTGCCGAATCTGGTCACGGTGCCATGACAGCCCCGACTGGGGCGACAGCCCCGACTGGGGCAACGCGCCCGGCGCTGCCGCCAGAGATCCGGCAGGTCGCACGGGGTTCGGCCGTCAACCTCGTGACGATGGTGCTGGGCGCCATCCTGACGTTCGGGTTGACCGTACTGGTCAGCCGCTGGCTGCAGCCGCGAAACGCGGGTGGTTTCTTCGAGCTGATTGCGATCTCGACTATCCTGTCGAACACCCTGCAGCTCGGTGCCGACACCGGTCTTACCCGCTGGATCTCTAGAGCGCGCGCCATCGGCGGCGTCGCCCACGCCCGCAAGGTCATTGTGATCGCGCTGGTCCCCGTCGCGATCGCCGGCACCGCGGCCGCCACGGCCGTTTGGATGCTCGCGCCCGAGATCGCCCGGATCTTCCTGCACGGCATGGTTACGACCCAGGCCGTTGCGGACATCCGCATTATCGCCCCGCTCGTGCCGCTCGGCGCCTTGTCGGCGAGCGTTCTGGGCGCCACCCGAGGTTTTGGCCGTAACTGGCCTTACCTCGCCATCGAGGGGCTCGGCAAGCCAGCGTTGCGGGCATTGCTCGTCGTGGCCGCCCTATCGGCCGGGTGGGGGCTGCGCGGAGCCATCGTCGGCTGGGCGATTCCGGTTGTACTGGGCCTGGCCGCAGGCTGGCTAATTCTGGCCAGGCTAGTCCGGGAGGAGGTTCAGGGTCCGGCTAGGCTCCGTGTTGCGCCCAAGGTGCGGTTCACGCGCGTACGCCAACGGCTACTGGCAGATACACGAGCGGCCGGGCGCAAGCTGGCCGGCGCCGGCCGGCCGGCCAGCAGAAATCCCGGCCGTCACCGGGGGGTACCGAGCGGCGCAAGCGCAGCGCGGGAGCGGCTGGGGGCGCAGTTCTGGCGCTTCACGGCGCCGCGAGGTTTTGCGGGTTCTTTCCAGATTCTGGTGGTATGGCTAGACGTATTGCTCGTCGGAGCGCTGCTGTCCCGAAATGCCGCAGGTGTTTACGCTGCCGTGAGCAAGCTTGCCCTCCTCGGTGGATTCGCTCTCGAGGCGACCCGGCTTGCCATCGGGCCACAGCTGAGTCAATTCCTTGCCCGTCGGGAAAATGACCGCGCTGCCGCGCTGCATCACAGCGCGACTCGCTGGCTGATGGTCGCCTCTTTTCCGCTGTATATCGTAGTTTCCATCTTCCCGGCTGTGGCGCTCAGCATCTTCGGACATCGCTACACCGCCGGGGCCACGGCGCTCACTGTCCTGGCGCTCGCGATGCTCGTCAATCTCGGTACCGGCAATGTGACGGTGGTCCTGCTCATGGGCGGCAAAAGCTCGCTGAGCGCATATAACTCACTGGCGGCGCTCGGGTTGAACGTCGGCCTTAACCTGTTGCTGCTACCACGTATCGGGATCGTCGGCGCGGCAATCGCCTGGGCCGCAAGCATCGTAGTGGAGAACATTGCGGCTCTGGTCGAGGTCTGGCTGACGCTCGATATCCGCCCTTGCGGTACTGGGTACTGGCTTATGGCGGCCGCATGCGCGGGCTGCTTCGGAAGCATAGGCCTGGCAGCGCGAGCCCTGCTGGGCGAGACTCTGCCCGCGGCAGCGCTAGCAGTGACCGTCGGTCTGGCCATCTTCGCGGTCACGCTTTACGTGGCGCGGGCGCGCCTGGGCCTGGCGGGGCTCGCTACCGTGCTCCGCCCTGCGGCCTCCCGAGCTACGGGAAGTCGTTCAAACCAACAGATAGCGTAGGCAAAGGAGCAGGCGTGACACAGGCACCTCGTCATAGGGCTGACCAGGCCGCACGGGATACGGCCAAGCGGGGCTTGCGCCGCTACGGCCAGCTCACCTCCGGACTACGAGGCGGCCCGGATTTTGTCATCATCGGTGCTAAGCGCGGCGGGACTACCTCGCTCTATAACTACGTCCTCGAGCATCCGCAGATTCAGCCGCTGTTTCCCGGTCGCCAGCATATTAAGGGCGTCCACTATTACGACTCGCAGTTTGCCCGCGGGCTGAAGTGGTACCGTTCTCATTTTCCGCTGAAAGTCGGCGGCCACCTTGTTGCACGACCCGGCATCCACCCGGCCGCCGTTGGCGAGGCGAGCCCCTACTACCTGTTTCATCCACTCGCGGCGCAGCGCCTCGCCCTGGATTTTCCCGACGTGCGGATCATCGTGTCGCTGCGTGACCCGGTGGAGCGTGCGTATTCGCACTTTAAAGAACGCACTCACCATGCAGGGGAGACACTGAGCTTCGAGGCGGCGCTGGACGCCGAACCAGCCCGGCTGCGCGGTGAAGCTGAGCGGATCGTCAGGGAGGCCGGCTACCGGAGCGCCGAGCACGAGAATCACTCCTACGTCGCGCAGGGCAGGTATCTCGACATGCTGCCGCGCTGGTTCCGGTTGTTCCCGCGTGATCAGTTCCATATTGTCGCGAGCGAGGATTTCTACCGGGAGCCAGAGCGGATCGTAAATAGCGTGTGGTCATTCCTCGGACTTCCGCAGGGCCGTCTGCGCAGTCGTAAGCGGCACAACTACCTTCCGGCGCCTGATATCAGGCCCGAAACCCGCGGGCGTCTACAGGACAGTTTCGCGGACCATAACCGGGGCGTCGAGCAACTGCTGGCGCGCGAGATGCCGTGGCCGTCTAGCAAGCAGCCAGTTCTTTGACCGGGCCGCAGGGCAGTCATACTGCGACGGACACCGATCCAGGGAACGCGATCACTGCCCCCGAAAACTCCGGCGGTGCGCCTGGCCGTGAGCGTACTGCGCCGTGGCCAGCAGTAAGCGTGGTTGTCGCAACCCGTGACCGCCCGGAACTTCTCGAGCGAGCAGTCCAGAGCATTCTGCGGCAGTCCTACCCCGGCGACATCGAGTGCGTCGTTGTCTTCGATCAGAGTCCCCGGACTGGCGTGCCGGTTACAGAATCCGCCGGACGGCGGCTGCGTCTTACCTCCAATACCCGCAGCCCCGGGCTGGCCGGCGCCCGCAATTCCGGGATCCTTGCGACGAGTACGCCATTCGTCGCGTTCTGCGACGACGATGATCAATGGGATCCGGGGAAGCTGCGCCTTCAGATCGAGCTGGCTGAGAAGTCGGCTGCTGAATTCGTGTGCTGCGGAGTGCGTATCCATCACGCCGATCACGTGGTCATTAGGATGCCACCGCCAGCAGTTGCGTTCAGCCAGCTGGTACGCGAGCGGGTATCGGCGCTGCACCCGTCAAGTTTTGTCATGCGCCGCGAGGCTATCGACGCTATGGGCTTCGTGGACGAGCAGATTCCGGGTGGTTACGGCGAGGACTACGACTGGCTGCTGCGCGCGGCCCGGCGGCGCTCTATCGTGTCAGTCGAGCAGCCGCTGGTCGACGTCTACTGGCATCAGCAGTCTTACTTCGCGGCCCGCTGGGTCGCGATTGCTGACGCACTCACCTACCTGCTGGACAAGCATCCCGAGCTCAGGGCGGACCGGCAGGGCCTCGCAAGGATCCAGGGCCAGATCGCCTTCGCCCATGCAGCGCTTGCACGTCGGCCGGCCGCTGTCCGCGATAGCTGGCGCGCATTGCGCAATAATCCGCGTGAACGCCGGGCATTGCTCGCGCTCGCGGTAACTTGCGGCCTCATCCCGGCCAATTCAGTAGTCCGCATCGCTAACTCCCGCGGCCGCGGGATCTGACTGCCACCACTTGTAAGTGGGCCGAAAGTGCGGCTCTCCTTGCAAGGGCGCCGACCGCAACGATGCGCCGCGACGGCCGGCGCCCTGGAGCTGAGCAGCCGCGGTTAGCTGTGCTCGGCGAGCGTAAACTGCAGCACGTTCGGGGAGGTCTGCCGTCTGGCGGGCAGCGGGTCTTCGCTGCCCGCTGGGATATGTCAGGCTGGCGGCCATGGCCCGAGCGCAGCTGGACAAGAGACCAGGTGACGTCTCGGCGATGTTCGATAAAGTCGCCGAGCGTTACGACTTGCTCAACGACGCGCTGTCGCTGGGCCAGGACCGGCTGTGGCGGCGGGCCGTGGCGAGGGCGGCGGGTGCTGGTCCTGGTGAGGTGGTGCTGGACCTGGCGGCCGGGACGGGTACCTCCTCGCGGGCGTTTACCCGGTCCGGGGCCAGGGCCGTGGCGTGCGACTTTTCCCTGGGCATGCTGGCAGTGGGGGCGCGCAAGCCCGCGCCGGGAGTCCGGCTGGCTGCCGGTGATGCACTGGCCCTGCCTTTTCGTGATCAGTCTTTTGACGTTGTCACGATTTCGTTCGGGCTGCGGAACGTCGCTGACCCAGCCCTGGCCCTGGCCGAGCTGCTGCGGGTTACCCGGCCAGGCGGGCGGCTGGTGGTATGCGAATTCAGTCACCTGCCGGGTCCGGCGCTGGACGCGGTCTACGCCCGGTACCTGGCGGTGGTCCTGCCGGCCGTGGCCCGGCGGCTGTCCGGCAACGCCGAGGCCTATGACTACCTGGCGGAGTCGATCCGGGACTGGCCGGCCCAGAAGGAGCTGGCCCGGCTGATCGGCGCGGCGGGCTGGTCGGCAGTCCGATGGCGAAACCTGAGCTTCGGCGTCGTCGCTTTGCACATCGCCCGCCGCGCCCCAGCTAGAGGGCTAGATCCGGCGAAGCCGGAGTTTTGCCCTGAGAATTCACGGGGGTCGGCCTGAGCGGCGCGGCGTTATAAAGAAAGTGCTCCTGACCTGGGAGGATAGGGGTGTCGAAGCCGTTATCCGGTCCAGCTCGAGGAGCACTTACCAGGTGAACAG